>Ga0116111_1000124_pt1 | contig 70924 bp, 49 predicted proteins | sample June2015DPH_8_10_FD_89720 | JGI IMG/M metagenome (GOLD analysis project Ga0116111, IMG submission 89720) | Peatland microbial communities from SPRUCE experiment site at the Marcell Experimental Forest, Minnesota, USA - June2015DPH_8_100 | ecosystem: Environmental > Terrestrial > Soil > Wetlands... | reverse complement strand
GAACGAAGTTCTCGATCAGCGCGTTGGCGAAGCGGCACGCGAATTATACGAAAAGCTGGACTGCAACCGGGTTCGCTGCTATGCCTGCGGACATTGCTGCCCCATCGCCGACGGGCAGGCTGGAGTCTGCAAAGTCCGCTTCAACCGCGGCGGAGTGCTCTACGCCCCCTGGGGCTATGTGGGCGGGGTTCAGTGTGACCCGATTGAGAAGAAGCCGTTCTTTCACGCGTACTGTGGTGCTCTCGCCTACAGCTTCGGCATGCTGGGTTGCGATCTTCATTGTTCCTACTGCCAGAACTGGGTGACCTCGCAGGCGCTGCGCGACCCTGATGCCGTCGTTCCACCAGTGGGCGCAACTCCGGAACTATTGGTACGGGAGGCATTAAAGCAAGGCGCCCGGATCATGGTGAGCACATACAACGAACCGCTGATTACCTCAGAATGGGCGGTGGCGATCTTCAAGGAAGCGAAGGCGGCCGGCCTGGCAACGGCTTTCGTGTCGAATGGCAACGGCACTCATCAAGTACTCGAGTAAAGCGCGGAACCGCATTCCGAATGGCTTGACCTCTGCTTTCTTGCGTTTTCGAGGGTTCGATTAGGGTGCTGAAGCATTATTTTGGGTGCTTTTGAGCGCTTTCGGAGCCATCATTGCGCTTTAGAATCAATGGGTTACGATTCGTGTTCGTTCTGTCACGGCAGAGGTCGCGGGTTCGAGCCCGTCGTCCCCGCCATTGATCTTCAAGGTTTAGGATCAATGGCGGCCTACAGTGACAACCCACAATCTAACCGGTTTGAAGAACCCATGGAAGCACGTTCGAACCGTTAGAGAGTTTTGCACTGTTTTGTACTACATTTCGCGAGAAACCACCTGAGAATTTCCCATTGATACTGGTTATTCGAAAACCAAGCGCCCAAGCGCAAGCTATTGACTTGCGGGCTTTTCGTTTGTCTGGTTCGCACGGATTTTGAGTCTGCCTGCGCGCGCCCGAGCGAACTTCTCCGATCAGGTTCATTTTCTCCCGGTAACCGCGCCGGCCGCGATCACTGCGTAGCTCGACGAGTCTGATTCTCCATAAACAGGTCGCAGATTGGCCGCCGCAATCCTTCTTTAGCCACCGGACCGGCATCCATCAAGTCGAGATACGCACGGGCACCTGGGTCGAACCTCGGCCATTTCACCAGGCCTGCACCATTGGGGTCGCCGGTCTTGGCAAAGTTGACCCAGTATTCCTGGATCACGGGCGCGTACTGCCGATCGGAGAGCGTGTAGCCTCGCATCTGCTGCCATACGGGCAGCGTGCCGAATACGAATGGGATCTCGGCAGCGTGCGGCGCTCCCTCAGATTCTCTTCCGTGTACGGAGATTGAGAACTGATACTCGTAGGCAGGATTCCCGGCCGCGGTGTGCCAGGAAAGTTCCTGAACCGTGGAGCAGCGGAATGCGGAGTCGGTGGCCCACTGCGCTCCGGCATTTCCAAACTCTGGATCGGGTTGAGGATCGGTGGTTCCGTTCAATCCGTACATCGTGAGAGCGCGATCGGCCAAGGGGCCAAAATACTGTGAAATCGATTCGCGGAGATTGACAGCCGCGCCACCGAAGGGCCTCTGCAGCTCCTGAGAATTGTTGCCAAACAGCAGCGCCACCTTGTGCTCGTGGCCTTCAGCGAAGACGTTCGCAGGCGACTCGGGAAGTACCCAGCCGTCAATATCGATGCCCAGCATTCCCCCACCGCCAACCGGACCCGGTGTTGCGGCCTTCAGGAGATCCTCTGTGGAAACAGCGCGCAACTTCGCCAGAGAGCCGTCACCCGTGATGTTCAACTTGGCGGCAAGGGCCACGCCTCGATTTTCCGCCTCGGCCAGCGGTGGTGGCGCTCCCGCAGGACTGTTACCCACCGCGCCGCTCTCTGCAATGGCCCGTGCGAACAGCCCCTTGCTCCCCGGCGTGGTCAAGAGCGTGTTTACGTCCATTGAGCCTGCCGATTCGCCGAAGATCGTGACGTTCCGAGGATCCCCGCCGAAGTTGACGATATTGTCGTGTACCCATTGCAGCACCATGATCTGATCGAGCAGGGCGTAATTGCCAGAGGAATGATGAGCGGACTCCTTGGTGAGCTCCGGATGGGCGAAGAAGCCAAAGACGCCGAGCCGGTAGTTCGCAGACACGAGAATCACGCCGAGACGAGCGAAGTCTTCACCGTTGAAGAGAGGTTCGATCGCCGATCCAGCAATATTTCCTCCACCGTGAAACCAAACCATGACGGGCACAGGCGATTTCATGGGCCACGAGGGCGTCCAGATGTTCAACTGCAAGCAGTCTTCGCTGCTGACGACATTCAGGTGACCGCTTTGAACGCACGCGGGTCCAAAAGCCGACGCGCCACGCACGCCGGTCCATGCTTCTGCCGACAGCGGCTCGCGCCAGCGCAGGTTGCCCACCGGCGGCTGCGCAAACGGAATGTTTTTGAAAAATGCTACGCCATCGTAGGTCAGGCCGCCGCGAAGCTGGCCAGTGCTGACCGTAGCAACAGGTTTGGGCGCCGAGTCTGTTGAGGGTTGCGCGAAAGCCGATGTCATCGAGGCTTGTCCCAACCACAGAGCGCAAGCGAGTGCGGCTAATGATGTGGTGAATTTCATAGTTCTCCTTCTTCGACGTTCAGAGTTCTGTGCGCTGTGGCTCAGCAACATCGGGCACCCGAAATTCGACTATTTTCTTTGGAGAAAACGGTATAGACCAAAGTCCTCCCTGTCAACACGATCCAATAACTAGTTGCCTATACAAATACTTTTTGCCAGATCCACCTTTGACCTCCTGCGCACCTGCCTATGAACTGTTTCTGTATCGAGAAGCGCCGGCGACGACTTGGAAGGGTGAAGCCGCCGATGAATGCCATAGGCGCGGATTCTTCTCGGCGGATCGTGCTTTCATCAGAAGAGGATGGCAGGACCAGCCCTCCGTCGCCCGATCGTCGGAAGATCGCTAGTAAATCGGAGTCTTATCTATGGAGGTCTCTTTTCGCGACGCAAGATTCCCGTTGCAATTGTTTCGCGGGCGAGAATATACTCTCGCCTGCAACGAAATGCGCATAGACAATCAATCCCGGCGTTCAACCGACTATGAGCATCCTCATTCAGATCTTGTCGACGATTTAGCGGTGATTCGTTCGCTGCAGGACGGCTGCGAGAAATGTTTCGATGTACTCTTTGCGAGGTATTGGAGGCTTGTATTCACCATAGCGTGGAAGATATTGCGGGAGCGAACCGACGCCGAAGAGATCGTTCAAGAAGTGTTCTTGACGCTTTACCTTCATAGTGACAAGTACGACGCAGCGCGCGGATCTGTTAAGACCTGGATTGCGCAATTTGCGCACTTCAAAGCTTTGATTAAGCGGCGTCATCTTCAAACCAGGGAGCTAATGAATCTGGACGAGTTCCTGGAATTCGAATCGGGGCTATTGAGATTTGAAACTTCTCAAGGCTCCGAGCGAGCAGCATTTGTAGAGGAGTGCCTTGCGGCATTGAACCCGCGTGAGCGAAGAACCGTTGAGCTTATTCATTTTGACGGCTACACCCTGATGGAGACCGCTGCAGTTCTGAAGCAGTCTTTAGCAAATACGAGGAACATCTATTATCGCGGGATGAAGGCATTGCGATCGAAATTGATGACGCCGTGCAGCCGCGCCACGAAAGATGACGGGGGTGTAGCAGGGAATATTTCGGAGGCCGCTGCCAGGTCGCTTATTCTTGGGACGGACGTGTAAGCCATGAAAACCAAGCAAGATCATTTATTGTGGAATCATCCAAATCGAGACAGATTCGAGGAGTTATGTTGCCTATCTGTAATGGGTGACCTCGGTCGAGAGGACAGACTGTTTCTGGACGAGCACCTTGGGAAATGCGAGGATTGCCGGAACTTAATCGAGGAGTTCGAGAGAATTGCGCTTTTTGATTTGCCTGCAGTCGCCGTGATGCGAGGAGAAAACCTCGTCCCCGAGAGTATGGAATTCACCAATGAAGATCAACTTCGGGCGAAGGTGCTGGAAAAAGCCAAAGCAACTCTCGAAAAAAGCGAGGGCCAAAGCCGAATCGGGCAAGAGATTGCCCTTCGATGGCCGGCACCGTGGTGGACGCGTGGCAAGCGGGCGGCAAGGACTGCCGTTTTGGCGTCGGGGTGGGCTTTCGCAGCAGTTCTTTTATTTCTGATCTTCGGGACAAGCCGTCCAAATTCAAATATCGACAGGAACTTGACCGAATCGGAAACGGCACAGGCGCGCCAAGCAAGTGATTTAAGAGCACTGGAAAGTCGTGCGCTCCTTGCCGAGAAACAAAAGGACGAAGTAACCGGGAAGCTTAATCAAGCCGAAACGCAGGCGCGGGGTGATGCGCTTTCCTTCGCGCAAATGACATCCAACTACCAGAAGCTCAATACGACCTACTCGGCGCTCGAAACCGAGTTGACAAACGAAGAGGCTCAGGTCAAGCAACGGTCCGCGGAGCTGGAACTTGCTCACAGAAGCCTCAATGAAGAGATCGCTGCAAAGGACTCGTTACAGGGGCAGTTGGCGGAGGTTTATGAACGTCTTGAAAAGAGTGCGGACGAAGTAGCTCGCTTGGAAAAGTTTGCGGTTACTGCGCCGGAAAGACTTTCTATCTCAGAAAAGGAAGTGAACGGGAACGAGGCAAAAGAGATCCTGGGAGCACGCGACTTGCACATTGTCGACGTATACGATGTCGATAACACCGGTAAATCGTCTCGAGCTTATGGAAGAGTCTACTATGTAAACCGCAGTCTGCTTGTTTTCTACGCTTTTGATCTCTCGAAAGTCGAAAAAAATCACAAGGCAGTTGCATTCCAGGCATGGGGATTTCGGCAACCGCGATCAGCTACTGCCGAGAGTCTTGGATTGTTTTACTTGGACGATGCCGCACTCAATCGATGGACACTCCGTGTCTCTGATCCTCAACTCTTGTCGCGAATTGACACTTTGTTTGTAACGGCAGAGCCGCCGGGAGGTAGCCACTTCCCCAAAGGACGGCGGCTACTCATGGCTTCGCTTGCCGGTCCTGCGAACCATCCATAGCAACGCCTCCGTGATCCCGAACCGGATGCGCGCAAGCGGCTCAATTCTGGCTGCGCAGAGACTGAGATGACGGTGGAATTGTCTGGATGACAGAGGAAATGATGTATTCGTGGCGTTCTGTCCAAGTTGGAGGACGGAGATAAGATCCGTGTTGAGCTGTAAACCCAAGGAGCGGCAAGAACCTGTAAACAGCCGCAGGCAGCTCCGAATGGCTTCGTAAGAATCAAGAACCAAATCCCTGTAAGGAGTGGCAATGAAGAACCGAATGAGGACTTTGTGCCTTGTTTTCTTGATCTCGATGCTCAGCTTCAGCACGATCCGAGCTCAGCAGACCGGATCTTCCGGACCACAGATCGACCCCACAATAATGGCCCGCATCAGGAGCTGGTTCCCTCCGGAGACGCAAACATTTCCATTATATGGAGACGATCGTGTTCCGAATTCGAAGCCGGCGCCGGACGAAGAGGGAACGGGGCCAATGGGCTCTTTGGTGAAGGTTTCGCGGCCCCAGATTCTAGCATTTCTTCCCGCCGCGGCGAAGGCCAACGGTGCGAGCATCGTGATTTTCCCCGGAGGAGGATACGTTGGACTCACGTGGAATACAGAAGGTCCGGCCGTGGCGCAGTTCTTTCAAGACCATGGGATCGCCGCTTTCGTAGTGAAATACCGTCTTCCCAACGATGCGTCGATGGAGGATAAGTCGATTGGCCCATTGCAGGACGCCCAGCAAGCGATGCGCTTTGTCCGCAAGCGGGCTAAGGAATGGAATCTCGACCCGGCACGTGTTGGGATCATCGGATTTTCAGCCGGAGGACATCTAGCATCGACACTGGCTACGCACTTTGACAAGGCCTACGTGCCCGATCCCGACCATGTGAATCTGCGTCCCGATTTCATGATCCTGGTTTACCCGGTGATCACCATGGATCCCAAATTAACGCACATGGGGTCGCGCAACGCGCTGCTTGGGAAAGATCCAACCGATGATCAGGTGCGGCTGTTTTCAAACGAACTCCAGGTGACAAGGGCAACTCCGCCGGCGCTCATCCTGCATGCCGCCGACGATGGGCTGGTTGACGTCGACAACAGCATCTTGTTCTTCGACGCGCTGCGCCATGCGAAGGTGCCGGTGGAGATGTCGATCTTCGAAAAAGGTGAACACGGATTCACCCTGATACCGCGAGATCGCTGGGAGTCGCTCATTGTGCCTTGGCTGGAGAGAAACGGCTGGATGAACAAAGGAGCGAATTGAAGCACTCACAGTCAGCCCGTCGGCAATCCAAATGCAAACCAGCGGTGGACTGATGCTTGCGATTCTTTGACTGTTTTGAGTCCCATATGGAATCTATCCTTGGCTTTAACGCTTCTTTGCCAAATGGACTGTCTTTTTCAGCGCGGCGGCCTTACAAGTTGCCCAGCCGCGTCTGAATTTGCGGGTATGCGGGAAACGGGGATGCCGGTGATCCAAGTGACTGGAGCCCAGGTCGTTTCCACAAGTCATCTGCGAAGAAGTTCTGCAGGGCCCGATAGTTCAAGTTTCTGTGTGGACGTTGTTCGTGGCAGTCGAGGCGCGAGATTTCGATTCTATGCACGATTTCAAGCGGGTTCTGAACCGACTCGCTCGCAAACATTCTTCGCGCGGCCGCCCATGGAAGATCTAGACCGGTGTGTTCTGCGCAGGCGCACTTGGCTGGTTGCATCGTAATTCGATCATCTGCCAACGGGGAGGTTGGGGAGTTCGGACAAAGTGGTCTGGCCGAGTTCCCTATACAGCTAGCGAAAACAAAGTTTACAGACGTGAGAACATTTGTGCTGGTTGCCCTAATCCTTAACTAGGAACTCTTGGGAGGCAAGCATGAAAACTGCGATTCTTCAGCGTGTGTTGGGGTTCGCCATATCTGTAGGCCTGTGCGCGACCGTGGCCGTCGCTCAAACCACATCTGCAACGGTTACGGGCTCCGTATCTGATCAAAGTGGAGCTGCTATCCCGGGAGCGTCGATTGTTATCGAAAATGTGCAGACCCAAGTGAAATCAACGGTCGTCACCAATTCGGCAGGGTTCTACCGGGTTTCCGGGCTCTTGCCGGGGTTTTACAGAGCAACGGTGGAAAAGGCCGGTTTCAAATCCGTCGTGCGGGATGGCATTGAACTGCACGGCCAGGACGAGCTCGCTATCAACTACAGTCTTACGGTCGGTTCCGTCACGGAAAGTGTGACGGTTTCAAGCAGTGCACCGTTGCTACAGTCGGATTCGGCCACGGTAAGCACGGTCATTGAGAGTCAGCAGGTGGAAAACACTCCGCTCAATGGCCGGAATGTGATGAATCTGAGCGCGTTGACGCCGGGCGTGGTTCCGCAGGGCGCGACGTCTGGAAACCCGCTGAACAATCAGGCTTCCATTGGAAACTACACGAACCCCGCAGGATGGGGCAACTACCAGGTAGGCGGCGCGGTCACGGGCCAGAACATCACCTATGTCGACGGCGCCCCACTTAACGTGATGGCGCAAAACTGGATGGGTTATATCCCCGGGCAGGACTCGATTCAGGAATTCCGCGTTGAAACCAACAATGTCAGTTCTGAATTCGGCGGATATTACGGCGGCGTGCTCCTCTTTTCCACAAAATCCGGAACGAACGACCTGCACGGCTCGGCCTACGAGTACTTCCGGAATACCGTGCTCGATGCAAACAGCTACTTCAACAATCAAACCGGCGTCATACGCCCTCCCGTTAACCAGAACCAATATGGTGTCTCGCTCGGCGGTCCGCTCAAGAAGAACAAGCTCTTCCTGTTCGGGAATTGGGAGGGTTTCTCTGACAGGGTTGGGCTCCCCTACCAGACGGTGGTGCCGTCGGTGCCAGAAACAACAGGGGACTTTAGAGCGTTCTATACCCCGCAAAACCCGCTCATCAATAACTTCACCGGTCAGCCAGTGTCGTGTAACGGCATAGTGAACACGGTGTGCCCTGATCCGACGGCCTTGTATATGGCCAGCGTGTACAAATACTGGGCGCAGCCGAGCCCAAGCCTCAGTAACGTGCCACACGGCCAAATCAACTTCTCAACGAATGCGGCCTCGGGTGGAAGCAGTAACCAATATATGATCCGCGGCGACTATAGCCTGAGTTCCCGTCAGCAGCTCTTTGCGCGATATACGATGTGGCGGACGGACACGATGGGCACGAACTACTACCATAACAATGTTCCGCAGCCCGAAGTGCTGTCTAAAACGCAGCAGGCGGTGGTGGGAGACACCATTAGCCTCAATTCCACGACGGTTGCGGACGTGAGGGCATCCTACATCAGGTTCAACTTCATATCCCAGCCTCCCAATCTCGGGAAAGTGAACCTCGCAGCTTTCGGACCTGCCTACGGCGCGCTGGCAGGACAGGTAACGTACAATGCACTTCCAGTGCCTTTCCTGATCGGATACGGGAACCAGTTTCCGCTCCTGATCATCAATGTGATCCAGTTCTACGACTTCGACAAGTATGCCCTATCAGGAAACATTACCAAGACCTTTGGCAGGCATGCGCTCAAAGTTGGCACCGAGCTGATGCGCAATGAAGGCTACTTTTCGGGTGGGGGCCTCGGACCTGACGGATTGTTCGCGTTTCTGAATGGGCTCCCAACGAACGATATCTTCGCGAACTTCATGCTTGGGTTCAACGTTCCACTTGCAGGACTTACCGGCATCCAAACCTCGCGGAAGGTGTCTGCTGTGAACTATACCCAGGGGTACTATGTTTCCGACACCTACCAGGTGAACACTAAGCTGACACTAACCGGCGGAGTGCGGTGGGATCTGCCCGGCGGCGTTCTGGAGAAGCACGATGTGAACACGGTGCTCCTCCCAAATATTGCAAGTCCTTTGGGCACGATCCTGAACCTGGCGACAGGACAATCGCAGCAACTGAAGGGCGATCTCGCTCTGGTGAATACGCCCGCCTATCCGAGCCGGTATGACGACATTCTTCACAAACACCTGTTTGCGCCCAACCTCGGCTTCTCGGCGAGAGTCCTGAACAACACAGTAGTGCGTGGCGGCTTCGGCATGTCGTTTATTTCCTATACGGATTTCAACGGGGTTCCGTCACCTGTCAGCTCGCCCATTACGGCAGCGAGCACTCCGGATTCAGGCGGCTTTACGGGCGGCTCACTCAGCAATCCGTTCCCGCAACTCAATGGGGTGTTGCCTCAACCAATTGGCCGCAATCCGGCTTTCGATAAACAGATTGAAGGGCTCACCATAAGCGGAATCGTGGCTGGGGCGAGATATCCCTATGTCGAGCAGTGGAACCTGAACATTCAGCAGCAACTCTCCTCGAACTCTGTCCTTCAGATCGGCTATCAGGGATCGAAGGGCACGCACATTCGAAACGGAATCAACTTGAATCAATTGCCGGACAGCTATGCCGCGCAAGCTGCGGCGCAGTATCAGACTCTGTACAGCCAATATCTCGTCGGTGTAGACGCCGGCAACCCAGCCAAAGCTGCCTCGGATGCCGATGCGAATACGTTTCTTAATGTACAGGTCGCGAATCCGCTTCAGGGCAAGTTGACATCGGTCAGCTCCTATAACGGGGCCACCATTTCCCAAGGGCAACTGCTGATGCCTTATCCCCAATTTTCCACCAGCGTGTCAAACCCGTCTCTGAACGAGGGGTCCTCAATCTATCACTCCCTGCAAGCTACCTACCAGGTACGTTTCCACAATGCCGGTGCATTTTTCGCAGCGTATACCTGGGCGAAACTCATCGGAAATGTTGACTCCACGACTGGATTCCTGGAAGGGAACACAGTTGGAGGGGGTCAAGATAATTACAACCAGAAAGCTGATCGATCGCTTGAGAGCTTCGATGTCCCTCAGCGCCTGGTCCTCAACTATTCCCTTGCTCTTCCTTTTGGCAAAGGACAACATTGGATGTCGAACGCCAGCGACGGGTTGGATCGGGTGATTGGCGGCTGGCGGGTGAGCAGTGTCACCAGCTTCCAGGTGGGCTATCCGCTTGCTCTGACGGCACAAGGGAACGACCTTTCAAACAGCTTTGGCGCCGCCGGAATCCGCCCCAACCGTGTTTCAGGATGCAATCCCAAGATAACCGGAGGAGCGATTCCACGGTTGAACAAATGGTTCAACACGGCCTGCTTTGTTCAGCCGGCGCCATTTACCTTCGGCAACGAAGGCCGAGTGGATTCGCAATTGCGTGGCGAGGGTGTTGATAATTGGGACTTGGCCGTTTCAAAAGACACGCACATCACCGAGCGCGTGCACGCCATTTTTGAAGCGGAGTTTCTCAATGCATTCAACCGTGTCCAGTTTGGACCTCCGGACCTGCAAGTGGGTTCTTCAATATATGGCGTAGTCAGCAGCACATTGAACAACCCGAGGGAGATCCAATTCGCCTTGCGGCTCAATTTCTGATGAGTGGACGGTCGGCCGGATCTTGGCTTCCCACGAGCGAATTAGTGTAACGCAACGAAGGCCGATCAGTGTTTGTCAAAGCAAGGGCGTGGGAAAAGGGTGGGCTAGTTCGCTTCCCACTTTTCCGTGCCCCGTTTTGCTTTCCACTTGAATGGCTAAAGGCGCCGGCGGCGAGCCCTGGGAGTTCTGGATTGCACTAATAAGAGAGCTTGTGAGTAAGTCGAAAACGCCTGGAGGCGTGTCTATGCGAATCAAATTGAACAGACGGGATATTCTCTGCGGAATGGCAGCTGTCTCGGCGGGAGCTTTTTCGTCGACCTCACAGTTATTCGCTATTCAGGCGGCTTCAGAGTATCCGCGCCTGCCCTCGACGAAGGGCAACCGGATCGTGGCGGGTGTTCACGAGGCGATGACTGAAACTACTTGCGGCAAGGTAGCTGGATTCGTTGATCGCGGGGTTTTTGTATTCAAAGGTATTCCATATGGCGCAGATACATCGGGTAATGGCCGATTTAGGCGCCCAGACCCTCCCAAGTCATGGTCTGGCACACGAAGCTGCCGGGCTTTCGGGCCGCAGTCTCCATATGCGCCCAGGGCGATTTGGGATAACGATGAGGAAGGGTTCCTATTTCAGTGGGATTTCGGCCGCAACAGCGAAGACTGTCTGCGGCTGAACATCTGGACACCTGCTCTCGATGGGAAGAAGCGCCCGGTTATGTTCTGGATTCACGGAGGTGGATTCTCAGTAGGATCGGGAAACGAATTGCGCATGTTCGATGGCGTGAACATGGCTACGCACGGCGATGTGGTGCTGATCACTATTAATCATCGGCTCAACGTCCTTGGCTATCTCAACCTGGCTGCATACGGCGATGAGTACGCGGAATCTGCCAATGCCGGCATGCTCGACATCGTGCAGGCTCTCGGGTGGGTGCGAGACAATATCGGCAACTTCGGCGGCGATCCGGGCAATGTCACCATCTTCGGGCAGTCTGGCGGAGGGGGCAAAGTATGCACCCTGATGGCCATGCCTTCGGCGCAAGGCCTCTTTCACAAGGCGATCGTTGAAAGCGGCGCCATGTTAACCGTGGGGAACGAGGAGAGTTCGAGAGCGCTAGCCGCCGCGGTTCTACAGAAGCTGGGCCTCGATGCGTCGCAGGTCGGCAAGCTGCACGAGCTTCCATTTCACCAGCTTGACAGTGCGGTAAGCAGTGTCGTCCCGCCCATCAATCCGAGCGCGCGTTTGGACTTCCGGAACCTTGGGAGCCGAATCGGATTGGCACCGGTCGTGGACGGAAGGGTAGTTTCCCATCAGCCTTTTGAGCCCACGGCACCGGCAGCCGCTAACGCGATCCCGCTGCTCCTAGGATCGACTCTCAATGAGTTTACCAACGGCATCAACCATCCCGATGTATTCGAAATGACAGGGGAGCAAATGAAGACCCGTGTTGAAACTCTGCTGCCAGGTCATGGAGGGGAGCTGATCTCGAGTTACCGCGAGCTCTATCCCAATGCAAATCCATTTCAGTTATGGTCGATCATTGCGACGACCGGCGTGCGAAGCTCGACGCTTCTTTTAGCTGAGCGCAAGTCTGTGCAATCGGCCCCGGTGTACTGTTATCAGTTTGCCTGGCAGACGCCGGTGCTAGACGGTCGCCCAATGGCCTATCACTGTTCGGAGATGCCGTTTGTTTTCGATAATCCCGACCTCTGTGAGCACATGACCGGGGGCGGCGAAGCTGCACATGTGTTAGCAACCCGGGTCAGCACCGCGTGGATCAACTTCGCCAGGAGCGGAGATCCCAACCACGCTGGGATTCCATACTGGAAACGCTTTAACGCCAGCGATAAGACGACGATGATTTTCGACGACTACTGTAAAGCCAAGGACAACATGGATACAACTCAACTACAGATTGTGAGCCAGGCTCGAGGCGAGAGTTGATCTACAGTTGTATAGAGTGGTCTTTCCGAAGCAACGTTTCTAAGATTGGCGAAAAATCGTCCTGGGTTCAGTTGTTGGCAGAGCCCATTACGACAAACAAGTTAAGCCTGCGATCGATGAGTGACATATACAGCTTATTAAAGAAATGTGAGCAACTCATCTTTACAACTGTGTTGCAGGTCGATTATGTTGCATATCGGATTGCAAAAGGGGGCTTTCCGCGATCCGGTGACATCGAGATTCATTTCATCGCGGCCAATCGCTCACCGCAGGCGCAACTGATCCGAGGTACACACCGAATGAGGAACGCCGTAAGGCCGTATTCGCATTGTTCCGCTGCTGTTATTGCGAAACCGGAATTCAATCAAGATTTGGTTGCAGGCAAGATGAGACAAGACGGGTTCGTGCGATTGCTAGAATTGTCTTGGTTATAAGCTACTGAAGACCGATTCATCCCGTCCAGAAAGCTGTTCCGAGGCCGATGAAGTCCATTTCAATGAACGGGAGAGAAGTATAATGACGAGAACAAAGTCGACAGTAGTCTGCGCAATTGTCATTGCCGCGATCTTGAACCTAAGGGTGGGGGCCGAGAGTAGTAGCACTCAGGAACATTGGGTGAGCGCTTGGAGCGCTGCGGTACACACGCCGTTATCGTTTCCCAGCATCCCACCCGTGCCGGTGTTTGAGAATCAGACAATTCGAATGGTCGTTCGACCAACGATCGGAGGGACGCGCCTGCGAATTCGGCTTTCGAATGCTTACGGAACCTCGGCTCTCGAAATCGGCGCGGCGCACATCGCACTTGTGGAGCACGGTGCAACGATCTCTCCGGAATCGGACCGCGCCTTGACATTTAGCGGAGAGGCGTCGGTCAAGATTCCGCCTGGTGCGCCGGTGTTAAGCGATCCTGTCGACTTGAAAGTAACTCCATTTGCTGAAGTCGCGGTAAGCATTTTCTTGCCCAAGAAGACACCCGCATCCACAATTCATTTGTTGGCGCAGCACGAAACCTACGTTTCAGAATTAGGCGATTTTACCGGAAGGACGGACATACCCAACGCCTCAGTAAAGACGGCGTGGTATTGGCTCGCTGACGTCGAAGTATGGGCTCCCGATCATGCTGGCGCAATCGTGGCGTTCGGAGATTCAATTACAGACGGATTTGGCGCGAAACAAGGCGAATATGGCGATTGGCCGGATCAGTTGGCGAAGCGTCTGGCCGGTGGCGCCGGTTTACAGGTCATCGCAGTCGTTAACGAGGGGATTGGAGGGAATCGCATTCTCTATGACGGCGCCGGCGTGAGCGCGCTGGCACGCCTCGATCGCGATGTTCTCACTCAACCGGGGGTTGTCGACCTGATTGTGCTTGAGGGCATCAACGACATCGGTTGGCCACATATGAAGCCGCCTGCAACGAATGATTCTTCGCCGGCCACAGTGTCACCTTTCGCAGCGCAGAGTGTGACGTCGAAAGACCTCACCTTTGGTTTGCGACAAATCATCGATCGTGCGCACGAGCATGGAATCAGAGTTTTTGGCGCAACTTTGACGCCATTCGAGGGCGCGAACTACTTCAGCAGTGATGGTGAAGCCATTCGTCAGGAAGTGAATCAATGGATTCGCACGAGTGGAGCATTTGACGGCGTATTTGACTTTGATTTGGCGGTGCGCGATCCGAACCATCCTTCGCAATTCCGCGAAGACCTCCAATCGGGAGATCATCTTCACCCCAGTACCGCTGGGTATAAGGCCATGGCAGATGCGATTGAGGCTGCAGTGCTGAACGGTACACGACGGTAGTTGGTGGATTTGGCTGTGTCCAATTTGAATTTCCGCGGAAAGGAAGAAATCAGGCGTAGGAGTTCTCTTGTTTGGAGTGCGGCACTGTTAGGTGTTGTACCGGGAATTTACCTTGGTTGATTCAAATGAGCGGTGTTGCCGTCAATCGGCACTACACATAAGGGTCCGACTTAACAGCGCTACGTTGGCGAACTCGTTTCTCACACGTACCGCCGATTGAGGAAGAGCAAGTTGGTTGTCATCTCAAGTACTCTGAAGATCGTTTCCGGTTTCGATTTGGACCGGTAAGCGATTACCGAGATTGGCAACGCTGAGAGCAATGCATGATAGAGCCCGCAGTTGTAGTCGGATTAGGCGAAGTTCTTTGGGACTTGTTGCCCAGCGGTAAGGTTTTGGGGGGAGCGCCCGCGAATTTCGCCTACATGGCAAATGTCCTTGGAGACAAGGGAATCGTGGCAAGTAGAGTCGGCCACGATCAACTTGGCCGCGAGGCGCTTCAGGCTATGCAAGACCTCGACCTGAGTTCGGAATATGTCCAGCAAGACAATCAGCATGCGACAGGCGTAGCGGAGGTGTCGATCGATTCTGATGGACAGCCGACATTCACGATCAAAGAGCCGGTTGCGTGGGATTTCCTGGAGTGGACGCCAGCCTGGCAAGAGCTATCCAAGCGGGCAGACATTATCTGCTTTGGCTCGCTTGGACAACGATCGCCGGCCTCTGCTGAAACAGTCGACTGTTTCTTGCGAAATACCGGCGCCGATGCCATTCGCATCTTCGATGCGAATTTACGTCAGTCGTTTTACACAGCAGATCTGCTGATTCGATCATTGCAACGTGCAGACATCCTTAAATTGAACGATCAGGAACTACCGCGTGTCTCCGCGTTGTTGGGATCGGACGGCGGAGATGAAATCGACATGGCCAGGGGATTGTTGAACAGGTTTCACCTGCAGCTCGTGTGCGTCACGCGTGGTACGAATGGAAGCTTACTGGTGTCTGAAGAGAAGGTGGCCCACCACGCGGGATTCAAAGTGAAGGTAGCGGATACAGTCGGAGCCGGCGACGCTTTCACGGCGTGCCTGGCACATCATTATTTACGCGGGAATTCGCTCGAGCAAATCAATGAATCGGCTAATCGGTTCGCATCATGGGTCGCGACGCAAGTGGGCGCAACGCCGAAGTCCGATCACTTGCAAATACGCGATAATTGCGCCGCGATCATGCCGCCGCCATGAACGAGCGTCCTCATCGCAAGCGGAATAAGGCTGATCGATGAGGGAGAGTGAGGCAACGGCGGTGAACCTACGGAAAGATTAAATGGATTCCCGTCAGTGCGATCGACACTTTCCTCCTTCAAATTAAGATCGGCGCTTATCGCCTTGTTCTTCTTTCGAAAACCAGCAGCAAGCGCGTCTGGATTGTGGCAATGGGCTTTACTGCCTCTATAGGCAACATTCAACCGCTTTCCGACTATCTGACAACTTGCGAAAAATGAGAGAAAATGAAACCGCTTTTTGCTATAGCGTTCCATTTTTCAACTTCACAGGATCTGCCGCTGATTCAGTACGATCGCAGTTTCCTGGGTCATTTCTTGAATGGTCTCCTTAATGCTTTCCCGGCCTATGCCGCTCAGCTTGAATCCGCCGAAAGGCACATTGCCAGGCCGGAACGAACCGGCACCATTCACCACAACACCGCCTACCTGGAGCCGGTGCGCTACGCCAAGGACACGATGAACATTTTCAGAAAACACGCTCGCCTGAAGTCCGTACGGTGAGCTGTTGACCTCCTCGATCGCGCTGACGATATCTTTGAATGGCGATATCGGAACGACAGGACCGAAGACTTCCCCGCACATGCAGGGCATCTCGTCACTGACATCGATCAACACGGTTGGTGTATAGAAGTTCGTGCCCCTGCGCGTTCCGCCGCAAAGACATTTCGCGCCCATTTCGATGCATTGCAGGACTTCTCGATGGACGCGTTCCGCCGCTTTTTCACTGATCAGAGGACCCAAATCAGTCTGCTCATCGAGCGGATCGCCCATTTTAATGCCTTCTACCTTTTTCAGCAGCAGCACAAGAAAGTCATCAAAAACCGTCTCCGCCACCAAAACACGCTTCACCGCACAGCAGATTTGGCCGGCGCCATTCGTCAATCGACCCTGGACAACTGCATCGGCCGCCGCTGCCAGATTCGCGTCTTCCAGGACGAACATCGCGTCTACTCCGCCGAGTTCATACGCTGTCTTCTTGAGATGGGGCGCGGTAGCTTTCGCGATCGCTCTCGCCGAGTGCAGCCCGCCCGTGAAACTGATCATGCCGACTTCCGGGTGTGTCAGGAGCCGATCTCCCATTTCATTCGGATAACCAGTGATCATCTGCAAGCCGTGAGGCGGAAGGCCCGCCTCGATGAGGATCCTACCCAACTCAAACACGGTGAGAGGACACTGTTCGGGTAGTTTCACGATTGCCGCATTTCCCGCGGCAAGCGCGCCGGGAATCTTATGGGCGAAAAGCTCTGCTGGATAATTGAACGGTATGATGCCTACGATCAAACCTATCGGTTGGCGGATTGTGTAGGCGATCATATGCTCGAGCCCGGCAACCGCGTCCATCGGAATGGTTTCGCCGTGAATGCGCTTCGCTTCCTCAGAAAAGTCCTGGAAGAGTCTCTGCGTAGCCGTCATCTCCCCACGGCACTGGCGGATCGTCTTGCCGTTTTCCATGCACAGGAGGCGGCTCAGCTCCTCGTGTCGAGACGCGATGATATCCGATGCCTTGCGCAGAATTTCGCTGCGGCGATGGGCAGGCAAACTCCGCATCTCCGACCGGCCCTTCAGACCGGCCTCGATTACTCTCTCGACATCTTCCATTCCAGCTCGGGGAACCGTATCGATCACTTCGCCCGTGGCTGGATTTCTGATTTCGATCGTTGCTTCCGTAGAAGCCTGTTCCAGTGGATGCGCTATGGACATTTCTAACCTCCCGCTCTCCTGGTTGTAACGTACTTATCTATGTGTGAACACTTCCACCAATCCCGGTTGAATCAGTTACGTCCTCTTTGCTGAAACAACGGAAGAAGTGAAGAAGTGGTTGAACATCAGCGCCATCGCTATTTCTGAGACTGGTTCTCCTCATCCTTGTGAGTGGGCCAAGGCTTATAGTTCGGGTCGGTGATACGCCACAATTCATAAGTCAACTTTGTCTGGTGGTAGGAGCCCCACTCGGGGCCATCGACTGACCCTTTGTAAAAAGCCCTCTCGCCCTGCTCTTCCCGGCTCTTTCCTCCCGGCAAATACCATTCGAACCAGCCACCGTCTTTTTGATCGAAGTAGTTATTCTTCACAAAGTCAAGCGTTTCGTGGAAATAGGGCCACAGATCCGAGCGGCCGTGAAGAATCGCGTACATTGCCGAAGCTTTGACGACCTCACATTGTGGCCACCAGAGCATGGGAGTAGGCTGACCCTGGGCATTGTAACCTCCAAGCCCGCCGATTGCGGGTTTATAGGTTGTGACTGCCAGATTCAGGATGCGGCTACCAAGTTCGATGAATTTTGGATCTGCACCCAGATCAACCGCGCGGCTGAGCTCCGATGCCCACTCGAAAAGGAAGTGACCAGGATTTGCGGTCGGAGGACCGACGGGTTTCCAGTCCTGGTCGTAGCACGACGGAAGGTATCCCAATATGTAATCGAACACGCGCGAGATGCCCCCGAGCTCTTTGTCGACTTCCTTCCATACCTCAGGTGATTTGGTCGCCTCATACAAACCAAGCAATGCCTCGAACATGTGCAGGTCGACACAGTGCGCAGGCGCTGTCCCGCCGAAGAGACCGGCGCCGGGATTCCGTTGCCGCTGTTCACTGGGTGGATTACCGGATGACCAACCCATGGCATCCACAAACCCCGATCGGGGGTTGGTAGCACCGCCGCCGCCAAAAGGTCCTCCAGGGATTTTCTGCCAGTCGCGCGTGTAACTACCACCTGCGCCGAAGAATTCGGCATCGCTCATTTTGTCGCGAATGATCCGGAATAGATCAGTGGCCGCGTCCAGGTATTTCTTGTCGCCCGTCACTCGTCCTACTGTCGCCAGCGAGTAAAGAGCGAAGCTCTGGTATCCGGTCTTGCTGTCCTCGATGACGCGGCCATCCGGCCCCACGCGGAGGTAATATCCGCCATACTGCGGGTCATGCATCTTCAGCAGAAAGTCGGCTGCACGGGTGATTGCATCGCGGTACTCCTTGTCCTTCGCTCCATTCATCTCATAGACGAGCGTCATGCTAAGCAACTGGCGGCCCTGGCCATTCACAGTGGCCTCTTGCTGCATGCCCCACGGTTTCCATTGGCGATCCATATCCTCCTGGATAAAGCCATTCGGCGCCACGGAATTCTTCACCCAGTAGTCCACCAAGCCGTGTGTGATGGTATTCCTTAGCCAATCTCGATCGAGATGATGTTGGATCTCCCATTCCGGGATACGGGTGTTTGTGTTCGCTGTGGTTGCCTGGGCGGCTGCCAACTGCATGCCAACAAGGTCCATTGCAGCCAAAACGAAAAGAGCAATTAAGCAAGTCCACGTTCTCGTCCGACGTAATCTCAATGACGCTACTCCCTTGTAATCCACGGTCGAGCTCCTATTCGGTGCCATCTGCTGACCTTTCACGGCAACCTGGGTTCCTTAACTTACGCGATGTTCGCATGAATCGCGCCAGGACTTAGTCTTACGTAAATGTTCAAATCGTGGCGACACTTGCCTCTTCTTCTCTTTGGAGCAGTTTGCGCGAGCAGAAGAAAATGATTGAAATGGTGAAGGCCAGAACGGGCAGCAAGAGCAGACCATTCCGAACCCCCGCAGGATCCGATCCCGACAACCGGCCGATGACAGGCGAGCTTATCATCAGCCCGCTGAAACCGCATGTGATGGCAAATCCGATTGCGGTTGCCGACTGCTGTTTAAAGAGCTTACCCACGATGGCGATCGTAGTGGGAAACACCGGAGCCATTGTGACGCCCGCCAGAAACACCGCGGCCCACGTCATCACGGGAGACATCGAATGAAGGACGAGATATGTCGTTCCGATCATAGCTACTGAGCACGTCGTCGCCACGATGAACGGCGAAATGCGCCAGAGCAGACTGGTGGCCGCGATTCGCCCGAATAATAGTCCGCATGCAAATCCCAGGGACAGTATGTTGAGTGCGGTCGCACGCGACATCCCGGTGGTTACAAGAAACTTTGGCAGCCAGTTCCAGACGCCAAATTCGCATGCAGTGTAGAGCAACGTTACGGCAGACAAGAGATAAAGCGCTGGGCTTCGAAATATAGTCGTACGAGTATCTGCGTTGACTTCTCTAAGGTGCTGCGAATTCGGTATTGGAGTAAAGACAGCGACACCAAGAACGATAGCGGTGGCGATTGCTCCAAAGATTGCCGTTCTGCCGGGCCTCGCGCCAAGAAGGTTTCCTGCCACAAACGGAGTCACCAGGCCGCCAAGACCCGAGAAGATATTGAGAAAGTTCAGCGCGGCTGCTCGCCTTTTGTCTCCTACCTCGCTGGTGATCGCATTTGCCCCCACGATTACGATGCTGCCACCACATCCCAGGATGAACATCGCGATGGCTACAGTCACGATGCTCCCCGCTTGGGCGAGTAGAAGAAGGCCGGCAATGGTTGCACAGAGACCCGCAACTACGCCCATTTTCTTTCCTTTGCGGTCCATCAGCGCGCCAGCCACGACAGACATTCCCGCCAAGCCCAGGCCCTGCGCAAGGCCGATATAGCCAACCTCGGAATTTGTGAGGTGCAGGGAGTCCGACAGCCCCGGAATGATCGTGCCCAGAAGAGATGAAAGCATTCCATAGACAAAGATCACAAGGCATGAAACGAAGATCAACATGTTGGATGCACTTGCCCTTTCTGTGCAACTGCAGACTTTAACGGCTGCGAACGGGTTTCTCTTGTTGGGGGCTATTGCCTTTCCGTTTTCTGCCAGCCATCGAAATTCATTTCGAAGAACTTCAAGTTCGAGAACTGTGCCTCGCTCTCTTGTGCGATGAATCCAACCCGGCCTGTGGATCTCAAGAAAAAGAACGACTGCATCAGCAGATCGTCGATATAGAGCTCCATCTGTCCGCCGCGTATCCAAAGCCGAAAGGTATGGACCTTGCCATCGTCCAGTCCGGTAACGGTTGCGCAGTTTCTGCCTGTCACATCGAGCGATTCGAAATGGAAGTCGCTATCCAGGCTAAGCTTCCCAATCAGCGACTCTCGCCACTGCGGTTCACCTACTTCCAGCAGAATCGCAGTCCCGGGCGCATTCTCGAGCCCCTCGATATAGAAACCCGCGTACATCTTGCTACGGTATGAAGTGTTTGGGTTCAGGCTATTCGCCTGGATAGTACCTTCGATAATCAGACCCTTGTCAAAATCAAAGTATTTGTTCAAAACCACAACGCCCTTGCGAGTCTTCGCGGAATTGAGCCAAGGAAACGGACGCCAACTCTTGTCTGTATGAACCACTATGGAATCGCTCGTCGTCGCAACTCGGATAATCGGATTGGAATCCGTTTGCCCCTGGGGAAATACAACGGTATTTTGACTCGGGTCAACCTTGATTTCATCGCCCTTGGCCAGATCGTTCTGCTTCCAGTAGGCAAGATGAAGATCTCCTGCCTGGTCGACGATCGCCTTGCGCAGGGGGAGGAGCCACACATCTCGCCCATCGGTTCCCGGCGTTGATCGGAATGAAAATGGGTCGCTGACAAGGTCGTCCGGACTGTCTTTCACAAACGCGGCAAGCACTGTAACGAAGCTATCCCCATCGATTCCCGAGGTCCCGGTCAAACGATAGGCCGGAAGGTCCGGACGAAACGGGCCCGTCGGAGAATCGGCCACGTATGTATATACGCCAAATCCGGAAAAGCCATAGTGATTGGCATCGCCGCCAATGAAGTAGTATTTGTCACCGAGTTTCTTGACTCCGCCGGATTCCAGAGTCGGAACCTGGAAGTCGGCCTTGATCTCAGGAGCTTTGATGGGGTGGTAGTGGATGCCGTCAGCGGACTCCATCATCCCGAATCCTCCGTGATCAATCGGATTCGCAACCATATACCCCAGATAGCCTGCTGCCGGGTTGGCCGCGTCTTTCGGCATCATGAACATGTGATCCCACCGCCCGTCGGCGCGGTAATACTGAGTATCAATCGGGATCTCGTAGAGGAACTTCCAATGGATCAGGTCAGTCGATTCGTAGAAGCGGAGTAGATTGTTATTTGAACCCTGGTCGGTAAATGCGCCGTAGTCCATGATGTACCGGTCGCCAACCTTGGCTACGTATTGTTTCCACACGCGGTTGTTTTTGAATCCCTCTGATTTCAGTACCACCCCATAGTCTTTCCAATGGACCCCATCCTTCGAGGTGGCAAGCCACACGCTGTCGCCGCCGTACATCGTGTACATGTAGTACTGGCTATTTGCGTAAATGACTGTCGGATCCCAGAAGGATCCTACGCTTGGCTTATAAAGGAAACCGCTCTGATCTGAGATCTTCATCGGCGCACGGATGCCAGGAGGTTGCGCTTGCGCTCCCAGCACAAGAAACAAAGGGAGGGAAGCGATTGCCGGAAACTTAACTCCAAGCACAGTCCTCATCATGAATTCCTCGCCAGCAAATCGAAATCCGCCCGGACAACGCATTTTCTGCATATGGAGTCGCTCGGTTGGGAAAAAGAGTTGAAGTCCTGCAGGAGCGATTTCGTCAAATCTCAGCGTCAATGATCCAGGGTTACAAAAGTCGATTTCCTCGATTGCTCGGAATACAAGTGCGTGCTGTGCACTTGTGCACGCTAACGGCCTAGCTTTTTAGCTTCGGAAATATGCTTATCCGTAACTGAGTTGCGCCGAACGGTACAAGAGTCAGGCGCCCAACCTGGTCATCCGGCTTGAGGCTGCCAGGATCCGGCAGATGCGGTGTGAATCTCTGGTGCGGCTCTTTGGGATTTCTCTCGTAGTCCCAGCCTTCTAGCTTTCGCGCCGGAACGGTGAGTACGGTCGGAGCATCGGACCACGGCCAACTCGAGGTTTCGAGATTCTGCGCAGGCTGTTTTTGCTTGACCTCAATCTGAGAGCCGGCTTTGGCGGGATCGAGTGAAACTCCGTAATTCCATGCACCGACCGGGTTAGCCTCCCAGGTTGGGAATTCCTCGCTTGAGTAAGCGGCCTCGGCAACGGAAGTCCACTCTGTCTCAATCGGCAACGCGTAAACCAGAGGTCCACGCTCGACGCCGATGCCGTTATCTGGCCACTCGGTAGCCTTCACCTTCATCGGGAGATTGAGAGTAATGACATCGCCCGACTTGAATGTGCGATGTAAAACTGCGAAACCGTTCCGCGGCCGCACGGAGCCGACTGAGGCGCCATTCACCTTAATTTGAGGAGCATCGCACCATGACGGGATTCTGAGAGAGAGCGGAAACGAGACGGGCCGGTCGGCCTTTATCTCAAACCGGATCTCTTCCTCGAACGGATAATTGGTCCGCTGCGTAATCTGAACCTTTTGATTTGCTGATCCAACCTTGGCAGTGACGGTCGATGGACCAAACAACGCTGCGGCCAGGCCGTTGTCCCTGGTCTGCATCCACATGCTGAGCAGGTAATTGGGAACGAAGCGGTGTTTGTTGCCTCCGCAACACCCGATGAACTGTGCCGGATTGGGCTGATATGCCAGCCGGCGGCTGCCGAACCACCTTTCCGTCCCGTGATCGCAATTCAGGTTTGCCAGAACTTGATTGGGGCTGCCGAAGTATTGAATGCCTTTCCAATCGGTCCTTGTGACTCCGGGGTGAGCATTGAAACATGCCCGCTCAATGGCGTCACCGTACTGCCCGTCTCCCGTTGCCTGAAGCACGTAGATCCAGGCCCAGGCGTGGTCAGTAATATCGCAGGTCTCATGTTCGTCGAGAGCTGTCGTGCCGGCATATCCCTCCGAAGAGGAAGGAATGCCATCGATGAGCATGTGATGGTCGAAGATGCGCTTCTGGGCCGCCACAACGAACTTTCGATAATCCTCTTTACCGGTATAGAGATAGAGAATGGCCGGCAATTTTGAGGTTTCAGCATACGAAACCCCATGAGTCTGAATGGGCGTATCGGCAAAGACACGGGAGGGAGCCAGATCCGTGTGCATCGAAAAGCGTCTCTGGCCAGGCGCACCAGACGCAGCGGTTTTCGCGCTTGCCTGGTATTCGTCTTCAGCACCCTTGATGTATTTGTCCCAATTATTCTGCGCCAATTCCAGCAATTTATTGTCGCCGGTGCGCTCATAGCACCACAGGATCACTTCGAGATTCGTGATGTTTCGGGTTCCGCCGGTATAGTCAGCTTTGTCGTTCAGATAGTGCCTTTGCAGAGCCTCGACAATCCGGGCGGCGTCCACCTTATCCGGAGATGGCTGGGCATCGGCGAGCGCCATGAAGCCGCGGTTCAGGACATTGTTTGGCCAGCGGTTCAGACCTCCAAAGTCGTCGCCGAACTCCAGAAATTTCGGGCCCAAAAAGCCACTGCTCGACGGATGGCTAAGTGTGTAGTCGAGAGAGGCTCGCGCTTTCGCCAGAAGCTTGTCATCTCCGAGCGCCAACGCCAACCGGGTAGCTCCGTCAACCCAATATGCCTTTTGTTCCCACGTGAACCAGGCAGGCGAGTTTTCTTCACCTTCCCAAAAGGTTCCGCTGAAAAAGGGATAGGAAATTTCAGGAAGAGCACTCGTCAACTTCGCCTGCCCCTCCATGTGCAATTTGAGCCATCCTTCCGGCTTGATGGCTCCGGGATGCAAGCTGCGAAGTTCCGCGTAGGGACGCGACGAAGATTGCGCCTTTTCGGCCTCTAATATTTGAGGCAGCCCTGCTGCCAGCACCGCGGAGCCAGCGACGGCTCCCTTGATAAATTCGCGCCTGTTCAACCCGGTATCTTCTGAAGATTGATCTTCCATGTTGTTCAGCTCCTCGCCATTTTTGTGATCCATTTCGGTTAGCTGCATCCGCCGCTTGGTCACGCTTGAAAGAGCAAAGGCGCGAACTTATTCAGACATATTCGCCACGTTTGCCATTCATGAGCGGTGCCGGGCGAGTGAAATTGCACAACCTTGATGTTTGCGGCGCGGAGTTTTTCTACATTCTGCCGCAAAGATTCACTAAGCGATAACTCGGCGGTTCCCGCCCCCATCCACAGCAACCGGACTTTGCTGTTGAAGGCGGCTGCATCGGCGAAGACTCCGCCGTACGATGCCCCGGGTTCAAAGGGCGGTGTGGCTCGACCCGATGAAGCGGGCGGCGTGATGAACTGGGCGCCGCTGAAAGTGCCGATATAGGAAAACATGTCGAGGTGCGACAAGGCAATGGCCATCGTCTGCGCGCCGCCCATTGAAAGTCCCGCCATAGCACGGTGATCGCGATCGGCGATGGTCCGGTACTTACCGTCAATCATCGGGATCAATTCCTTGATCAGGACATCTCCAAACGCCTCGATGTCGCCACGTACGAAAGCCGGCAGGTAATTGGCGGAAGGATCACGGCCATCCGATCCAGTTCCTTGTTTGTAAGTGGCATAGCCGTTATCCATCACGACAATCATTTCTTTTGCTTCAGGCGTGGTGCCCGCACGGAAAAAGAAATTGCTCGAGTTTCCGTGGATCGCGTTGTCCATGATGAAGTTGACCCCACCCTGTCGGCTCCATCCGGTCTCGTCTTCTCCGGCGCCGTGCTGCAGATACAGGACGGGATAACGAGTTCCCGCATTGGCGGCGTCGAAGTAATCCGGCGGCGTATACACGATGCAACGGCGCCATTTGCCGGTGAGCTGTGAAAGATATGAATGTTCGTGAAGCTGCCCCTGCGCACCTTCGTGGGGAGCGTAAAACGGAATCACCGGAGCGGTGACAAGGTCAGAAGAAATCTGCTGGCCGTCAGGTAGTTCTATACCGCTGGTTTCCCGGTTATAGCCAAAGAATGTCTGGCTTCCCGGGTCATTCATTCTTACGCCGTCCACGTTGAACCAGTAGTAATGGAAGCCCATAACGGATGGAGGAATGGTTACGGTCCAGTATCCGTCCGCATCTTTGGTCAATGGAACCGGCTTCGGGCAGAGGCCTTGACCGCCTTCGAGCTGAACGGTTTTCGCGTCAGGTAAATGGAATCGGAAGATCACTCGTCCGTCTGCGTAAACACGGGGATATTCCGCCGAAGGTACGGTGGTAGTTGCAGGCACCGCCTGGAGAGCACCAGGCGCCGATTCGTTGATGAGTTGATTATAGAATCTCAAGTGGGGATCCTTTGACGACTTTGCAATCTTACGTAGTTATGCATTCTTTGGCGCGTTAATGGCAACTAATTGGCGTAGAAAGTTGCATAGACTACTTTGCGCGATTCCAACCCGCACAGCGGACTGGTCTTGTGGGGATTCCCGCCGGATACTGGCAGCCCTCTGAATCCGCAATATCCGGCTGGAAGGATTACTAATAGCTTGAGAGCGGCACGCGAGCGTACCAAGCGCCCAAGAAACCGGCACGCCCGTCAGCCCAAACCATATGTGCAAAATCGTTGTCGACCGCGATCGAGGAAAGATCGTCGCCGTCCCAATTGTTGCCACGGTACTCAATGCTTTGCCGCGCGGGCGAGGGCCACTGGCTTACTTGAAGCGGCTTGCTGAATGTGAAGCCGCCATCGTGAGAAACGGCAGACCAGAGGCTGTACGTTTCATCAGGCTTGAAAGAGCGCCACATCACTGCCAAATCGCCTTTCGGAGAGTAGCCAATGTCAGGCCTGACGATGATCGCTCCCGGAACGCTGCCAGCTTTAACGGGCCCCTTCCATGTCTTACCGTAATCGTCTGTGACGCACACCTGCATTTCAACATTGCCTGCGGTGAGGCTCATGACAGCGAAGCGGCCCGGATGGCTCGGATCGGCTGCCAACGCCGGGTTGCCAAATCCGAAGAATCCACGCATAGGAGGGAAGTTGGATTGCACCACGTGGTAGTCGAAGGTTTTGCCTTCATCGCGGCTCGCCCCGAACACAAGACACGGGCATTTTGCGCCGGTGCTCGCCGGAGCGCTGGAAGCGATATAGGCAACACCGAGGGCGCCGTTTGCAGCGGCCGGACGAGATGCGAAGCCACTTTCAGGGTAATTCGGCGAATCGTAGCTGTAGACCAGCCCCCAGGTCTTCCCGTTGTCGTCTGAAACACGGAAGAAGAATTCCATGTGTACCGGATCTCCGCCTTTACCGTCTCCGGGTACGTAGATCGTACCTGTGGACTGATCAGTGATGAGGAACGGCCGGTCGTAGGGCGTTGAGCCTTTGAACACAGGCTTCACCCCCGGCGCATATTCTTCCAGCGGCGTGGATTGACCCATCACTTGCACCGGTGTGCTCCAGGTTTTCCCGTCGTCACTGGACGACGCGATGTCAATGTATCCGTAAAGCTGCCCCTTACTTTCGTCCTTTTCGTTGGCAATCATCAGGGGAGAAGCGTTGAGCGGGAAAAAGCTCATCGCCCCGATGAATAATGTTCCATCCTTCCCCGTTCCGACGAAGGTGTCGGCGGTGGTATTCATCCGGGAATATTCGCGGAATGGATCCTCTAAGTATCTCCACGTTTTCCCGCGGTCTTTGCTGATGGCGTATTCCGAGATCGAGGAGTCGGGTGTGTTGCGATAGACCGATATCGTGTCCTGGCTTACCATCTGGCCCGAGGCGGCGAACTTTTCACCGTCCACGTAGTGCAGGTTGCACATGGCGCCGACGATGATGATGTTTGGGTCTTTCGGACTGATAGCAATGACCGGCTCACCGGCGCCGCGATTGGCGCTTCCGATGAGCAGGAATTCCTCTCCTTTGTAGCTTGTGGCCTGGTTGACCGGCAGGTTCGTCACGGGTTGCTGCGAATTTGCTGGACGGCTCACGGCAAGCACCGAGATGAACACTGCAACTGAGAAAAGCAGAGCCTTTGTGCACTTCATTGCCAAACCTTCCTTTCGTGCGGGTGAAGGGGTCCGCGGTTGTCCAACTCGAGAGACTGCTAGGGACTGTTTGCAGACCCTAGTAGCTCGAGAGCGGTATGCGAGCGTACCAGGCGCCCAGGAAGCCGGCTCTTCCGTCAGCCCAGACGATATGCACAAAATCGTTGTCAACCGCAATCGAAGAAAGATCGTCGCCGTCCCAATTATTGCCGCGGTTCTTTATCGCTGACCGCGGAGGCGACGCCCCGTGGCTGACTTGAAGCGGTGCGCTGAATGTGCTGCCGCCATCGTGAGAAACGGACGACCATGCGCTGTAGGTCTGGTCGGGATACCGGGCAAGCCACATCAGCGCCAATTCGCCGCGCGGCGAGTAGGCCATATCCGGTCTGACTATTGTTGTCCCCGGAGTGCCGCCCGCCTGAACGGGCCCCGTCCAGGTCTTGCCGTAGTCGTTTGTGAGGTACACCTGCATTTCAGAATTGCCTGCAGTAGTTGTCATGACGGCGAAGCGGCCCGGATGGCTTGGATCGGCTGCCAGCGATGGATTGCCCATTCCATCGAAGAAACTCGGCCTTGGAAAATCGTACTGAATGACATGGCGCTCGAAGGTTTTTCCTTCATCGCGGCTGGCGCCGAACACAACGCATGGACACTTGCCGGCGCCAGGGTCGGCCGGAACGCTCGAGGCGACATACACCACGCCGAGAACACCGTGAGCAGCTGCGGGACGAGCTGCAAAACCCCCTTGAGGGTAATCCGGCGAATCGTAAGCGTAGATGAGCCCCCACGTCTTCCCGTTATCGCGCGAGGCGCGAATGAAAGTCTCCATATGGGAGGGCTCTCCGCCGGAGCCGTTTCCGGGGATGTAGATGGCGCCAGTGGACTCGTCGGTAATGAGGAATGGGCGGTCGTATGGCGTCTTTCCGATAAACTCCGGCTTCACTCCCGGCCCATAGTCCTCCTGCTTGTTGTATTGGCCCATCACGTGTTCCGGCTTACTCCAGGTTTTTCCTTCGTCCTTGGACCATGCGATGTCCGTGGCGCCAAAGAGAAGGCCGGGGCGAGGCTCCTTCTCGAGTTCAAGCATTTTGGGAGTCGCGTTCATGGGGAAGAAGTTCATCGATCCAATGAAAAGAGTTCCATCTGCCCCGAATCCGTCGAAGACATCCGCGGTGCCGTTCATCTTGAAGAAATCGCGCCATGGATCGTTGATGAATGTCCACGTTCTTCCACGGTCGTGGCTAATCGCAAACGTGGTGATCGAGGCGCCCGGCGTGTTGCGGTACTTTACCCGTGCTTCAACGCTGACTCGTTCCTGGCCGACGCCCAACGGCTCACCCTCCACGTAATGCAGATTGGCCATGCCGCCGACGATGATGTTATTCGGATCTTTCGGGTTAATGGCGATCACGGGCTCGCCGGCGCCCCGGTTTGCATCGCCGATAAGGAGAAATTCCTCTCCCTTGTAGCTCGTCATCTGATTGACCGGCAAATCAGTCACGGGTTGCTGCCCGTTCGCCGGCTTGTTCCCAGCAAAAATCGACATGAGTGCGGTAAGAACTGCAAAGAGCCACTTGGTGCGCTTCATTTCGAAAATCTCCTTTTTCTCAAGGTGGAACTGGTCCCCATCTGCGCGATGCCGTTGACAGAGGAGACCGCGACCCCTCCAAACGTGAAGGTCGCCCCAGCAGTCCTCCCCGTGTTCAGCGAGCTTGGCAGGGCAGATGAAACCATAAGTCCGACTGATTCGGCCTGTCAACTGCGGGGCGAAGACTCTAAGTTGTATATGCTAATATTCCGTAGAGCGTCAAAATGATCGCGTTTGGACTTTTAGTGCCAGAGCCAGGCGTGCGGCACGCACATAAGAACGGGGCAAGGCCTGCCGCAAACACCCTTAGATACTCCGTGGAAGGAGTGATGGGCCGCATGAAATCGATTTGAGTGTAAATGGCGCTATTTCTGCTGATTTTGAATCGATAAGCTCTGAATCGTCTCAGGTTGTGTCAGCCAGATCGGAGAAATGAACGTGGGTGCTGCACTGAAAAAACCGGCCAAATATATTGAGATCATCGAAGGTCTTCGATCGGATATTTCGTCGGGGCGTCTCCACCCTGGCACGCGCCTCCAAAGCGAGGCTCAGCTCGTAAGCAGGTTCGCCGCGAGCAGAATGACAGTGGTCAAAGCTGTCCAGCTACTTCAACAGGAAGGCTTACTTGTTCGTCGCAGGGGCTCTGGGACCTTCGTTGCGGCGCAGACAAGTGAAAAAGGCAAGGTCTTTGGGTTGCTTATCCCAGGGTTGGGCAAGACCGAGATCTTTGAGCGTATCTGCGGGGGCATTGCCAAATCACCGGCGGCGGCCACGCACTCCTTATCCTGGGGCCACACGCCTTCTTCAACCGAGCATCAAGGAGAATTGGCAGAGCAGTCATGCAGTCAGTTCATTGAGCAACGTGTATCAGGGGTTTTCTTTACCCCGGGATACGATCCGACGTCATGCGACGCAAATGCGCGCATCTTGCGGGCACTTGATGAGGCCAATATCCCGGTCGTATTGATTGATGGATACAGTGTCAAATATCCGGAGCACAGGGACTACGATCTGGTCGGCCTGGACAACCGAAGAGCCGGCTATATTGTGACCGATCATCTCATCCGGCAGGGAGGAACCCACGTGGCTTTCTTCACCACGGGAGCCTTGGCTGAAACGGTGGAAGATCGCATCGCGGGTTATCTCACAGCACAATTTGAGCATGGTTTAGCGCCCTCGAAAGAGAGGATACTCCGAGGCGATGCAGAAGATAAGACATTCGTCGAAAAGGCGCTGCGGACGCAGAGAATCGACTCGATCATGTGCTCCAACGACTACGTCGCGGCGACGCTCATGCATACGCTGATCGGTCTCGGAGTTCGCATTCCGAACGATATCCGGCTCGCGGGAGTGGACGATACCAGGTTCGCGAGATTGCTGCCCGTCCCCCTCACCACATTCAGACAGCCGTGCGATGAAATTGGCGCCGCTTGCATGTCGGCGATGCTCGAACGAATTCGAAATCATTATCTGCCCCACCGTTCGATCCAGCTGCATGGCAGGTTGGTTGTCCGGCAGTCTTGCGGCTCGAACTCGGAAACAAAATGAGGCAATCGCTCTTCTTCGCGGAGTTTTGTTGATTTCACATACCGAATTCACGGAGAATCCCTCGGCCGTGATGGTCGCAGCGCAGGGGGAAACCGTTCGAGAGCGTAACGAATTCGGCAGCGTGCGCGATGTGCGGTTCCGGCGAGGGCCTTGAGAACTGCGATCACAACGGAGAGCCTGGCGCGCATTGCTATCTTGTTGCGTTCCTCCTGTTGTGTGCCCGGGGCGGCCAATTTGGCGAGAGCCTTCTCCGGAATGACGGCTACAACGTCGTCGTCATTCGACGGAACCTGCTTCCCGCCAAGGGCTTTGGCGAGGGTACGAGAGAATCGTGTAGGCGGAACGGCGGCCGGTGGCAACCACGACGGTGATGCCGGCATCCTGCGCTGCGCGGAGTGCGTTTGCGTTCCGTGGACTGATTGTCTGCGGGTGGGCAGGAGGGTGCCATCCATATCGACGGCTTCCAGGCGAACCTGGGGATGCATGATCTTGGTTTAAGGGACCAGGATTATGAAAAGACGGAGCAGGTTGGCCGGTCGGTTGCGTTAATCGGTATGGAGCGGATGTCCAGCCATTGTCATGCGGTGATAGGTGAGGAGGCGAGGGACGATTGGTGTCCGGCATGCGGCGAGGCGATTGTGGAGCGGACAGTTCGAGACGCCTTAAAGATTTAGTCTGTGCCCGCTCAAGTGGATCACCGCGGCATAGTGCTGCCGCGGCGCCACGCAGTTGGTGGTATCATCACACCGCAGTAAGGAGATATTCATGTGGAGAGGAATAGTTTCATTGCTTGCATTGAATTTCGTTTTTCTGGTAATGGCTGTGCAGGCCCAACAGCACTCCACGGCACGCTCGGAACAGTATGGCGTCGCGGTGAAGCGACCGATCCTCGGGGGAGCATGCCCATTTTGCCCCTGGGGAGCTCTTGCCGACGAGGTGAAAGCGGCGATGAAGCCCTATGGGTACGATGTGCAGGTTTGTTACAACTGCTCGGGTGCCGACGACGTACGCATTGTGGACGAACGGCGCAAGCCGCTGACGCCGACGCCGCTGCAGCGAGAGTACGGGGTGCCAGACCCGCCAAAAGGCGAGGTGGACTTTGGCGTGGTGAACCTTGACTTCTTCGTCGATAGCTATCGAGGTACGGGCGTCTACCAAAAAGACGGACCCAGGAAGAACCTGCGCCTGATCGCCAGGATCGAAGATCCCGAATACTACATGGTGGCGACGCGGAGGGATTCGTTTATTACGGACCTCAGCCAAATCAAGGAGAAGAAGCTGCCGGTGCGTATTCTGACTGATAACAGCATCCGCGCGCAGATGATCATGAGTTATTACGGTATTACACGCGAGGAGCTGACCAGCTGGGGCGGAGCCATCCTTCCCACGGATGAATCCAGCCGCCCGAAGGACTTCGACGTCATCATGTCGTTCGTGAACTCGTTGAACAACACGCCCGAATCGAATGTATGGTACGAGATGAGCCAGAAGGTGGATCTCCGCTACATCCAATTGCCGGACGATCTGCTGGAGAAGATGGCCCAGGCATCAGAGTGGGAGATCGGGAATACGCCATGGCGCTTGCTGCGGGGAATGGACAGGCCTGTGAAGACGATCCGCAGCTCCGGGACCGTGGTCTTCGGGAGGGCAGACCTGCCCGACCAGTTCACTTACGATGTTGCAAAAGCGCTCGATGAGCAGAAGCACGTTTTCGTTTACAGCATTCTGCCGTTTGCTTATGACTCGGCGGACGTGTGGCAGGCGCGCGGAGTGCCTCTGGCTTCCGGCGCCCAGCGATACTACCAGGAAAAGGGGTATATGCCTAAAACCGTCAATTAGAGCAATTTTGGAGTTCACGTGGATGTTTTTAGAGCATCGAAAGACGCTGTTTTCTTGATGAAAGCGCCACTTTGCAGTGTGTATTCGGTCTACACCAATTCCGAAACTGATATAGACCCGCCGCCGCCAATTTGCCATTAGATTGGTGGCGATGCGCTCTTGACTTCTCGTAGCGCAGAGCTTCGGCGGGCAGGATGCGGGTGGCGGCCGATGAGGGGTAAAGCGTCGCGAGAAGCGAAATTCCGATCGAGACGATTGATACGATGGTGCTGTCGAGGACGCGCGGCGCAAAAGGCAACGTGTCGATCGAGTAGACATCGGGCGAGAGCGGAATGTGATAGTTACTGCCTGCCTATGAGGCGACGTAGCCGAGGATGAGGCCAAGCGCAGTTCCGATGACGCTGATGAGAAAGCCCTGCAGCAAGAAGATGCACCGCACCTGAGCGGGCTGGACGGCGATGTTGCGGGTCTTTTCCATCGCCACCATGGTGAGCGCGATGAGAATGTTAAGCGCGGCAACCATCACGTCCCGAAGGCCGCTCAATTATTCTCATCGTGACAAATCTTAATTCTTACAGCCGTTTAAGTTGTATAGGTATCTTTTGGCATTTATCGCTGATTTATTCTTGACAATATCGCGAGTTTTTATATACAAGTAGTTTGCATCTTGAATACCGTAATTCACGTGTCAAGCCATTCAGATGTCAAACAACAATGCCGCAATGATCGTTCGCGGGGTGGACAATTGAGCCGGAGACATCGGGCTCGAGCGTCCATTGTTCTTTGTACAAAGGGACCCGGCACGATGGCAGAGTCGTTATAGCTCCGCACTGCACAGAACAGGGCACGCAAATTTGGAGGCAATATGCCAACTGGGAAAAAACTCAGGATCAATTTCATGCTGCTTGGTCTACTTCTCGCATTCATCGGAGTGGCCGGCGTGCATCCGTTGGGCGCTCAGGTTGTGTACGGTTCCATCTACGGAACTGTGCTCGACAATTCGGGCGCAGTCGTAGCCAATGCAACCGTTTCGGTCAAGAGCGAGCAGAAGGACACGTCCTTCACAGCGCAAACCAATTCTGTCGGTGAATACCGGATTGAACACTTGGTTCCGGATACTTACGACGTCACCATTTCGGCCGCTGGATTCAAGTCCTACACGGTGAGCAAGCTGCAGGTGAATGCGGGCGACACGCCGAAGGTAGACGCGAATCTTGAAGTAGGCTCCGTCAGCCAGTCCGTCACCGTTTCCGCGAGTTCAGAAGAACTGCTGAAAACCGAGCAGCAGGACGTTTCGCTCTCCATCGCCCAGGAGACGGTTCAAGACCTGCCACTCTACGGTCAGTCAATGAGCAACATAGTCCTCCTGTCTCCGGGAGCATACGCCGCACTTGGACAAATGGGTGTTCAAGCATTGAATCCCGCGGCGGGGAGCGAGTATTCGATTAACGGCCAGCCAGTGGGCGGCGCTAACTTCACCCTGGATGGAACCGACAACACGGGTCAAACCCTTGGGTACGTCGTGGTCAACCCGGCTCCTAACACGATCCAGGAAGTCAAGGTCATCACCACAAGTTTCGTTGCCGAGACCGGCAGGACTCTTGGCGCAGAGATTGCCATGCAGACGAGGTCCGGCAGCAATGCCTTCCATGGCCTGATTACGGATTTCCGGGAGAGCGCAGCAAACCTGGCCCGCGATCCGTACAGTGCAGCTCAAAGTTCTCCGGGAGGGCCCGCGCCCGCGCTCTACAACCAGCCCGAGGCCAACGTCGGCGGCCCGATCCTGAAGGATCGCCTCTTCTTCTTTTTTGATTACTTTAGCCTGCGGCAACGCTCGGGCGGCTCAGTATTAACCACCCTGCCTACGGCTCACCTGGAGCAGACTTGCCTTGGGAAAGCTCCGACCAGTACCGGAGTAATGGGCTGCGACTTTGGGGAATACCTCACGGCGCTCGGCCCCTCTTTGGGTACGATTTATCAGTCCAACGGCACGCCGTACCCTAATAACATCATTCCTGCCGCGCAACTCTCTCCTCAGGCATCGGCTTTGCTTGCGCTTCTGCCGGCGCCGACCACTCCGAATAGCATTTACAACAACTTCAGCGCCAACGAGACTGGAACGATCAATACCAACCAATTCACGACGAGAATCGACGATCACCTCACTTCCAAGATGAATTTATTTGGGAGGTGGACATACTATCGCGACGACCTGCTTGGCCACCCAGTGTTTGGACTTGCCGGAGGCTCCACGGGCACAAGCGAGGCCGGGCATGGCACAGGCCGCACGCATAGCGTTTCGCTGGGCGTTGACGACGCCATTTCGGATCGTCTGCTGATGGATTTTCGGCTTGGATATTACGAGGACCATATCACCGACGATATGGCGAACGCGAACGTCAATCTCGGCACGCAGCTGGGAATTCCGGGCTTGAACGGCACTGGTGCTCCGCTTTCGAACGGCGAGCCGGTATTTAACATCGCTACCGTGGGCGGCGCGGGCATAGGTTCCAGCACAACCCTCGGAGGCTCCCCGAGCGACCCCGTCAGGCAGAGGGAAGACCAATTCCAGATTACCAATAACTGGACCCGGATCATGAGCACGCACACCTTGAAAGTCGGTGTGGATCTGCGCCGCGGCCGGGAAAATCGAGAGGAAAGCTTCGACAGCCGTACCGGCAATTTGACGTTCGGCGCCGGACCAACTTCCCTTAATGGAGTTGGTGGACTGGGTCTGGCTACGTTCATGCTCGGCGATGTGACCGCATTCATCCGCGATGTTTCCGAGGTTCAATCGCCTAAAGAAGCCCAGTGGCGCACCTTCTATTACGGCCAGGACACCTGGCGCGTTACGCCGAAGCTCACCGTCAATTTGGGTGTGCGCTGGGAAATCTATTATCCGGAGACGGTTGACGCGAAGGGACACGGCGCCTTGCTGAATCTGCAAACCGGATTGCTGCAGGTTGCCGGCTACGGCCCGTACGGGATGAATATGGGGCAGACGACGAATTTATCAGACTTTGGACCACGTGTAGGATTCAGCTATCAGCTCAACAACAAGACAGTCGTTCGCGCAGGATATGGGCGCAGCTTCGCGCAGGCCAATTACGGATCTATCTTCAGTCAGGTTCCCGTGGAAAATCCGCCCGTGTATGGAACGCAGAATCTCGTTGCCCCATCACAAACCGCAACCGCATTTAACCTGGCTCAGGGGCCGCCGGCATTTCCGGCCACGCCAGTCCCATCGAGTGGGGTGATCCCGGTTCCCACGGGCGTGACGGTAGTTGCCCGGCGCTACCCAAAGCTGATCATTCCGAGCGTCGACTCCTGGAACGCGAGCTTCCAGCGAGCCATCACCTCGACACTAACCGCAACGGCTTCTTACGTGGGGAACAAGGGCACGCATACCTACGTGGGTGACTGGATGTACTCGTTCCCGAACAGTCCCCAAGCGGTTCTGCCGGCTTCGGAGTCGTTCAACGGCGAAACTTTGTACTACGACCCGAATATTCCGTCGGGTGTCGACGCCAGTGGGCATACCTCACAGATCGCTTATTTGCGGCCCCTCTACGGCAAGTTCGGATGGTCGCAGGATATCTATTACAACTGCATGTGCGGCGATACTCACTATAACGCATTGCAGATCACGGTCGATAAGCGTCTTTCGCATGGGCTTTCGATCACCGGCAACTATGCATACCAGCTTGCGCGCAACTACGATTCCGGCGGCTTTTATCCCAATAAAAAAGCTACGTACGGACCGACCGATCTGAACTTTGACCAGGTCGCCACGATCTTCGGTTTCTACAAGCTGCCGTTTGGACGTCAAGGGGACTATTTCAAAAATGTTCCCCGGTGGGCAGACGCTCTGATCGGTGGATACCAACTGAGTCCTTCAATCAACCTCTCGAGCGGGCAGCATTTCTCGGGCGCCTACACCCTCTGCAGTTCGATTCTGCCGCAAATCGCGGGCATCAGGGCGGAAAACTCTTCGCAGCCCTGCGACCCGATTCAGAGCGGGGCGTTCCCGATGAAGCTGGGTCCGTACAATCCCGCGAGTCACACACGAAGCTACTTCACTCCGGTTTCTTTGTTGATACCCTTTGTCAACCCATCATCGGGGCCGTTCTCATTGCCGGCTCTGGATGCCATCGGCAACATGAAGCGCAACAGCTTTACGGGTCCCTCGACCTGGAATGTCGATCTATCCGCTACGAAGACCGTCACGATTCATGAAAACCTGAGCGCTCAATTCCGTGTGGATGCGTTCAATGCGTTCAACCACATCAATGCGAGCGAGCCCACATTCTTCTACTCTCAGTTCGGTCTGGCGGCGAACCTCGACCTCCCCGGCGCCGGTGGGCAGATCTACAACAGGGCCCTTGGCACAACACCGCGTCAGCTTGAATTCGCAGCGAAGATTCAATTCTGAACAAATCAACCCGGCCGGGCCTTTTCTTCGATGACGGAGAAGAGGCCCGATTCGATTCCATGTGCGGCCATTCCGTATCAGCCGCTTTAGTGAAAGATTTCCGGGGCGCTCTGAGAGCGATATCTGCAAACTGAGTGGTTCGTAGAATTGGAGCCTCAATGCGCGGCGGAGCGTTTACCTTGTTTAAGCTCGGCCTTTCGCAGATTCGCGATGCATAGGTCGACATGCTCGTAAAAAGATTAGAATCCCACCAATCCGCCGAAATCGAGCGGGCTAGGCGTCGAGAATCAGCAGGTCCAGCTAATGCTTTGCCTTGAACCAGGATTCTCCAAATCCACTCATCGTAAAGACAACGTTGGCGCGGTCACATCACTGCCGGGAACCTGCGGATCGATTTTGCAGTAAGTATCCGGAGGAGAAATGCAGAAGGCCAGTAAGTACGAAATTGTGCGTCGGTCGAGCGCAGATTCGGGATTAACGAACACGTCACGGCGCGATGTAATGAAAGGCCTGGCATTGGCGGCAGTTGCACGAGGCCTCACGAGCACCGCGCTTGGCGAAACCGCTGCAGCACCAGCCGCGAACGCGTACCCAAAGATCAATTCGGCAACCGGCGACCCGGTCCGCGCCTCGAGTTCCAGCCCAGTTGTCGAGACCGAATACGGAAGGGTTCGGGGCTATATACGGAACAGTATTTACACTTTCAAGGGTATCCCTTACGCCGCCGACACTGCGGGGGCAAACCGGTTCGTGCCCGCGCAAAAGCCTGCGCCGTGGAAGGGCATTCGCAGCAGCATGTATCCGGGACATGTTTGTCCGCAGCCTTCATTCACGACGAATTCGGGCGACGAATATCTATGGCTCTTCAAGTGGGAAGACGGAGTCCGAAAAGAAGACTGCCTTAGCCTGAACGTGTGGACTCCCGGATTGGACAACGGCAAGCGGCCGGTCATGGTCTGGCTCCACGGGGGCGCCTATACCATGGGCTCAAGCACAGAATCGCCCTCCTACGATGGTGAAAATCTGGCTCGCTACGGCGATGTCGTCATGGTCAGCCTCAATCATCGCCTCGGCGTATTTGGCTTCCTCAATCTTGCCGACTACGGCGAGCAATACGCGAACTCCGGCGCTGTCGGGATGCTCGACATTGTTACCGGCCTGGAGTGGGTGCGCGATAACATCGCCAATTTTGGCGGCGATCCCAACCGCGTGATGATCTTCGGCCAGTCGGGCGGCGGCATGAAGGTCACCGTGCTGATGGCCATGCCCCCAGCCAAAGGCCTTTTTCATCGCGCCGCTGTCCACAGCGGATCGGTGTTGGGCGCAGTTAGGCCGGAAGACTCGCAGGAAATGACGCAAAAACTGCTGAAGAAGCTCGATATCTCGGGGAAGGATCTCACGAAGCTGCAGCAGATTCCCGCGGACCAATTGTTAGAGGCGGCGATGGGGGTGAATTCCATGAGCGGCCCCGTGGGTCGGCCAGGCATCATCGACTTTCGTCATACGGGGTTGCTGCAAAGCTGGGCGCCGGTTGCAGGCAATGCGGCGATTCCCGATCAGCCTTTCAACCCCAGAGCCCCCGAGTGCTCGGCCAAAGTGCCTTTGCTGGTGGGCACCACGCTCAACGAGTTTACCAACGGCGTCGATAATCCTGATTGCTTCAAGATGACCGAGGAGGAGCTGAAAGCGAAGGTGCAAACTGCGTGGCCAGGAAAGGTCGACGCCATATTGCAGGCCTACCGCAAGAATCTACGGGGCGCAAACAATTTCGAGCTCTGGTCTGTTATTGCTGCCAGCTCTCCCCGCGCTATGTCTCGCGAGCAGGCCCGCCTCAAGGCCGAGCAAAAGGACGCTCCGGCGTACTGCTTCCGTTTTGATTGGCATACGCCTGTCCTGGACGGCCGTCCTCTTGCCCAGCACGGCTCGGACATGGCCTTTGCTTTCGACAACACCGCGAAATTTGAGAACATGACCGGCGACGGTCCGGAAGCGCGTGCTCTTGCCAATCGTATGAGCCAGGCGTGGATTCATTTTGCGCGCACAGGCGATCCCAATCATTCCGGCATTCCACATTGGGAGCCATTCCATCCATCGACCAATGGGACGATGGTTTTTGACAACGAGTGTGCCTTCTGCGAGCACCTCGACGATGAGTGCCTGAAAGTAACCGAGGAATAGCCAAACATTGAAAGGGAAGTTATGAGTCGCTCAGAAGCGATTGCCGAGAAGAGAGGCTGCAAAGCCGCCCAACGTCATGCCATGACGTGTTGCATGCTGGCGATTTTGCTATTGCTCGGCGGAGGGATGCGCGCGTACTCACAGGCGCAGAGTGGCGATGCCAACAAGAATCCAGTCACGGTTGCGCCAGACGGAACAGTGAGCGTTCAGGAGGAAGTGATACCGATTTCGAACCTGCTGAGTCCGGAGGCAAAGGCCTACATGGTCGAACATCTAAAAGCCATGCAGACGCCTGCAATCAGCCGCCAGGAAAACGGAATCCCTATCTATATGAAGCCGTATCTGGAACAGGCGAGAGCCATGTTTCCAGTCGACCAGCAGGACACGAAAATCGCAGGGGTCCACGTGTACGTGTTTACGCCGAAGGAGGGCATTGCGGCGGGAAATTCGCACAGAGTGTTGATCAATCTGCACGGCGGCGGCTTTTCCGGGTGCTGGCCGGGGTGCGCACTGCTGGAGTCCATACCCATTGCGGGCGCGGGCAAATATAAAGTGATCACGGTCGATTACCGGGAAGGCCCGGAGTACAAATTCCCCGCCGCAAGTGAGGATGTGGCGACAGTTTATTCCGAGTTGTTGAAGGAATATAAGCCTCAAGATATAGGCATCTACGGATGCTCCGCCGGCGGTATGCTGACTTCAATGTCGATGGCCTGGTTTGAAAAGCACGATTTGCCGATGCCCGGCGCGATCGGCATTTTCTGTGCCGGGGGTGGAGGAGTCGCCGACGGCGATTCCATGTATTTGTCGATGCCTGCAGGAGAGGCAAGGACGCCCCAGTCGTTCATGGGCATGGTTCCTCGCGGTTATCTGGAGGGAACAGACCCGAACGACCCGCTGGTGCAGCAGGCAAATCACCTGGATATATTGGCCAAGTTTCCGCCAACGCTGATCATCTCTGGCACCAGGGATATGGCGTTGAGCAACGCCCTTTACACCAATGAGCAACTGGACAAGGCTGGAGTGGAAACGAAGCTGATGGTTTGGGAAGGGCTGTTCCACGGCTTCTTCTATAATCCGGGCATTCCCGAGTCGCAGCACGCATACCGAGTGATTACCGGATTCTTTGACAAGAAGCTCGGCAAGTGAGTAGTGAATTAGGCGCCATGCTCGAGAGAGATTATTCCCCAGGTCTACGCCTCGACGATTCCGTAATCGGTTGCATCGGATTGCTGAAGGACTGCGCGCGTGGGATTCGCAGCCCAGTTGTAAATCAAGCCCAGAAAGAGCAATGCGGCGAAGGATGTGGCCAGGACGAATCCGGAACGCAGTCCTCCGAATAGGTCACTCACAGCGCCCATAGCCAGTGGTCCAAGGACGGCGCCTGCGCAGGTGAAAAAGAGGATCACGCCCGCAGCCGCGCCATGTTCGGACTTGGGAAAGCAACTGATGCCTTTAGAGTTCAAGGTGGGATAAATGACCGACATGAAGATGCCGGACAGTGCCAACAAGTAGGCCGTGGCATTGATTCCGCCGAACATGGCGCCCAGGAAACATACCAAAATGGCGCCGCTGAAGAGCACAAGAACGATGGTCCAGTTCCAGCGCGCCAGCACCCACGCTCCGATGAACCTGCCGACAACCCGGAGTGCAAAGAAAATCGACACTGCATATGCCGCAATCAATGCAGACGAAGGCTTATTGACAGTCAGATAGGTCGGCAGCCAAACATAGACAGCACACTCGACCGTTACATAAAGAAAGCAGGCCATTGAAAACCCCAGCGCATAGGGATTCTTGAACATATGCGCGGTCCGTTTCAGGTCGACGGGCTCGGCCGAGGGCTTCATGGTCGTGGGATAGCGGACCAGCGCCGCTACTACGATCAGCACAGCGCAAATTGTCCCGGCAATCAGGTATATCCACTTCCAGGACACACCGACCGCAAGCAGCCAGACAATGATCGCCGGCCCGGTAATGGAGCCTATTCCATAGAAACCCTCAACCTTATTCATGGTCGAAGTGTGCTCCACAGTGGAACCGGAGATATCCCCGATTAGAGCGAGTGCGCCGGTTTTAAAGACACCGATCGAAACGCCGGAACCCATAAACAGCACCAGGAAGACAGCATAAGAACTGGAAATTGCGAAGAGGTAGGAGTTGAGGGCAAACAGGGTGAGGCCGAGAATGATGGTCTTCTTTCGCCCCAACCTGTCCGCCAGGAATCCGAGGAAGATGGCCGCAAGCGCAATACCGGACATGGTGGCGTATTGCGGCGCGCCGCCCGCGGTCATGCTCAGGTGATAAGCCTTGATGATTTCCGGAATGATTTTGCCGACCGAGTCCGTGGTCAAAGCAAACATCAGGAACATCATGTAGGTGAGCCATTTGATAGATGTGTTGTGCCTTGCCGGCGCCGTGGCGATCATCTTTAGATCTCCTTGTCAGGATCTGTTCACACCGCAGAGTGAAACGGCCCGCGGAGCGTGAACTGGTCCTCATTCGAGCTGCGGTCAGCCAATGTTGATGGCGCTCCTGCCGGCGCCTTCGGTGGAGTACTCGATGACTGAACTGGGTCTGGAAAGATCGACTTCAAGACGGGCCCAGTCTTCGCCGAGCCTCCAGGTAATCGCGATCGCATGGGCGGCGGTGGATTCCACCTTGGGTTCGCCATCGAAGGCGGGATGGGCGTTACGCAAACGGATGATCTCAATGAGGCGTTGGACGAGGGGTTTCTCGAGCGCAGCGCGAACCTCCGCCGGCGTGTAGTAATGGCGGTTGATGTCGCGCCCAACGCCGGAGCGAACCAGCAGTTCCATGTCGTTGGTTCCTCCCAGCAGTCCGACATAGTAGACCTGAGGGATGCCGGGAACGAAGAGTTGAATGGCGCGCGCAATCAGATATTCCGTGTCGTTCTTCCCCAGCGCGTCATAATACGTGCAATTCACCTGATAGAGATCCAGATTGTTTGCCGCCGCGCCGGTGGCTTGCCGGCTTTCTCCGTTGCTGCGCATGTGAATGGTCTCCACAAGATCGTTGATCGCGGCGGGCTCCAGCAATCCGGAGTTTCCTGCGCTATCGGCGCCGACGTCGATTACCCCGATGCCGTCGTGTGTGTCGAGCACAGTAATCGAGTTGCGCGGGCGCACCGCGAGCCACTCCAACAGGGGCTTTGCATCCGCCTTGTACAGTGCATGGAGAACCAAGGGCGGCAGCGCGAAGTCATACACCCAGTCCACGCGGCGTGCGATTTGTATCTGCTGCTCGTAATAGCTGTGAACCTCCACCAGGACTTCAATGTCCAGGGCGCGGGCCTGCGCCGTCAACTCAGCAATGAAGGCGTCCGTTTCCGGGATCATGAAACAACTGGTACCCGCTTTCTTGATCGCATACCCTACTGCATCAAGCCGGATGGAACGGATGTGCGCCGCATGGAATCGCTCCAGAATGGCGTCCAGGTAGGCTTTGCCACGCGGGTGAGTGACATCGATATCGATCTGTTGAGGAGTGAATGTGGTCCAGAGCAGGCGCTTTTCGCCTGTTGCCAGCGTCGTATAGAAGAACGGCAGACCCGGGCGTGGACGGTAAATGCGCAACAAGTCTTCTTCCGTGGCGCCCTGGGGAAATACCCGGCCAAGGCTGAGGAACATTCCCGCATAGGGCGATCCCGATCCCCGTTGCGAATAGTCCTGAAACTGAGGCGACTGGCTGGAGACGTGGTTGACAATCAAATCTGCCATCAACTCGACTGTTAACCCGAGTGACCGTAGATCGTCCCATGAGCCAAGTTGAGGGTCGACTTGCGTATGGTCTATCGGATCGAACCCCGCATCAGCACCGTCGATCGGATAAAAGAACGGCAGCAGATGCGCACCCCCAAAGACCCCGGCTAATGGCCCTTCCAGAAGGTTCTTGAGATCCTTGAGTCCGCCGCCAGCCAGGCGATCGACATAAGTCATGAGCTGAACTTCATTCTTCATTAACGTTCTCCCCGGGAGCCCAAATTGAGGTCGAATCCATACTGCGAATAAGTGATGGAGCCGCTTTGGCCTGACTCGATGAACTGCGGCTGCTCGGACGTTGCACAAATGAAAGACAGGGAAACGCAAATGAACGCAGAATCGGAGATGCGAAGAATAAGTACGTGCATATTCAGCTTCCGTTCGGACCAACTTGAGTCTACGCTCGCCGCAGAATTCGTTGGTACTTAACCGTTCGAGCCGAAACGCAATCTTCGGGCAGCCATTGGAATCCCTGTGAACTCATCAAGCAGCGTCTGCAAGGACCAAGCAATTCTACCGAATGCTGTCCATTTAAATCCCAGCCTGTCCGAGAAAGTTGTATATGGTTGTGAGGCCGCACATCGGTTTGCATTAACAGTGCGGTCGGCTTCCCGCAATTGGGCGATCTTTCTATCGGCGGTTGGGTGCTCGCTGCCTACGGCTCTGCCTGCCAGAAGTTGTCGAGCCGAGAAGACTTCACAAATTCATACCCCAATTCACCCGCCGAAAGGTCACGCGGTCACTGCCGGCTGGCCAAGGGTTACATATGCAGCTTTTTACACAAAACCCAGAAACTGCATTCACAGTTGCCCGCATATTCACTATCATTCACATCGGATTGCGTGGAAGAAAATCGTGTTGGGGTAATTTTGCGGTCCATTTTGTCGGCGGCCGATCGTTGACGTCGGACGCTAATAATTTGAGGCGTGCTCCGAAAAACGAACGCCGCAGTGCGGCAAGGCGCGTTTCCGCAGCAATGGCTACAGAGCCAGAATCGAGGAAATGAAATATGCAACTGAAGTCGAGTGTGTTGACCTTCGTTTTAATTCTTGCCGCTCCGCTCGGTACCGTTTGCCAGACAGTGCCTGCAGGAGCATTTCGAGTTGGGGCCGCGAAAGTCGACGTCACCCCGGCTAAAGATGAACTTTCATCGGGCTACCTGGGTATCCTGGACGAAGTCTATTCGAGAGCCATTGTCATCGATAACGGCCATACAAGCGCGGCATTGATCTCGCTTGACGCGGGCGCGGTTCCAAACGATCTATGGAAGACCGTCAGCGATCGAATCCATAAAGAACTCGGTATCCCATCGGTGAATGTCTTGATTACTGCCACGCACACCCACAGTGTGCCTGGGGCATTCCCGATGTTCGCCAGACCAGGCGCCAGCCTGGACGCCGCGACCTTAGCTCGGGTTGCAGCGTATGAAGACAAGGTCTTCGAGTCGGCGAAGTTGGCGAAGGACAAACTTCAGCCGGCGCGAATCAGTTATGGCACCGGTGTCTCATATATGAATGTCCAGCGAGACATCATCGATCCTGTGACCCATCGCTGGTGGGAGGGCGCAAACTACGGAGGCGTCTCCGATAAGACTGTGGCTGTGATCAAGTTCGAGGCTTTGAATGGCGATCCGATCGCCGTGTACTACAACTACGCGATGCATGCCGTGATCACAGGAACGCTGGACCTGGTAAGCGGCGACGCGCCGGGAGCTGCATCGAGATATATTGAAAGCCATTTCAATGACAAGGTGGTTGCTCTGTGGTCAGAGGGTGCAGCCGGCGATCAGAATCCGATCTACTTCCAACAGACATACGATTTGCGCAAGATCCGAATCGATGATTTCGCAAAACAGGGAAAAGACATCAGCAATGCGATGCCGCCAGGCGGACAGGGATTGGACCGAAACAATCCTGAAGTACTTCACCTCATGAATGAGCAAAAAGAGATGATTACCTCAGTGGGGCAAATCATTGGGGAAGAAGTTCTTCGAGTCGTACGACAAGCCAGGAAGGGTGAGGCGGACGGCCGAATTTTCGGAAATGTGCAAACGCTCACCTGCCCCGGCCGCGAACGAACCAACGAAGGGCGTGGCGGGTTTGCCGGTACATATAAAGACGGGGCCCCGGTTGAAATCAAGCTCGGACTGTTGATGATCGATGATATTGCGATCGGCGCCGTCAACGCGGAAGTGTATGACCCCATCGCGCTGCGGCTGAAAGCGGAATCACCGTACGCCAAGACGATGATGGCCACTCTGACAAATGGAATGGCAAACTCTGGTTATATTCCGGACGACGCATCGTTTGGGCACTATACATTTGAGGTACTTTCATCGCGGCTACAGCCCGGCTGCGCCGAAACAGGAATCGTGGACGGGATCATTGGGTTGATGCCAAGAGTGATGTACTGACGCCTGGGCGAGTCTGCCGCCTGCGTTGAGGGGCGGCAGATTTCCGGGCATTCACTTGGCCTGATGTTTCGAGATGGTTTGCACGAAGTCGGCACGTCGAGAGCGTTCGACTGAAAGCGCCCTTGGCCCATCTGGCGAATCTCTTCCTGGGATTTGCAATGAATGTCGCGCGACATTATAAGGTTGATTCGCCCAGGAGCTGCTTAAGGTATTGTGCTCCACCGGCCGCGAGACCTTCCGGGGAGACATCCTTATGCGCCCAGAGTTTGCCTGGCGCGACCTTTTCTTTTGCGCTATATCCAAAGCCCTCGATCATCAAGTACCCGGTGTAGCCCATTTCTTTTAGTGTTAAGACAATCTCCTTAAAAGGTACGTGCCCTCTCCCCAGCGGACCGCGATCGTTCTCGCTGGCGTGAACATGTTTAAGATGCGAGCCCAAAGAGCGAATTGCTTCGGGAATACTGCGCTCCTCGATATTTGCGTGAAACGTGTCAACTGTCACTCCAATGCGAGGATTCCCTATCGACTCGCACAGTTGCTTCGCTTCATCCGCAGTCCTGAGAAAGAAGGTTTCTGACCGGTTTACTGGCTCGATGGAAAGTGTCATGTCATTCGCATCGAGAACGTCTTCTAGCTTCTGGAACGCTTCAACCGCCCAGGACCATTCCGCTTTTGACGGACGGTGTTTGGGGAGATAACCTATCGGCGCGAAGAGAGGCCCACCAAGGATCCTGGCCCCCATCCCGGCCGCAGCTTTAACGCAGCAAACAAGATGCTCGATTGACTTTTTTCGCGTGTCCAGGTGTGAGCTAATAGGGTTGAAGGGCTTGGGCAGGATGGCACATACCGTGCACTCCAAACCAAGAGTGATGAATGATTCCCTGATACTTGCTATCGGAAGCATGGCCGGATCGAACATCGGAATCTCGACGCCCTTCACGCCCATCTTCTTAATTGCTGGCAAGAGGCTGAGGTGGTGTTGTTCGAAGCGTGCAGTCCACGCGAACGCGCTAATTCCAATCTTCATCTGGTTCCTCGCGCGATATTGCGCAGTTTCTTTTATCCGCAAATCAACCAGCATCTCTAAATATACTGATTTTAATCGTTTGACTCCGTACATAAGTGAGGGCTCAGGACTACCCCTCAGTGAACCCTTCAACAGCTTCGCCGGCAATACTTCGCCAACGGGTGCTTCTCCTTGACGGGAATCCGTCGGGTTGAATTCATTCAACAGGCCGAGTGCATGTGGTCTGGTCATCTAGAAGCTGTATAGGATACTATATCGATGACTAGCCGGGGCTATCTCATATCAATTCGCGCCCACGACCCAGCGCCGAGGGCAGGAAGGAACGCGGAAAATGGCAATTCATAAGTATAGGGAAATACTTGAAAAGATTCAGGAGGACATTTCGTCGGGTAAATACAAGCCGGGCCAGCGGTTGCCCAGCGAAACAGAACTCGTGCGGCGGTATGGCGCTTCGAGAATGACAGTCTTTCGGGCCATGCACGAATTGCAGTCGCTTGGGGTCGTGATTCGCCGTGTTGGTTCGGGAACGTTCGTTTCTCAGATGGCGAGCTCCGGGAGCCATGTTTTTGGACTCCTGATTCCGGAACTCGGCCAAACTGAGATCTTTGAAGTGATCTGCAAGGGCATGATGGAAGCGCCACAGGCCACTCATCACTCTCTTCTGTGGGGAAACACTGCACCGCAGGAAAATGAAAAAGAAGAAATAGCGGAGCAGTTGTGCCGGCATTATATTTCGCGAAGAGTGTCAGGGGTGTTTTTTGCCCCGGTTGAATTCACGCCGGGTAGACATGAGGCAAATCATCGGATCGCGACCGCACTGAGCAAGGCGAACATCCCTGTTGTGCTGTTAGACAGGTGCATCGAACGATATCCGCGGCGCAGCAATTACGATCTGGTGGGGATTGACAATCGGAGGACGGCGTATCTGCTCGCCGAGCATCTGATTAAAGCCGGGGCGAAACGAATCGCATTTTTTTCGCGGCTTAACTCGGCGCCGACAGTCGACGCGCGTATTTCCGGATACCGTGAAGCGCTGCAGTCTTTATCGAACCAGCCCGACTCGGGCCTGGTGAGTTTTGGAGATGCGTCTGATGCAAAGTTCGTCAAGGCTGTATTGAAGAAAGACCGCCCTGACGCATTCATTTGCTCTAATGACCATACCGCCGGCAACCTGATGCACACTCTGCTTTCTATCGGGGAGAAAATACCGGAAGATATTCGGATTGTCGGATTCGACGATGTGAAATATGCGCGCCTCTTGCCTGTGCCGCTAACGACCCAGCATCAACCCGCAAGAGATATTGGCCGAATTGCGCTTGGAGTCATGCTCGAGCGAATCTCCAATCCCGATTTGCCTGCACGAGATGTGCTGCTTGGGTGCAAGCTTATCGTCCGCCAATCGTGCGGCGCGCAGCCTGACAAGGCGACAGATTGAGTGGCAGCACTATTCGGAACTTTATTTGATTAAGGCGACGCGCGTTCTGGAATTCCTCTCCGAGATTCATCGCCTGATCGGGCTGTCGAGGAATTGCGAGTTTGGTCAGTGGGTGTGCAATTGGGGAATTGCTAGAGCGTGTTTCATAAATAGGTTCGGCCTCAGATCAGGCACTTACGTGTGAGGCGGGAGAACTGTTGGGCTTCTGTCATGAAGAAGCGGCAGAAGCTGTTGACGGATGAGCAGTGGGAGTTGGTCGGACCGTTGTTTCCAGAGCCGCGGCGCAGGAGAGACAATCGTGGCCGTCCCTGTGCGTCGAACCGGGGATGTTTGGAAGGCATCCTTTGGGTTCTGCAAACCGGGGCGGCATGGCGGTTCTTGCCCGGTGAGTATCCGTCGCCGTCCACCTGCTGGCGGCGGCTGAAACAGTGGGAAGACGAGGGCGTTTGGCTCAACGCCTGGCGAACATTGCTTGGTGCCCTGGATGCGGAGGGCCTGCTGAAAATGGGACGAAGCCTTTCTGGATGGCAGCTTTGCCCCGGCGAAAAAGGGGGCTCGGCAGCCAGAGGGCAACAAGACAGGCGGCGGTCCCACCGGAAACTATACGCAGGAAGGAGTGTTCGGCGATAACCACGTTTTCAACCCGACCACCATCGCAGAACTGCGCCTGTCCTATCTTGAAAACTACAACTTCCAAAATCTCCTGAGCGCCGGGTACGACTTGGGCTCACTCAATTCGGCGTATACCACAATTCAGTCGGAAGGTCCGGGAGGGGTGGGTGTGTATCCCAATCTGGCCATCCAGGGCTATAGCGTTACGGCTCAATCCTCAACCCTGTTTTGGAATAACAATGTCTGGGCGATCAACGGCAGCATAACCAAAATCCTCGGCAAGCACACGATCAAGGCTGGCGGTAACTGGCGGCAAACGTTGGGGGAAGCTTACGGAGGACCGATACAAGTGACCCCTAACTCGACACCGTACTTTACGGCGTCTTGAGCTTCAGATGCGACTACCGGCAACGCCCTCGCCTCATTCTTGCTGGGAATTCCCTCGAGCACCAGTACCACTTACGGATCAAACACGCATACCTTCGCGCACAGCCACGGGTTCTATGTTACGGATACGTTCCAGCTAACGCCAAAGCTGAGCGTAATTGCCGGTATACGTTGGGAACAGCCGGGCGCCTACTCTGAAGAACAAAACCTGAGTGTGGTTCTCCAACCCAATGCCCCGGTTTCCGTCTGCAGCCTGAACTCTATCACCAATCCCGTGACCGGTAGCTCAGTGCCGTTAACCGGACAGTTGGCTTTTGTAGATTCTCCGCATTATTCCTCGCGGAGGCAGGAAGAGCTTCATTGGGAGCTCTATTCGCCCCGTCTTGGTCTTGCGTATCGAATCGATCCCAAGACCGTTGTCCGCTCCGGCTACGGGATATCCTTCTTACCGGCCGATATGGACCAGGCGGGACCACAGCTCAGCCAGGTGGTCAGGGCCGCTACCAGCAACACCAACACTTTTGGACAGCCCCTGCAGGCGTCGATAGCAAATCCTCTACCGAATGGAGTCAACAAGCCCCTTGGCCGTTCGCAGCCTGTTCTCAATAGTCTGCTCGGCGTGGGTCTCTGGGCGCGCGAATCCAATGTCCCCTATGGCTATACGCAGCAATGGAACCTGGCGGTGGAGCGCCAGCTCAATCAGAATTCGACTCTTACTGTTGCCTACGCTGGCGCAAAAGGAACACATCTCCTCATCGCAACGCCATACACCGGTTCCAGCTTAATCAGCTTCCCGACAGCTACGATTCTCTGGGAGCTGCGCTGCAAACCCAAGTTCCGAACCCTTTCTTCGGTGTCCTTCCTGCAACGAACTTTCTCGGTACACCCACAATCGCGGAGGGCTACCTGCTTCTGCCCCACCCGCAATACCCGTTGGGACTTCTGCAGCAGTCTCCGCGTTATGGAAGTTTCACCTACCACGCTCTTCAAGTTGGTTACGTTCAACGATTTGGTCATGCCGGCACGCTTCAAGGCGCTTATACATGGGGAAAAGTGTTGAGCGATACCGACAATACGAGCGAGTTTCAAGACGGGCAAGGGGATACCGGCGAAAGACAGGACGAGTACAACCCGAGAGTTGAGAAATCCATCAGCCTGCAGGACATTGCCAACAACCTGGTTATCAACTACGGAGTCGATCTGCCATTGGGACATGGACAGCCATATCTCTCTAGGATCAGTGGCATGGGCAATGCAGTGATTGGCGGCTGGCGCGTCAACGGCATTACAACTTTGCGCAGCGGCGTCCCCATCGCGCTCACCGCGCCCGCAAACGGACTCAGCCAGTTTGACGGCGGTACTCCGGGCTTTGGCCCCGGCTTAGGAAACATGCGACCGGATTACGTCTCGGGATGCCACAAGAGCGAACCTGGATCCCCGCACAGCAATGCCAGAGTCAACGAGTGGTTAAACACAACGTGCTTCACTCCACCCGGCAACTATTCCTTTGGCAATGAGCCGCGCGTCGATCCAACTATGAAGTCCGAGGGGTTGGACAATTGGGATTTTTCGGTCAACAAGGCGTTTGACATCACAGAACAAATGAAGCTCAGGTTCGCCGCTGACTTTTTCGACCTCTTCAACCACGCCCAGTTTGGGCTCCCCGGTGAGGGGGTGCCTCGGGTTGCGAACACAGGTAACTTGGGTCAGATTAATAGTCAAACGAATCTTCCGCGCACGGTTCAACTTTCACTGCGGATTAGCTTCTAAGAGGGAGCCAGAATTCACCCATTGCCCGTTCCTTCGGTCTCAACATCGCGAGGTCGACGCCACACATGGCTAGGCCTCGCGATGAAGTTTTAGCAATGCTCCCTAAAAGCCAATTTGTCTCATACGATCTGGCGAAGATTATGCGGGCAGGCCATTTGCCCCGAAGTAATTCATATATACCAATTCGAACGAAAATAGTTGAATTCAACGACAGCCGACAACGACTTTGGAAGTGGAATGTGAGCGCGTTTACCGGCGCAAACATGTCAGATGACCGTAGTTGACACCGTCCTGCCGCTCCCCATCAAGAGGCCGAATCGTTCAAGAGACATTGCGCCGCGATTGACACGCCGCATTGTTGCGCCAAAACTACAGCTCTTTCGAGCGGTGCAGGTTGATCATAGCGCGAGTTGACGGTGCTGATTCGCCTTGAAATCTTCCAGCGCCGTGCGTCCAGTTAAACAGTATAGGCAACTATTATGCCAAACTATATTGACAACGATACTTTTGGACTATAACAATGCTGGACGGCGTGATCTGCGCACCCGGAGTGCGCTCTATTTCTGCAGATGTATATGGCACTTCGTACAAGGCACCGGAGGACATTTCAGAGGGAGGCAACATGCAGAATCTTAGTAATCGTGGGATGTGGCAACATACAGGCGCGGGAATGCGCCCGTGGCAGCACCCATCCGTCGTCATCAACGGTGCCCTTCGCGAAGGCGCCCGGATTAAGTTAAGCGGAGAAATCTACAAGCCCATCTTCAGGCTTTTGGGACTTCTGATCATGGTCGTTTGCTGGGCGTGCCTCGGGACTGGGAGGCTTTCCGCCCAGATCGACCGAGGCACAATTGAAGGCCTGGTGACAGACTTAACCGGCGCAATCGTACCTGGTGCGAAGGTCCAGGTCACGAACGTCAACACCAATAGCTCAATAGCTTTAGAAACTAACGATCAGGGCCTTTACACGGCATCGAACTTACCCGCGGGTACCTACCGTGTTGTGGTTTCGAAGGAAGGGTTTAAGACGGTAACCAGCGCGGCGGCAGAGTTGGGTTCTTCGATTACTCTCCGTGTTGACGTCAAGCTTCAACCTGGCGAAGTCACGCAGTCTGTCACCGTCACGGGTGAGGCGCCGATCCTGGATGTTGGCACGACCAACAACTCCACAGGCATGCAGGACAACCTTATTGAGCAAATGCCTGTAATCGTCGCAGGGACACAGCGTGCGCTTGGAGATTACCTTCAGGAACTGCCTGGCTACGTAGGCGGCTCAGGATTTACGCCAGAAGCGAGCGGGTCGCCAGAGGGTGACACCGAGACCTACATCGACGGAGGCCCAGCGAGCGAGTGGGGCATCGCTCGCGGCGGGATCGAGGAAGTCTCGCCGGAGATCGAGCAAGTGGGGGAGATGAGCGTCGTCCAAAATGCGTTCAACGCTGAGTACGGCGGCTTCGGAAACTGGTTTATGAACGTGGTGCTGAAGTCTGGAACGAATGAGCTGCACGGGAGTGTGTACGACCACCTGGGGAATTCCGCGCTGGACGCCAAGTCATATTTCGCGACCGGAGTCACCCCGTATCGGCAAAACGAGGGCGGCTTTACTATCGGCGGCCCAATAGTGTTGCCGAAGATCTATAACGGGCGGAACAAGACCTTCTTCTTCGCCAGTCTTGGCCTGTTCTATTCTCGCGTGGGCGCCAGCGGCGCACTCATGACGCTTCCCACGACAGATGAATGCAGTGGCAATTTCAGTGGACTGGGAGTGAACATTTACGATCCTCTCACCCGTCAGCAGTTTTCGTACAACGGTCAGCTCAATGTAATTCCTCCGGGTCGAATAAGTCAGGCTGGAAAGGTTATCTGTTCCTATGTGCCCCCAGTGGCTCCCACGGCCGGAATTAACAACAATTACCACAGTCTCAGCGCACCCACTTGGCCTTACTTCAACACCTATACGCCGCTGATCAAGGTGGATCACAGTTTCTCTGATAAGGAGAAGCTTTCGGTCTCCTACACGAATGAGATTCGCCATCGGCTGCTCTCAGGAAACACAGTCGGGTTCGCCGCGCCACCCGCCTGGGGAGCACAGCAGAAGAACCCGCTCGATGATTATTTCGATCAGCTTGCCAATAGCTGGAAGGTCCGCATCAATCTTGATTCCGTCATCACCCCGGCTCTCCTTAACCACGTCACGCTTTCTGCCGATCGTTACATCAATTGGGGCCCGAATGGAACCGACGGGCAAGGCTGGGACCAGAAATTGGGGATCACAGGAATGCCGGCCGACAACGGATCTTTTCCGGCGATTACGTTCAGTGGCGGGAATCAATCGCCTAACGGTTTCGGGCGAGCGTATGAGGAAAACTGGCATGAGATGCGCTACACTCTCGACGAGAATCTGAGCTGGACCAAAGGCAAGCACGCTTTCAAGTTCGGGGCAGAGATCGGCAGGAACCAGGAAATCCGGTTCATCAAGCCTGGCGTAGCCGGCTCGTTTACTTTCAACAGCCTGTCTACAAGCTCGAGTGCAAGTGACAACGTGAATGGGAGCTCGATTGCCAGCATGCTGCTGGGGGCCGTGGATCAGGCCAGTTCCTATATCCCGCTGGAAGAGGATTTCCTGTACTATCACACCGGGATCTTCGCGCAGGACGATTGGCACATTACGCCACAATTGACTGTTTCGTATGGGATCAGGTGGGATTTCATGCCGCCGTACTCCGAAGCCCACAACTATGAGACTGCCTTCGAATCGGATATTACGAATCCGGGAGCAGGCAATTTGCCCGGAGCGCTGGCCTATGCCGGAAGCGGAACGGGTAAATATGGAAAGTCGTTCCAGGATACCTGGTATCACGGATTTGCCCCGCGTTTAGGCCTCGCATACCAGTTAAACAAGAAGACGATGGTGCGCGCCTCTTCCGGCATCTACTACGCCAACAGCGGTAACGTGCCGCCGTTCCTTGACACTGCCGCGGCGGGCTACAGTGCAAATCCCTCCTTCCTGTCCGGAGACGGCGGATTCACTCCGTTGTACTACTGGAACCAGCAAAGCTTCCCGCAGAACTTTGAGAAGCCGCCGGCGATCGATCCGTCGTTCCTGAACGGGCAAAACATCGGCTATATCCCGCGGAATGGCGACCGGCTGCCGCAAACAATCAATTGGGTTCTGGATATTGAACGGGAAGTGGCTCCCAACCTTGCTCTCGATGTGATGTACATCGGCAGCCACTCGACTCATCTCGGCCTGTCGGGGTCGGCTTCACTACGCAACTACGTTCCTCAGAGCGACCTGAGCATGTCATTTGGGCTTCTGGCACCGTGCGTGTCCGTGGCCACTTGCCCACAATATCCTTACGCAGGATTCGCGAGTCAGCTGGGATCAAGTGCTACGGTCGCACAGGCCCTAAGGCCATATCCGCAGTACCTACTTATAGAGACGGATGCGGCGCTCTTGCCGGAAGGCAAGGCTCACTACGACTCGATGCAGATCAAGTTGACGAAGCGTATGTCCTACGGGCTCAGCGGTCTCGCATTCTTTACATGGTCGAAGAACCTTACGGACAGTGCGGGTACACCGGGGAGTACGACATATTCAAGTTCCTTTGGCTCAATCCTCCAGTATCCGGGGCAGAATCCGGTCACAGTTGATCCACTAAACCCGGCGGCAATTTTTGGCACAAGCCTCTCCTACGAATTGCCGTTCGGCAAAAGACGGACGTTCATGAGCAGCGCTCCGGCTGCAGTTGATGCAGTGCTGGGAGGATGGACAGTTAGCGGCTCGTTACGCTACACCTCCGGTGCGGCAATGCAAATTGAAGCGTTCAATTTCTTCGCAGGGAACTTGGGATACAACGTCTTTGGCGCACCAATCGAGTACGCGAATTACGTCGGCGGGAACCCTCACGCGACCTGGTCTGGCAAGTTCGATCCGAGTAAGGATGTTTACCTAAATTCAAAGGCCTTTGCCTCTCCGGCGCCCTTTGCATTCGGGAACACCTCAGAGTACAACAGCTGGATTCGCGGCTTTTCTCAAGGGTCGGAAGCGCTTGAAGTCGGAAAAACCATATCCATCCACGAACGGCTCAAGTTCGATCTGGGCGCGGATTTCGTGAATCCCTTCAACATCGTTCGCTGGGCTGATCCAGCAAATCTCTTCGGAATCCCGACCTTTGGCGTTGTCACGGGCACGCAGGGTACCCCGCGCGAGATCCAGATGAACGCCAAAATTCACTTCTAACCGTAGTCTCTCAGAAACCCTCATACGAAACCGCTGATGCGGGCTTAGCGGCCCGCATCACTGGTTCCTCAAATAAGACGGAGTACACGACAAATGCAACGGCGAATTGCTTTCTGTTTGCTGATCGCCACCGGCGCAATCTTTGCGGCCGGTCTTACCGCCACTTTATCAGCCCAAACTTCCGGGGACATCAGCCCGGACGGCACGGTGCTCGTCAAGAATCTTTCTGTTCCACTCTCCAGCTTCTTGAGTCCTGAGGCCCGGGCTTATATGGTCCATCTTCTTAGAGATCAACCTTTCTCCGGGGGCCCGAGCGCGGCCGAAGACCTCAAGGGATATCGCGCGCACCAGGACGACATCATGAACGTGTTCCTGAGGCCGATCCGCCAGCGCTACGCGGTCAACGTGGAAGAGAGGACGATCGGTGGAATCTTTACCCAGATTGTTACGCCCAAGGACGGAATCCCCGCGAGGAATCGGGACCGGGTTCTATTGAACGTTCATGGCGGCGGATTCGTCTCCGGCGGGCGGACAGCATCCCTGGTCGAGTCGATTCCCTTAGCGTCAATCGAGAAGATCAAGGTCATCAGCATCGACTACCGAATGGGCCCGGAGTACAAGTTTCCCGCGGCGAGCGAGGATGTTGCGACCGTCTACAAAGAAATCCTCAAGGAATATAAACCGCAGCACATCGGCCTGTACGGTTGCTCGGCCGGCGGAATGCTGACGGGAATGTCGGTTGCGTGGTTTGAAAAGCACGATCTTCCCAACCCGGCCGCGATCGGAATTCTCTGCGCCTCAATCGGGAATATGTTTGGCGGCGATGCTGCTTACACAGTCGGTCCGCTTATGGGGATGACAATGCCATCGGCTTCGGGCACACGGACATCGGGTCCACCGCGCAACGGTCCAGGATACCTTAACGACGCGGATCCCAAGGATCCCCTGGTGTACCCAATTAATTCAGCGGAGCTCATCGCGAAGTTTCCGCCCACCCTTTTCATAACGAGCACTCGCGCATTCGAGTGTGCTTCGGCAACCAACTCAGAGAATGTTTTGGTCAAGGCAGGCGTGGATGCAGAGCTTCACGTCTGGGACGGACTGCCACATGCATTCTGGTATAACTCAGATCTTCCAGAATCCCGGGAAGTCTACAATGTGATCGCGCGATTCTTCGACCGGCATCTGGGGCATTAACTCGGTCTTCTAAGCCGTAAAAAACTGAGCATAGGTGCATATTCGCACAGGGGCAGAGCAGATCAACAACTGGACATTGAAAGCGAGATGAGTGCCGCGCTGAAATAGCTGCGGGTTTAGTCTCATGGCGGGAGCCTCTCGCCGGCAAGAACAGGGGTAGAGACGCGTGCCTGCTTTAAGCCAACGAAGACGAGATCGCGATAGGAGATTTTCCATGAAGTTTTGCGAGGCTGTATTATTGCCGATTTTTCTGTCAGGTGTGGCGATTGCCGGCCAAGCCCAGATAGCTAACCCTGGCCCGCTCCGCGTGGGTGCGGCCAAAGTAGATATCACACCGGCAGCGAGCGAATTACCGAAGCAATACCTGGGCGTCCTCGATCATGTCTACTCGCGAGCCATCTTTATCGAAAATGGCACAACGACTGCAGCGCTCATAACAGTGGACGTTATATTGATGCCCGATTCAATGTGGAAGCGCTTGAGCGAGCGAATTCAGAAGGAGCTTGGAATACCTGTGAAGAACATTGTGCTGGCAGGAACAGGTACGCACAGTGTTCCGATAGGTGCGTTGATGCCAGGGCCCGGCGCCGCGAATGAGCCGGCAGGCCCTTTCGAAGATAAAATTGTCAATTCCGTAAAAGTGGCTAAGGAGAATTCCCAGCCCGCGCGTATGAACTACGGGACTGGCGTTTCTTACATCAATGTAAACCGAGACATTATCGATCCCAAGACGCATAACTGGTGGGAAGGGCCGAATTATGACGGAGTGTCCGATAAGGCCGTTGAGGTCTTGAAGTTCGAGTCCCTGAGCGGCGAGCCAATTGCCGTGTACTATAACTACGCCGTATTCAATGTAATTACCGGCACGCTCGACCTTGTGAGCGGCGACATAACAGGGGCAGCCTCCCGGTACATAGAGGAGTCATTCGATAACAAGGTGGTCGCGGCTTTCTCGCTCGGTGCGCACGGTGATCAGAACCCCATTTACTTCCAGCAGACTTACGATCTGCGAGAAATCAGGATTAAGGATTACGCGAAGCGGGGACAAGACATCAGCAACGCAATGCCTCCGCCCGGAGGCGTAGGACTGGATAGAAATAATCCAGCCGTTGCCAAGCTGATGAACCAGCAGAAGCAGATGATCCTTTCGATGGGGCAGATGCTTGGTGAGGAAGTGCTCCACGCAATGAGGAGCAGCACGGGCCGTGAGCAATCGACGGTACAGATCTACGGAGATCAGAAAAGTGTTACCTGCCCAGGGCGCGAAAGAACCAACGAAGGACGCGGGGGCGTGGCGGGAGCTTACAAGGATGCCGATCCCGTAGAAATCCGACTGGGTGTTTTGATGATTGGGGACGTAGCAGTCGGATCGGTAGACGGAAATCCGTACAGCGCGATTGGCCTGCGGCTCAAGAAGGAATCTCCCTACGCCAAAACGATGCTGACGACCAAGGCAAACGGAATGTCGGCTGGCGGATATATGCCGGACGACGCCTCCTACGGGCATGAAACGTTCGAAGTTCTTAACACGAGTTTAAAGCCAGGGTGCGCTGAAGCTGCGATCGTCAACGGCATCATCGACATGATGCCGCCGATTGTCTATTGAAAAGGCGCCGGATCGTGCGAGTGAGAAACTCGGCGTGATCTGTTTCCGGAAATTCGCGCGGTAGCGAAAACGCTTCCTTTTGGAAGAGGGTGCGGACAAATGGAAAAACAGGTACGCGGACTCGCGTGATTGCTGCGGCTGAAGGACCTGGTTGGTCAAGATTCCGGGTCTTGCACTATCGCAGGTATCAATCTACTCGTACGCCAGTCATACGCACTGGCTAATCAAGCCTTATTGTCTTGTTGCCTTCAGATCGGACACAACAATTGAGTCGGCCATCGCTTTATATCCGGCTGGATTGGGGTGAATGTGGTCGCCGGAATCAAACCCTGCGCGCAACCTTGCCGGATGCTCAGGGTCGCGGACCACCGCATCAAAATCGATGACGTGATCGAAGGCATTTGCGGCGCGGATCCATTTGTTGACAGCTTGACGGATTGCTTCGCCGTCAGCGTCGTATGCAACCGCTCCGTCATAGGGTGTCATTGTCGCTCCAAGAACACTGATTCCGTGTTCATGTGCGCGCACGATCATCTGTTCAAGACCTGCAATGATCTCATCTGCGGAGACCAGTTCCGGCGAAAAGTCGGTCATTTTGAAGTTGGGTATCTTTAACCTATCCGCTTTTACCCGTGGGAAGCCGATGTCGTTGATGCCTTCAAGAACGATCAGGTCGGTTACGCCCGGATGGGAGAGGACGTCCTTATCGAAACGCGCGAGGGCGCTATCCCCAGCCGCATTGTGCAGGATACGGTTTCCACCAATGCCTTCATTGATAACGGCGATCGGAGGATCAATCTTATCCCTGACCAGTCGCTCAGAAAGCTGATCAGGATAATCCGTATAGGCCACTCCCGTATTGGAGCCTTCCGTGATGGAATCGCCGAATGCAACTGCTGTTGTCGTGGTGTTTGACTCCCACATCTCAACGCTCGAAAGAAAATACCAGGCAGATTTGGTCTTAGAATCCGGAAGATCTATTTGAGAGGTTCGGTCGCCCGGCCCTGCAATATACGTGTCACGATTCGAGCCTCTGTGCCAGGTGGACACAGGCGTGTTTGACGGTAGATAAATGCTGATCGAGATCTCGGTCAAGGGCTTTACCGGAAGATCGATTGGATCGCTGACGATAGGAGCGCCCGCGGGAATACTGACCTTTGAGTTTCCACCGAACTTCAATGTGCGATCGGTCTCAGGCACGATCTTGGATCCTGCGTCAGTCAAGGCAATGTGGGCGGCGCCTATCGTTAAAGGTGAGGTGCCATATTCGTTTGAGAGCCGAATTCGCAGACGATGGCTGCCTATGGAAGGCCGAACAATCATTCGAATTGTCACATCCGAGAAGTCAGGCTCCGGCGGCATAGGGATGAATTTAAAGGGAGCATATTCGGCGATGCCCCAGACACTCACCCAGTGGCCATTCGTCTCGGCGTTTTGAGCTGAGGAGCTCGTGTTCAGAGCAAAACAGAAGAACAGAAGACTAAGAAAAAAGGTCGCAGATTTCTTCATTGTTATTCAAAATAACCGCTTCACACTATAAATGTAAAGGGCACTCTTGATCCTCCACGAACAAATATGCATATACAGGTGTTCGCGATAATTGTCTACGCTCTGCCTTAATCGCGAAATGTCCCTCGATTTCCGATATAGGCCCGATCCGGAAAGCAGGGTCGCCGGGGCAAGTGCTTAATTTTAATCGGCATTGCGCTCCGCCTAGACGCATTCGAACTTGATCGGGGCCACTAGGCCGCAGCATTTCTCGAAGCCCCTTTTGAGACGTCGCATGGCAAAACCTATGGCTTCGGGTGAAAGGTAGCGCGTGCAATCGCTGGATTAGCGCCAACATGTGTAAACTCAGTGTTCACTCCTGTCCACTTCTCAGGGCGGCCATTACGAATCATGAGCATATTGATGAGAGTGTGTTGCCTAGGCAACTCTCTGACCAAATGTATTGACAATTACCGTAGTCATGAATAACAATCCGATGCTGAGCTTGTTGTCCAATCGTTGATGTCTGTGGGGAAGATAGCTGATGCGCGGGATCCTCCTCGCACTTTACGCGACAATTGGTTGCGAGCATATCTTCAAACGGCAATTGGAAAGGTTCCCACAAACACTCTTGGTGACGCGCAGGCGCCCGATGGAGATGAGGCACTTGACGTCAAGGTAATAGGGACGACCGTCGAGCCGGATCATGAGGTTGTCAAATATCCCGGACACCGGGATCGAGAGTCCGCTCCAGCTCGAACCGGGGGACGGTAATCCAGAGAGAGCGAAGTGAATAGGCGAGGATTCCTTCACATGGCATTGGGCACGGTCGTAGCAAACCCTCTGCTCAAGTTTGAATCTGGATTAAGCGCGGACGCCGCGAGCAGACGTTCCGGAGAGGAAAAGTCTTCGCAGCAGCCTGACCCTGCATTTGTGCGAGCAATGCAGGGCGTCCTTGCGGCAATTCCAATCGCCGAGGCTGATCCAGACCGTCCGGTCTATCACTTCAGGCCGCCAGCTAATTGGACAAACGACCCGAATGGCCCCATTTACTATCGCGGGTGGCATCATCTTTTTTATCAGTTGAATCCCTTTGAACCGCGCCTGAGCAATCAACACTGGGGCCATGCGCGAAGCCGCGATCTGGTGAACTGGGAACATCTCCCCATCGCGATTTGGCCCTCTTCGGATCTAGGTGAAACGGCGATTTTTTCCGGCGGGTCGGCGTTTGCCGCCGATGGCCACCCCAGGCTCATCTACACGAGCATTGGTCATCGAGATCCCGAACAGTGGCTGGTTCTGCCTAAGGACGAAGATCTGTTTACGTGGGAGAAATTTTCCGGGAACCCCATTCTGTCGCAATCCATTCACCTTTCTGGACCAATCGCTCAATGGCGAGATCCCTTCCTGTTTCGAAAGGGCAGTTCCACCTATATGGTGTGTGGCGGCGGAACGGCCAAGGGGAGGGCCCAGGTGCAGCTCTACCGCGCCACGAATGACGATCTCACGGAATGGGTCCATTTAGGTCCCATCTTTCAATCCCTGGATCGAGAGATCCGGAATTTTGAGTGTCCAAATCTGTTTCCGCTGGACGACAAATGGGTCATGATCGTTTCTCCGAACAGGGCGTGCGAATACTGGGTCGGAGACTTGGACATTGCGGCCATGAAGTTCGTGCCCTCCGCACATGGCGTTCTTGACCCAGGAAGCGCATACGCGAGCAATATCTCAGTTGACAGCAAGGGACGGACACTTTTGTGGCTTTGGGGGCGCACCAACACGCCGCCGGGAAAAGGATGGGCGGGCGTTCTCACTCTTCCTCGGATCCTTTCGGTTGGGGCCGACGGGTACATTCGCCAGCAGCCGCTTCCAGAGATCGAAATGCTGCGTGACACCGAACTGACATTTCCCGAACTAATTCTCGATAAGCCCTCGCAGATCCAGGGTGGAGATGCTGACTGCGCAGAAATTGAAGCAACTTTTTCTGGGAATGGCACGTTTGGGCTTGAGCTGCGGCGGTCCGCGGATGGCAAGCCAGGCATCGTGGTATCGGTGCAGACCGGTTTTAGTGGTGCCTATTTGACTGTCGGAAACAGTCGCTCCTTCATCGGCGCTGCCGATCGTTACAACCTACGAGTGTTCCTTGACAAACGATGTGTGGAAGTTTTCGTGAATGGTGGAGTAACCGCCGTGTACGACTGGATTCATGCTGAGACATCTGCTAAAGGAGTCGCAGCGTTCGGACAAATCGCAAGCAGAGCGGAGTTTCCAGGTGGCAAGCCGCCGGCAGGTTTACCGAGCTTTCCTGCGCCTCTTCCGCCTCGCCTGGAGTCGCTCAAGATCTGGCCAATGAAGAATGCGAGCTTCAGCCTCGAGCACTTTCACGTTTGATAACGAACGACCAGTCGGTGAAATCGCTTGAAAATGAGAATCTTGAGAGAGTTCGCTCGTTGAAGATTGAAAATAACCACGTCGTCATAGGAGAAATCCCATGAAGCATTTCCGCCCGCACATTGTTTTTCTAGCAGCTCTGATGCTCCTTCCCTTGCCCCGATTAATTGCGCAATCAAGCTTGCCTGCCTTGTCGGACGATGGCATGAAGTCTGACGAGTATCTTTTGCTCGGCGATGCCGACCGCGGCGCGGGAGAGCCCTGGGTTTTCATCAACCCCAAAGATCCGCAGAACATTATTGTCACCGCCATGGCGACGCTCAATGTGCTTCCCGACGGCGAGACGCCGGTGCCACACGACAACTCGGTACAGGCGACGCTCAATCGCGTGCATGAACTTTCGGTCCCGGATGGCTCGCGGACGGACATTGCAGTAACGCGCGACGGTGGAAAGACTTGGTCTTTCTCTGAAGACAACTTCCGCAAGTTCTTCAACAAGAACCGGTGTAGCGATTCCTTTGCGGGTTCGGGTCCCGATGGTGCGCTCTATATCGGTTGCCTGACTTATCTCGATCGCGGCGACGCGGGTTTCAAGGACGGATATTTTCGGGGCGGAGAAGCGGTAAACCCCGGCGGTGGAAGCGCGATTGCCCGGTCCGACGATGAGGGAAGGACCTGGAGTGACCCCGTCTGGGTACATCCGCTCAAGTCGCCTCAACTCTATGCGCCCTGGCTCAAGCCGCTGTTCGAGCAGGTAGGTCCCGTCGACCGGCCGAATTTTACCGTGGACGCTTCAAACGGGACGATCTACCTGACAGGATCCGGAGGCGCTCTCGGGAAGGATTCCGCATTGGGGCCGCTGGAGCCGGACCCGGAGCTCCCGGGCAAGGGCTTTAAACGGCGCCCATTCGGGCAAGGGGGCGGGTTCCACACCTATATCCGTGCATCGCATGACGGCGGGAAGACTTGGGGCGTCATTTATTCGACGGATTCAGAAGGAGTTCCCGGCGGAGGTTTCGGCGGAGGGGTCAGTGCGGCATTCGGGCACCTTGTTGTTGCCTATTCGACCCAGAAAACGCCACCCTCATCGAATGCAACCTGTCCATGCATGGTGCTCGGCGTCAGCGAGAACGACGGCAAGAGTTATTCCTATAAGGTCGTGCCGCCGCTTCCTGCGAATCTTATGCCGCCTCAGGCCGCCGCAGGTCAGGGACCCCGCGGAGGAGGAGGCTTTTCAGGGGGGGCGCTGCTTGCCGCCGATCCAACCAAGGAAGGACGTTATGCCATCGCGAGGATCGCGGGCAGGCGGCAGTACGTCAGCATAACGGAAGATGGCGGAAATACCTGGTCAGAGCCCGTACTCGCTACAGAAGCCCCGGAGAACGCGATGTTTACGCATCGGGGAATGAAATATTCGCCGACGGGAGTGCTTGGCATGATTTATAAGGCCCAATACCCTGATCGGACCTTCGATATGTGGTCGGCGGCTTCAAAGGATGGCGGACACACATTCAGCACGGTTCGTGTGAGCCACGCCGTCTCGCCGGCATACAACCCCATGCGCGGAAACTTCATGTACGGCGACGATCTTTCATCCCTGGACATTGATGGAACATTCCTATATGTAGTATGGGGCGATAATCGCTCCGGGTTTGAAGCTACTTGGTTCGGAAAAGTTCCCTTGACTGCATACTGACCTCACGCCGTCTTTTGGAGTCACTTCGAAACTATCCATCAGCGCCTCAGATTTTCGGACAATCGCAAAATGAGGCCAAAGCATGCAACAAGACACGCCATTCAGGCGCCAGGAGCTAACGATGAAAAGACAGTTAAGAACCATCGCCCGATGGGTTGTGCCCAGCCTACTTTTGCTTGTTCCACTAAGTTGTTTGGGTCAGACCAAAGCTTCAGACAGCGAGCATTGGGTAGCAAGCTGGGCCACTTCGCAAGATTTGACGCCCCAGGCGCCGCCAGAGAGGCCGGTCCTGCCGCCCGGCGTCAAAATGCCTGACTTTTCCAAAATGAAAGGACCGATTAGTAGGCCTTACATTCCGCCGAGTTTTGAGAACCAGACAGTGCGTATGATTGTTCATACGACGATCGGCGGTCGAGAAATCCGATTGGAGCTCTCGAATGCTTTTGGGAAGGGAATCCTATCCATTGCAGACGTTCATATTGCCATCCGCCAGTTAGGATCGACGATTGAACCAGGGACCGACCGTCGAGTTAAATTCAGCGGGAACGCAACCGTGACGGTTGGGCCGGGGGTACTCATCGTAAGTGATCCGATCGACCTGGAGATTAAGCCGGAGTCCGACTTAGCGGTTTCGCTCTTCATCTCAAGTAGTGGTGAAGCAGCGACGAGTCACCCGCTGGGACTCCATACGTCATATATTGCGCCTGGTGATTCCGCATCGGCCGCATCAATGCCGGCAGATTTCAAGACAATCACCTCCTACTTTTGGCTGAGAACGGTAGACGTCCTCGCCCCCGCAGGCGACTTCGCGATTGTGTGCCTGGGCGATTCAATCACCGACGGCTACGGGACAACTGTCGATGCGGACAAAGCGTGGCCCACTCAGCTTGCGAATCGACTCAATGATTTGCCGAAAGGGCCCAGGGTTGCGGTTCTAAATCAAGGAATATCCGGCAACCAGGTACTCCGGGATGGAGCGGGTGTGAGCGCGTTGGCACGCTTCGATCGCGACGTGCTTAGTGTTCCGGGAGTGCGGTGGATGGTTCTGCTCGAGGGCATCAACGATATCAATCTTCATGGTCAGGTCACAGATCCCGGCGCGCTCGTACCAGATGACCTCATTCAAGGTTATCGGCAACTCATCGCTCGCGCACACATGTACGGAATCAAGGTCGTTGGGGCCACGCTCACGCCCGACGAGGGTGTATGGCTTGCCGGGCCCGTGGGTGAAGCAACCAGGCAGGCTGTGAATCAATGGATTCGAACGAGCAAGGAATTTGACGCTGTCGTTGATTTCGATTTGGCGGTTCAGGATCCCTCTCATCCTGCGAGATTGCTGCCTTCGTTCAATCCTGGTGACAACATCCATCCCAATGACATTGGAAATCGAGCGATGGCAGATGCATTCCGATTGGAGGATTTTCAACATTGAGCAACCCAGGAACGCTCCTTACCTTGCGGGAGCCCGCGGTGGGAGGGAACCCCTGAAGTGCTTCGCGAGGAGTCATTAGATGGACGCATTCGGTACTGCAGAAATAGATCGCACAAAAAGATCTAAAAACCTGCTCAAGTTGGTGACTGCGATTGCCTTCCTCGCAGGTTTCTTTTCCACCTTCACGTGCAGTGCTCCGATAGACGCGCAAACTTCCAACGGCAACATGCGATTGGCGGTTCAAGATCAATCCGGCGCGAGTGTGCCGAACGCGACCGTTGCACTTCGATCTGAAGCAACCTCGATTACCAGTACGGTGAGCTGCGGACCTCGCGGCGAGTGTGAAATCGACGAACTGGCGCCCGGCGATTATCTGCTGACGATTTCGGCAGATGGGTTCGCAAATGCGGTTTCTACCGAAAGAATTGCCACCAGTTCGGTGTGCAATCTGATCGTGACACTGAGGCCGGCAGAGGTTACCCAGACAGTTGCAGTACAGGCAGCGGCCTCCTCCATCACAGCGCAGCCCGCCGATGCGGGAAGTCAGGTCCATCAGGGAGTTGTCACAACTTATGACCTGCAGACCTTGCCGCTCCCAGCGCGCAGCTTTGCCAACATTGCTTATCTGGTTCCAGGAACCGAGCCGGTGGAACCTTCCGATCCCACCAAGGCGCGCATCACCGCTGTCTCCACCGGGGGAAGCTCGGGCTTGAACAACGAGTTGTCGGTCGACGGCGCCGAAAACTCCGACGACTGGATCGGCGGCTTTCTGCAAAATTTCTCACCCGATGGCATTCAGGAATTTGCCGTGCGTACATCGAATGAAGACGCCGATACCGGCTGGACCACCGCTGGATCCGTGGTGATCACCACCAAACGCGGCACCAACGACTGGCATGGCGATGCGGCTTTCTACGAGCGGGCGGCGGCGCTGAACGCTCGATTCCCAATTGAGAATCCGGCAGAAACCTGCACCGACGGCGTCTGCAGGCATAACCCGAAGCAGCCATTCTCCCGCCAGAACTACGTTGGCACTCTTGGCGGCCCTATTGTAAAAAGCAAGCTGTGGCTTTTCACCTCATTCGAGCAGGTACATGAAAATGCCAGCATTGCTTACAGCCCCGCCAGTATCGAACAATTCAATGCGCTCAATGCGATCGCGTCTCAAGGCTTGATTACCGGCATACCTTCCATTGCGACTCCCGCTGCTGTTCCGATCCCTTTCCGCGACTATCTCGGCACGGCGCGTTTCGACTGGGCCGAGTCTCCAAAGTCGCAGTGGTTTCTGCGCACATCTGAAGACACATATCTCACCCACAATGCGCTGGTGGAGCAAGGTACGCTCCCCTCAACCGGATTGATCACCCACAACAACTACTGGAACGCGGTGATCAGCAATGCTTATGCTTTCAGCCCAACATGGGTCGGCAATCTGGTCTTAGGCGCCAGCCTGCTGCACCTTACGCAGACGCGCAACTCGAATATGGGTTTCGCCCTGGCCTTTCCCTTCAGTTCGACAGCGCTGACAATCTCCGGATTCGAAACCTTCGGTGACAATCAGTTTGCTACTCCCATCACTCTTTTCCCCGACCTGCGCAATCAGGAAAAATACCAGTTGCGTTACGACCTGAGCCGTGTTGTGGGAGATCACGCATTCAAGTTAGGTATCGATTTTATTCATGAACCGGTGCTCAGCGGCGCGTTTGCTTCCACTGCGGAGCAGATCATCAACTATTCGGCCAACCCCGATTGCTACATCAATCCACCCGGATCCGACTGCGGCGGCATTACGAGTGCACTGCCGTTTTATTATGTTTCGCCGGCCTCGCAATGCAATCCGGCGCCCAGCGCTGCATCCGGCATCACCTGCACTTACACTCCCGCGGGCGACGGCAGCTTTTCGCAGAATGTTCAACGACTCGCCCTCTATGCAGAGGATTCCTGGCGCGTTTCGCATCACCTCACGGTTAACTACGGCCTGCGGTACCAAACTACGTATGGGCTTTTCGAAGGTTCGGGCCGAAGCCAGCTTGAAAATAGTGCATACATTACATTGCAGGCTTTGCAGATCCCAATTGTGCCGGGTGGGCCGCACGACTATCGGAAGCAGATCGCTCCACGCTTGGGAATCGCATATTCTCCCGTTTGGAGCGAGAAGGCCGTCTTTCGCGCGGGATTTGGCTTGTTCTATGAAGACCTGGCTCAGAATGGGTGGGCAACTGCCTTCGAAGGAGTCAACAATACCAATGCGGTCACGGGTACATGTAGCCTTACCGGCGGCGCAGGGTCTTATACGCTCACGGGCTCGGGTTGCCTGCAAGGTGGCGCCGGCAGCACAGGCAATCTGATCGGTTCCGGCTACAAGACTCCCTACGCCATTCAAATTTCCGGCGGAATGGAGCGCGCCTTCAACGAACATTGGCTTGCCAGCGCCGACTATACGCATGAGCAAGGGAATCATGGCTACCGCGCCTTCCCCTATACCAGCGGTACGAATCTTCTCACTCCACTTATTTCCGCAGCGGACCCAAATTATGTCACCGATCAGACAGATGTGGTGCCCAATGTAAATGTGTTCGAATCCGACAACCGCTCCAGTTATAACGCCCTGATGGTCCATTTACAGGGCAATATGCGCCACTTTAGCCTGGTCGCGAATTATCTGCTCTCCAAGGCTCAGACGTGGGGTTGCCTGCTCGGCGAGCTTTTTGACTACGTGAACGGTGTCTGTGAATTGCAAAGCGGACCGCAAGCCGGGCAACTGGATGCATTCGGCCCGGGTGATTACGGTCCTTCCGGCGAAGATGTACGTCATCGATTTGTGCTCGCGGGTACGATGCATATCCCTGGCGGATTCGAATTGAGCGGCGTCTCCCAGGTTGAGAGCGCTCGCCCAATCACCATCACCAATGCAGACAATACGGGCCGCATCTGGGTAAATGGGGTGTATACCAGCCTCGACGAATTTCGTGGAACACCATATATCCAGACGGATCTGCGCGTCACCCGTCCCTTCAAGCTCGGCGAGCGCTGGGAGATCAACCCCTTCGCGGAGTTCTTCAATGTGTTCAACCGCAACAATCCGGGCGCGAATTACGCCGTGAACGTCGCGCAGCTTCCGGTGCCCGCGTCCCAGATGCAGCCGGATCAAAACGGCATCACGAACGTCAGCCTCATTTGCATGAACGCCGACTGCTCCCAAACCGCACCCATCAACAGCCTGAAGCAGCTCGAGATACCCGAAGGCGCGCTGGGAGATTTCTTTGGGCCCGGCACGACTGTAGGTATCCCTTTTGCTGCGCAGGTGGGCTTTAGGGTTTCGTTTCAATGATTGAGTTCTCAAGATGCCCGTACATCAGGAGCGTGAAGCGACAACTTGAAAGCGATTTGCGTATATGCTCGCTTCCGGCTGCCGATCAGACCGTGACTGTTGACCTTCGCAATCTTCCCGAAGACACGTACTACCTCGCGACAACCCACGAAGGAGACCGAGCCTCGTACTACTACCTGTTGACGGTGCGGTAGTTCGAAGCAAAATACACTCGGGTTGGCTATAGCGCCGCGTTGGCTACGGAGAAACGCAGACGCTCTCAACAGCGCTGGACGTTGGATTTACCGGCGCGGAGGCACTCGTCGTCGGGTCTACTTGGCATGACTATCTACCAAGCGAATTGAGCTTGAGATATGATGTCGACAATCAGCCATGTATCGGGCCGAAGGTGGAGGGTTGAGTCCGGCGTTGCTAAGCCACTCATAGAGGAGCAGGGATGAACAAGAAGTCAGCAATTCTCGCGGCCACCGTTGCAATGTGTCTGTTGGTTTGCCTCAATGCTGTCGCCCAGGACCCATCTTCACAGCCTGCGAAATCCCAGATCACAAGCGAAAGTGCACCGCCAGGAACCTCAACCAAGGGTGATGCCGTTGACGGTTTATCCGATCAAGACTTGCAGCTCCTGCGAAAGGATGTCAGGTCACTGAAAAAACAGATCGTCGCTATTAACATGGATCTCCCTGACACTGAAGCAGAGAAGTTCTGGCCAATCTACGATCAGTACACGGCGGAGATGACGCGGATTTACGATTCGGAGCTCGCGCTTATGCAGGAGTACTCTCAGACCTACGAAACGATGACTGGCGATCAGGCCGAGACGTACTTGAGGAAACGTGCAGCAGTCGAAGAATCAATCACGCAGTTGAGACTCGGCTACATCCCCGTCTTTCGCAAAATAGTGACCGGAAGAGAAACGACTTTGTTTTTTCAAAGAGACTGGCGGCTCGGCCTCATGATCGACCTGCAACTCGCAAAAGTGCCACTTATCAACCAATAGCCAGTTGGAATGCCCGGCTTGAATTGTGTCAGCCGCTTGCGGCAATCATTGCAGAGGCTACCCGGATTCATGCTACCTAGGAAGACTGGATGATCTGTGCAACCATCCTGGCGCAGGTGTCGACACCCAGGGTGCTGTTTATGGTGAGGTGGTAGAGCCTGGGGTCAGCAGAGTCGCAGTCGTAATAGTACCGTGCGTAGTGGAGGCGCTCGGAGTCTATGCGACGCAGTAGAGCCGGCAGGTCGCGATCATGCGGATGACGCAGTTTCATCCGTACGAGTTTCTCCTTAAGTGGTGCGTAAACGAGCATGCGAAGAACATGCGGATAGCGTTGTAAGATGCACTGTGCGCTGCGTCCGATGATGACGCAGTTGCCGATCTTTGCGGCCTCTTGAATGATGCTTGCTGTGAAAACCTGGACAGTATCGCGGTCCACTTCAAGATCGGTCCCTTCTCCGACATACGACTCGGGACCTCCCTGGCGGAAGCTCTTCAGCAAGCGCTCCCACTATGCAATGGCGTGTTCGTCCGCCTCTGCGGCCCAGGCAGAGTCGAACTTTCCTTTCGCTGCGACGCGCTCGATAATCTACTTGCCCAGGCATTCCCAGCCGAGAAGATCAGCAACTTTGTGCCCGATCTCGGAGCCCCCGCTTCCGTACTCTCTCGCAATCGTTAACACGTTGAACATTTTCTGACTTCCTTGTCCATCCCGATCCATCTCAATGATGGGATTTGTACTTTACTTTGTCCTCTCATGGCTCGAGAGTTGTAATCGGCCACGGCTCGAGCAGTTCCCGCAGCCGGTCGAAAGCAGAAGCGGGATGGGTTGACGAGCCGAGTAGGGCCCGCGCGGTGTTTATGCGACCGGTTGCCCACGTCTGCGGAAAAAACTAAGAGGGCGACTCCACCAGGTGGCCTGCCCGGCAAATCTTGTACCAGAGTCAATGAGACAACCCGGTATTCGTTTCGGCCATGGGCGTGCCGATTCTTGTGCCCACCCTCCTCCGGCAGAAACCCGCTACTTAACCTAGAATTTCACTGGCAGTTTTGATGGCACTTGGTACCTTGATAATCTGCGATCTATTGCGACACCCTGCGGCAGTTGTATTGATTCAATCTATTGAAACTAAATGGAATATTCAACTCAATGCGACCTATTGCAAATCGCTGCAAAGTGGATAAGAACGGATTTCGAGTCAGGTGCAAGTCGGGAAAATGCAGTCAAACCGTTTGGGAATTTTGTACTACTTTGTACTACATTTCGCCAAAAACCACCTAGAAATTTCCCATCGATACAGGGATTTCGAGAATCGCGCATCCGGCCGCAAACTCTTGACGGAGCGCAATTTTGCCACTAATAATGAGAAATCCGGGGCGGGCGAGAAACGATTCCCGGTAGCGCCACCAGATTTTCCTGTCCTGTTGATTCCTCAAAGCTTAACGTGCCGACCACGCGCTTTGTACTACATTGGCACTACATTTCACGATCTCTGTGCAGGCAAATGCTAAGTCCGCTTGGAATTCAGGTGTTGGAGTTTTTCGGGCGGGTCAGTCTCTCGTCTTGCTCCTGAGAAACGCCAACAGATTCTTGCCGCTAATGCGCAGCTTCTTCTTACCCCGTTTGAATCGGCGCGTCGGTGTCCCCAAGTCGACCACGCCCTTCATCTTCTGCATGAGCCGCGACGCAGCGTCGTAGCTCACGTTTAGGATCGCTGCGACCTCGCTGGGCGCGTAGTTTCGCTCTGACTCAATCTTGATCGTCCGCTTGCGCATCCGCTGCTTGTAGCCATGGCGTCCAGTGTTCGTGAGCACTTCGTAGATGTCTCTGCCCACCTTGCGGAGGTCGGGCTTGCGACCTTGATGGTAATCGATGCTCAGGGGCATCGAATGCAGGTTAAGAATCTTGTCCGGGCTGATGATGTTCATGTTGTCTAATACCCGCTGTCCCTAAAACTGTCCCAAGAAAATGCGAAACAGGTGAAACCTGCGAAATGGGCGAAATCTTCCTGTCTGTATTTTCAACTACTTGCGTGTTTTCAACATGTTACGAAAGTGCTGCGGGGAACGAGTCCTACCTGAGGAGCCAATCTTTCCCCGGCATAAATCCTGCACAATCTTGACTTCGCCTCCGAACTGTCCCTAGAACCCATCTCATAAATGTCTGAGCAGCATGAGCAGGCACGCGAGTTGAACGAAGCCGAGGAAGTTTTCGATGTGATATTCCCATCGGGTGACCAGGCGGCGGTAGTTCTGCATCCAG
>Ga0116111_1000123_pt1 | contig 70988 bp, 71 predicted proteins | sample June2015DPH_8_10_FD_89720 | JGI IMG/M metagenome (GOLD analysis project Ga0116111, IMG submission 89720) | Peatland microbial communities from SPRUCE experiment site at the Marcell Experimental Forest, Minnesota, USA - June2015DPH_8_100 | ecosystem: Environmental > Terrestrial > Soil > Wetlands... | reverse complement strand
GACGAACGATCCGTAAAACTCACGAATGTAGGGCAACGCTTCGATGAGAATTTGCTCCCGCTTCATTTACCTCTAGTTCCGACTGAGAATAGAAATATCTTCCTGCGCGCGCATCCTCAGGCGGCCGATCGGTCGTCGCGAACGCTCAGGGAACGTCTCGCCCTTAAGGCTATATGCTTCGAAGACTATGAGGCACGTGGCGAACTGTCGGACGCGAGTGGTGGATCATATGGGGTACAAGGCGGCGTGTATTCAGATGGGTGCGCTCGGCACGCGATCGGAAAACGTTGATCACGCGGTCGAGTTAATCGACGAAACGGATGCTGACCTCATCGTACTTCCAGAGCTATTCACCCACTGCAGAGATTTCAAGGCCGGAGAGCCCATTCCAGGGCCCACAACCGAGGTCTTTGCGCGGCTCGCTCGCGAAATGGGCAGCTACGTCGTCATGGGAAGCATGCTGGAGGTGGACGAGCATCGGCGCATGTTCAACACGAGCGTGCTCATCGATAGACGCGGCACGATCTGCGCACGGTACCGCAAAATTCATCTGTTCTCCTATCGCTCGAAAGAGAAACGCTCATTGATCGCAGGAACGGAAGTTGTCGTTACGCCGACCGAGCTTGGCGTCATCGGCCTTTCGATCTGTTATGACCTGCGTTTTCCTGAGCTCTATCGGGCCATGGTCAAGCAGGGGACTGAAATTATTATTTGTCCTGCCGCATGGCCCTCCCCGCGCCTTAAACACTGGATCGCGCTAAACAGAGCACGGGCTATCGAAAACCAGTGTTACTTCATCGGCTGCAATCAAGTGGGCACGCCGGTGCCGACGACGACTTTTGTCGGCGGCAGCATGATTACCGACCCGTGGGGCGAGACGCTTGCCGCGGCGGGCAACGCTGAAGGTATCATCACCGCGGTAATAGACGTTGCGGTGGTTAACCAAGTCAGAAAGGAGTATGCTTTTCTCAACGACATGGTCCTACTTTGACGGCGGCAACGCGCGCTGCGCGTCGCGCAGGTGCGTTCGATTTGTAGGTCGACCGGACGATTTAATGACCGCTCCGCTGCGAGCAAAGTTTAAGAGCACCTGTGCTATAGTAGATGTCTGGCTCCGGTAGTGTAGTCCGGCCAATCATGAGGGACTCTCACTCCCTCGACTTGGGTTCAAATCCCAACCGGAGCATGTTTTTGATTCGCCGGCGTCTGTCGCCAGTTCTTCAAGTGATCCGTCAAGTGGCCATGCGCACGGCCGCTTCGTTTCGTTCTTCTTGGGAGAAAAAAAGGCGCGGCCGGGCGGCGGTCATGGCTCGGTCAGCGTTCACTCATGGAGCAACATTTCGCGTGCGATCTGCATTGCATTGATCGCGACCGGAAAGCCTGCATAGACTGCCATCATCAGGATGGTCTCGACAAGCTCCTGTCGCGTGCACCCGATGTTGAGAGCTGCCTGAATGTGGTCGCGAAGTTGATCCTCTCGATTGCCGAGGGCAGTGAGGGCGGCGACGATGCAGAGTTCCCGCTGCTTTGCATGTAGTCCTGGACGGGTGTAGATATCTCCGTACGCAAACTCAATAACGTAGCGTGCAAGGTCGGGCGCAACAGCGTCCATACTCCGAATGAGGTTTGTGATACCCTCCTCGTTCACCCTGCGCAGCGCTTCGATCCCGCGCTTATATCGTTGGTTTTCCATGCTATCTTCACACCCATGGCGCCGCGCGGATATAAGCGCTGTTGTCGGTCAGCGGCATTCGAATGCAATCCGTGTAGCTGGGCCCGTCGTCACTACCTTTTTATAAACGCGTAGAAGTGTTGTAAGCGATCAAAGTGACTGGGTGCCTATCGCTGCCTTTCATCACTAACTACGGCTTGCTTGAACTGTTTCTCGTCAGTGCCACCTCATCAGTGCTCCCTATCCCCACAGAGCCGACAATCGCGCTGCTGCTGAGCGAGAACGTGAGTCCGCTCATCATCCTGCTCGTGCTGATTCCTGCGTCGGTTCTTGGCGCCTCGGTGGGGTACCTCTTGGGCAAATACGGGATACGCAGGATCATCCCCTTCCATAACCCCGAACGCGAAAAGATGGTCCGGGCTTGGTTTGGTAAATATGGGGCAGCGCTGTTGATAATCTCGCCATGGATTCCCTTTGCCGGCGACGTGGTGCCTATTGTCGCTGGAATCGAAGAGTTTAACCCGACCACCTTTCTCATCATCATGTTCGTGGCCAAGGCTATCAAAGGCACAGCGGTCGTGTACTTCCTCTCCTTCTTCGTTCAGCTGGTTGGCGTGCACTTGTAACGCGTCAGCCACTGAGAGCTTGACAAGGGGGGGCAGAGCGGCACCGCGTCCGGCTCTGAAGATGGACAAAAAAATAGGTGACGTCGTGCGGGGACGTGAGGTCACTCTTCGATGAAGGAGATGGCCTCAGTCGGGCAGCTGTCTGCAGCCTCTTGACACTCACATTCGCTGCAGGCAGTCGCGTCGATAACGTGCGACAATCCATCATCCTGAAGCTCAAAGACGTCGGGGCATATGTCTTCACACGCTCCACATCCGACGCAGAGCTCGACATCTATTTTGGGTACTAACATGGTCACGCTAACCATGCTGCTTACTCTTCACGTTTATAATTATCGGTCTTCTGGCTCAGGTAGCCCATTTGAACCCCTTGGACGGCAACGCTTACGAAATTGTCCCTCTGACTCGCACGGAACGCTCATGCATAACACATAAGACTCAAGACCGCGCTCATGCGCTCGTGTTTGATACGCATGCCCACATGGACACTCGTCCGTATGAGGACTTTGAATTGATGGGGGTCGCCGGCGTCTCTGACGTACTCACGCTCGCGCACGACCCGATGCGAATGTCAACCGCAGACGTGCTGCTCGACCACTTTCACAAGCTTGCGCACGGCGAAGTGCGCCGAGGCGCGGAAAATGGCATCAGCGTGCACGTCGGTCTCGGTGTCCACCCGCGCTCTATAAACGCCCAAGTCGACGAAACGCTACGGGCGCTGCCCGAATATCTCTCGCATCCAGATGTGGTCGCCATCGGGGAGATCGGTCTTGAACGATGCACTGAAGTCGAGGAGCGGGTTTTTCGCGCGCAGCTCGAGATCGATTACTATCCTAAAGTCATCCATACGCCGCGGCGCGGGAAGAGAGAGGCGCTCGAGCGAATCGTTGCGATTGTTGACGACGTCGGGGCCAAGGATGTGGTTATCGATCACATTGATCCTTCTATGATCGATATCGCACTCGAAGCAGGGACATATATCGGCATCACCGTCCAGCCAGGCAAAGCATCGGTGCAAGATGCGGTGGAATTGATAAGAGAGTATCCTGAAGCAAAGTTTGTCGTCAACAGCGACATGAGCGCGCAGCGATCGGATTGCTTGTCGGTCGCAAGGGTCTTGCACGCGCTCAGCTTAGAGGGGTACGCTGATCGGGGGCAGAAGGCGTGCGCACAAAACGGCCTCGACTTATTTCTGCGATAAGTGTTCGTGCCGTGAAGCGCTGCTTCATGATCTGTATTTTCCTTGCGTATGCTTTATTACCTTCCGTGCGCTACTAAATTTGATGATACTATGACCGACGAAAAGAAAGAAGAGAAGAGGATCACGCCGAAGGACTACTGGATGAGTGAGCCCTTCGCCGAGATGCGCCGCATGGTCGACACGTTCCGCGCCAACATGGAGGACACGCTTGAGCGCGTACTCCCATCACAAGCGCTGATGCCCGCTCTGAAACAGCCCCGCGTAGACGTCCTTGACCTTGGCGACGCCCTCCAGGTGGTCGCAGACATGCCGGGAGTGCAGAAGGAGGATATCGAGATCAACCTTACCCCCGAACGGATCGAGATCAGCGCTGAATCGAGCACCGAAACGGAACGCAAGGATGAGGATTATACCTACCGCGAGCGCGGCTACGCATCGTACCGCCGGATGCTCGACCTCCCTGTCGACGTTCTTCCAGATAAGGCAGAAGCAACGTTCAAGAACGGTGTGCTCGAGGTGAAAATCCCGAAGAAAGAGCCCACTGAGGTGGAAAAGAAAACGCGAGTGAACGTTAAGTAGGTCGTGCGCCATGGAAGAACGACGCAAGTACCCCTTCGAGGCAACCGTTACGCCCGAGGTGCTCGACCGGGGGCGCCACTGGATCACCGTCCAGCTGAGGAACGTATCAACGGAGCGCCTCGTCGACGTAAGCGCGACGCTGTATACCTACAACTCGTACGATCTCGACGTCTTGCCAAGCGGCTCATTTCATTTTGTGAAAGAGTTGGCCCCGCAAGACACCGCAGCGCTCAACTTTCACGTCTTTGCGAACCACACTGGACGGGTCTATCTGCACGTCACAGCGTACCGCGATGGTGCTCTGGTGAGCTGGTACTCTCCCGATCAGGAGGTCCGGCTCACTGAAGATCCCGCCGAGATCCAGACCTTTTTCGCGAATCGGCCGTACTGGGCGTATGAAGAAACAATCGAGACGGAAACGGTAGTGCACGCCCACCGCGACGTGTCGAATCTACGGCTCGAAATCGCTGCAACTCCGCCGTCAAAAGCCCACACGCTTATGGACGTGATCGATATCGATATCATCGCAGAAGGCGGCACGAAGCGATTCGTAAGCGAGCTCTACGCGAGTGAAGAAGGCACGTATCTCCTCACAGCGCGCCTTTTTCACGAACAGAAGCTCATTAGCAGCAAGCAGACGTCCTGCTACGTTGCACCCTTTGAAGAGTGAATCTACGGCTCGTTGGATACCGACAACAGCCACTGCCTCACGGATTCGTTCGTCACACAACTGCACAAGGCACAATGAATAGAAATGTGCGGGCCCTTAGAGGGTACCTGTCGAATTACATCCGAAACGATTTCGACAATCCGTTCTACGCCTCATTCAAGATCACCCACCGATGCAATCTGCGGTGTGGCTTCTGCAACGTCTGGGCAGATAAGATCCCTGACCTTAACACGAACGACGTGCTCACTGTCATCGATAATCTATCTCAAGCAAGCACCTTTACCATCAGCTTTGAAGGGGGAGAGCCGCTATTGCGCAAGGATATCGGTGAAATTCTCCGGTACACACACGACTGTTCGAACTATATTCTGTTTACCACCAACGGACTGCTCATCGATCGACGGCCATTTGCAGAATACGCACGGTACTTCGATTTTCTGCAGTTATCCATTGACGAGGGTCACGACAACGTGCACATGCTTGACCGGCTCGACTGCTTCTCTGATCTTGGCATCAAGACGACGGTGCAAACAGTTGTAACGAAGCGCGACCTTGATAAGATCGAGGAAAAGGTGGAAAAAGTGCATGCACACGGCCACAAGATTCTCATTATGCCTGCGTTCAACTTCGATGGCACCGAAGACCTCACGCCGGATCTGATAGCACTTCGCGAGATCGTTACGCGCCTGAAGCGCGAGTACGGGAACACGCTCACAACGAGTCGCTCGTACATCGAGAGTTTTGATCAGCCGTACACGTGCCGAACGCTTAGCGTCATGATCGAGCCGAACGGCGACATCATTTACCCGTGCATGCCCATCGGCACTAAGTTGGGCAACCTCCTTGAAGACGACCTTCCGACCCTTATGACCTCGAAACGGGCACAGGCTGACCGTGAGCAAATGCTGCAGTGCGACAGGCACTGTCTCATTTATTGTCACGCTGAAACGTCCCATCTCATGTCACTGCGCAAGCTCGTCCCCTACGCGCGGAACATCGTGACCTTCCGGGCGTTTGGCTAGGCGAGTCGAATCACACTCTAGGAGAGTCATGTCGTGCGTCCTCGTTCGCGCGTTGCGTTCAAGGTCCACATCACGGCGAGAAGAACAAGGTCGCGATCGTAGTACGGGCGCAACGAGCTGCAGACGAGGACCGGGAAATATTATCAAGCGACGCGTGACTACTTGAAACGCCACGGAGGTCATAACGTGATAAAAGATGCCATGTTGTGGGAACCGATAGAAAGCGAGGCCGTACACTGTTTTGCGTGCGCACACGAGTGCAAGATTAAGAAGTGGGAGCGTGGGATCTGTCACGTGCGGCAGAATCTCGACGGCAAGCTCGAAACCCTCATCTATGCGGAGGTGAGCTCCATGAACGTCGATCCGATCGAAAAGAAGCCGCTGTATCATTTTTACCCTGGATCAAAGGTGTTTTCGCTCGGTTCGGTAAGCTGTAACTTCAAGTGTGAGCACTGCCAAAACTATGACATCTCCTTCGCGGAAGTCGGAAAGCTAGGCACGACGGAAATTCCTCCGGAGCGTTCTGTGCAGCTCGCTCTTGAGCGCAACTGCCGCGGGATTGCGTGGACGTACAATGAGCCGACGATCTGGTTTGAGTATACGTACGATTCTGCGATCCTCGCTAAAGAAGCCGGTTTGTATACGGTGTACGTCACCAATGGTTATATGACGTCGCAAGCTCTCGAAAAGATCGGACCCTACCTGGATGCGGCAAACGTCGACGTGAAGGGCTTCAACAAGAAGTTCTACAGCGGCGTCTGCAAGGCGCGCCTCGATCCCGTGCTCAAAACGTGCGAGCGCATGCACGAGCACGGCATCCACCTCGAATTGACGTATCTCATTATTCCCGGATTGAACGATGACGAAGCACAGCTCACCGCTTTTAGCGAGTGGGTGGCGGGCGTTGACTGCGACACGCCGGTTCACTTCTCGCGTTTCCATCCTGATTGGCGTATGCTTGACCGTCCTGCAACACCCATAGAAACGCTCGAAAGGGCGCATAGCGCCGCATTACGGGCCGGACTGCGCTATGTCTACCTAGGCAACGTTCCGAGCCAGCACGAGAATACGTTCTGCCCTGAATGCGGCGCCATCATTATTGAACGAACAGGCTATGCCATCAAAAAACGAGGTAAACAGTGTCCCGGATGCGGGCGCGAAGCGCCCATTATCGATCAGTAAGACTTCCGGGTGATGGTGAGGCACACCTTCAGTATCTTTTTCATTCGGTCGATGCTGAGCTCTTTATGGGCCATCGCGATGTCGCTCATCAGGTCTTTTCTGCTCATGCGCGTGTAATGCTCGTTTCTTTCTATTTAAGTACTTCGAAATGAGTCTTGTGCGTAAAGATTGGCGCATCAGGCTTACCCATAAAGGTTAATACCGTATCGCGTCCTATCGGTTGTGATGCCATGATCTGTAAACGCTTATCTGAGGTGACTGACGCCGAATTCAACCGTCTTCTCGACCGCGGCGCGGCCGTACGTGAGGTTATGGGCCACGTCCAGAAAATCATTAACGATGTGAAAGAAAACGGCGACACCGCCGTCATGCAATACACCTTAGAATATGACAAAGCCGACATTGTCGGGCTTCGAGTAACAGAAGGGGAGCTCCTCTCGGCGTACGAAAATGCCTCGCAAGATGTCATCGACGCGTTGTATAATCTTTCCGACAACATCACGTCGTTCCACATGCGGCAGGTACAGAACGACTTATGGCTTCACGAGGTTGCTCCGGGAGTTGTCTTCGGGCAAAAGACCACGCCGCTCGATCGCATCGGCGCCTACGTGCCCGGAGGATTTGCGCTATACCCCTCCACAGCACTCATGAATATCGTGCCGGCCAAGGTAGCCGGCGTGCGCGAGGTCGTCGTGTGTATTCCGCCGATGCCTGACGGCACCGTGCCGGTGGCAACCCTTCTCGCTGCCGATATTGCAGGTGCGAATGCTGTCTATAAGATTGGGGGGGCGCAGGCGATCGCTGCAATGGCGTATGGGACAGAAAGCGTCGCAAAGGTGGACAAGATCGTCGGACCTGGCAACGTGTACGTAACGGCCGCGAAGCTCCTCGTGCAGAGTGCGGTGGAAATCGACTTCCCCGCGGGCCCCAGTGAAATTGCTGTGCTCGCCGATGGAGGGAATCCCGAGTTTATCGCGGCTGATATCCTCGCCCAACTCGAGCACGGCCCTACGTCATCCGGTTTCCTGCTGACCACGTCTCCGGAACTCGCACGCGAGGTCAAAAAGCAGCTCACTGCGCAACGCGAAGCAGCCCCGCGGAAGGATCTCATTGATCTGAGCAACACTGCCGTTCTTGTGGGCGACAGCGTGGACGCGTGCATTTCGTTCATCAACGACCTCGCTCCCGAGCACCTCGAACTCATGGTGCGCGATCCGATTACCGCGTTGCAAAAGATCCGCAATGCCGGGACCGTCTGCGTGGGGGACTATACGCCCGCAGCTGTCGGTGATTACGCCACCGGAATAAGCTCCACGTTGCCAACCGGCGGATTCGCCAAGTACGTCAGCGGGCTTAACGTTGACCACTTTACTAAGAAGATGAGCGTGCAAGTGCTCACGAAAGGCGGGTTGGGCAGCCTTGCGGACCTCGTCCGTTCGCTGGCACAGATCGAGGGGTTGCCTGGACACGCAGCGTCAGTGCTGCGGAGGCTTCAATGAAGCTCACGCGCTCGAGCGCGATAGTCCCAGAAACTGACGTGACCGTTGCGGGGTGGGTGCATGAGCTTCGTGACCTTGGGGGCATTACCTTCCTTCTGCTCCGTGATCGCGACGGCGTTATGCAAATCACCATGCCAAAGAAGAAGGTCCCCCCTGAACTCGTCGAACACGTGCGAAGTCTCAGCCGGGAGTCCGTCGTCCGCGTCGCGGGACTCGTCAAGGAGGAACTGAAAGCGCCGCAAGGCTTTGAGATTATTCCCTACGAGGTTGAGCTGCTCAACGCTGCGGAATCACCGCTTCCGCTTGACGTTACCGGCAAGGTGCGGGCCGATCTAGATACGCGCCTGGATGCGCGGTTCATGGATGTGCGGCTTCCAGCCACGCGCGCTATCTTCCTTATTCGTGCGACGGTGCTCCACGAGGTGCGGGCGTTTCTATCAGCCCACGGTTTTATCGAAATTCAGACTCCCAAAATGGTGGCCACGGCGACTGAGGGCGGCACGCAGCTCTTCCCCATATCGTACTTTGACCGCGAAGCGTTCCTGAACCAGAGCCCGCAGCTCTACAAGCAGATCATGATGGCGGCCGGTTTGGAACGGGTTTTTGAGGTAGGTCCCATATTTCGCGCCGAGGAGCACGACACGCGCAAGCACCTCAATGAGGTCACCTCCATCGACATCGAGGCCTCATTTTTGGACGATCACGAGGTCATGGAGCTCCTCGAAGAGCTCATTCAGCACGTCTATGTCGCCGTTGCCGAGCGCTGCAGCGCGCCGCTCCAATCGTTGGGCGTGACCCTTTCGATCCCCCATATTCCCTTCAAACGAATCGCTTATGCGGAGGCGATTGAAATCGCGGATATTCCGTGGGGAGACGATCTAGACACCGCTGCAGAGAAAGCGGTCGGCGAGGAGATCGGAGAGCACTACTTCATCGTAGACTGGCCGGTTGAGCTGAAACCATTCTACGTGCAGCCACGCAACAATCTCTGCTACGCCTTCGACCTTATGCACCCCAGGATGGAACTCGCGTCAGGTGCGCGACGGATCCACGATTATGCCCTCCTCGTCGAACAGCTTGCCGGCAAATCGCTCGCGCCTGAAAACTTCGGGTTCTATCTGGACGCATTTCGTTTCGGCATGCCGCCTCACGCGGGGTGGGGTTTGGGGGCCGAGCGTCTTCTCGTAACCATGCTCGGTCTCGCCAACATTCGGGAAAGCGTTCTTTTCCCTCGTGATCGACGGCGGATTACGCCATAAAACCGAATTACGCGTTTGCGGTTCGAGTACATACCATAAAGTATAAGGTGCGAACCCCGCACTACATTACGAGGTGGGGTATGCGTTATCAAGACGATCCAGATGAGGTGCCGCTTCGCTTAAGGGTCAAACAAGGGGTTCCGCGCTCGACGCTCGACCAGCGCGTGACGAAGCTAGAGCACAAAGTTGCTGAATTGTCGAGCGTCCTAAACGGTATCACTCAACAGCTCGTCGACGTCAGTTCTTCAGTCCACGATATGGCACTGCTTCCGCGTGTAAACGACAGCAACGAGCTTCCAAGCGAAACAGAGCCGGCTGAGCCTTCGCTTCTCCAGCTTGAGAGAAAAAAGAAGACCACCTATATCATCGCGGATGCGGACTGTGCTCCCGAGCCCCAGCGTCGTCTAGGCAACGATATAATCATCGCTGATCGCGAATTGTGAGCGGGCACGCGGCCCGATGAAACGATGTTCATTAAAGAACTTGAGATTCACAACTTCAAGTCATTTGGAAAAAAGGTGAAAATTCCTTTTTTTGACGATTTTACGGCCGTTTCTGGACCTAACGGTTCAGGGAAGTCGAACATCGTCGATAGCGTACTCTTTTGTCTCGGGCTCTCGAGTTCGCGGACTATGCGCGCTGAGAAACTCACCGACCTGATTTTTAACGGGAATGGCGCTGACGAAGCAATGGTCAAGGTGAGGTTTGATAATGCCGACGCCGAACTACCCACCGACGCGGAAGTGACGGTTGCCCGAAAGGTGCGCCGTACTGCAAGCGGGTACTATAGCTATTACTACCTGGACGGCAAGCCGTGCACGCTGGCAGACATTCACGAGCTCCTCTCGAAAGCGTGCATCACCCCAGAGGGCTACAATGTTGTGCTCCAAGGCGACATAACGCGCATCATCGAGGTAAGCCCGCTCGAGCGCCGTAAAATCATCGATGAGATCGCCGGTATTGCTGAATTTGACCGAAGGCGGGATCGAGCGCTGGATGAGCTCGAAGTAGTCCGGGAACGCGTCGAACGCGTCGACATCATACTCAACGAGGTGGCACTCCGGCTCGAGCAGCTTAAGGTCGAAAGGGAGCACGCACTCAGGTATCAAGAGCTCAAAGCAAAGAAACGGGACTACGAAAAAATGGTCTTTGCGTCAAAGCTCAACAAGCTCGCGCGGGAGATCGAGGCGACCGAAGGTGACTTGGCGCGCAAGCAGCGGAGCAAGGACAAGGCGGTTCACGAGCTCAGCGCAACGCGAGACGCGATCTATGATCTTGAGAGTCAGCTGAGCGGACTCAACAGCGCCGTGTCTGAAAAAGGCGAAAACGAGCAATTCGAATTGACAAAACACATTGAGAGTATCAAAGGGGGTCTTGGGCAACATCAAAGTAGGATCGACTTTGTGACCAAGGAGGTAGGGAGCCTCGAATCACAGAAGCGCAAGGCATTCATCGAAGTGAACGCCCTCAAGCAGAAGCACGAGGCACTGCAGAGCGATCTGAGAGCTGAAGCGGTGCGACGGGCAAGCCTTTCAAGCGAGCTCGAAGAGCAGGAGCAGGATCTCAACGCGCTTAAAGAACAGCTTGCCACGCTCGACGAAAATGTGACTCAGGCGCGCGATGAACTCTTTGAGAAGCGCAAAATGCTTGGCGAGGAAAAGGACAAGCGGGGGGACGTCGTACGCGCCCGAGACCGGGTGCTCGACGTCTTACGTCGCGCCTCAACGGACGTGCACGCGCTCGAGGAGAAGATTGACGGCGTGCGGTCAGACGCGGCTTCTGTCGAGCGTGATTTGGAGAAGATCCATCAGGACCGCGCCGCGCTGACGCGAAAACTGGAGAACGCGCGCGAGAACATCAAAGACCTCGAGGTGCGACGCGAGGACCTAAAGCTCGCCATGGAAACGGTCGAAAGGCGGCTGAATCAAGCGCATCAGGAGTTCGTCCGCGCGGAAGCGCGCCTCAAGGAGAGCTTCGGCAAAGCGGTGGAAGCGATACAAGCTGCCCAGTTGCCGGGGGTGCGTGGCGTCGTGGCTGAGCTTGGCAAGGTCGATCCGCGGTATACCACGGCGCTCGAAATTGCGGCGGGCCCGCGCTTGCGAAACATCGTCATCGACACCGATGCAGACGCGGTGCACGCTATCGCATATTTGAAAGAGCAGAACGTGGGCCGCGCGACGTTTCTACCACTGAACAAGATGAAATCTGTACACCGCGAGGCGCTCCCTGCACACAGCAACATCGTCGATTACGCAATCAATCTCGTTGATTATGACCCAGAGTACGCAGCGGCGTTTTCGTACGTGTTTGGCAAGACTGTTGTCGTCAATGAGCTCGAGCAGGCTCGCACCCTTATTGGCCGGTACCGCATGGTGACGCTCGATGGTGAGCTGCTCGAAATGAGCGGTGCCATGACGGGAGGCATCGACCGACGGGCGCTGAGGTTTATCGCCGGCGAGGAGCAAGAGCTGCACAAGCGTAGTCGCCAGATACGCGAGTACGAAAAGGAACGTGAACGTTTGCAGCAGGAGCTCAACGATGTGGACGACCTTTTGCTACAAGCCCGGCACGAGCTCGTCACGGCTGAGGGCGAGCGGGAGCGTTTGGCGCGGGAGACGGAAGCTTTCAAGGCGCGAAAGGAGCAGGCTAACGCACAGGCGGACGCTGAAATCATCCACCTCGCTGCGATGCGGGCGGAGAAAGAGCAGGCGGGCGTAAACATCAATGAGCTTGAGGAACAAGAGGCGCTACACGGTTCAGCCGTTGCCGCCCTTGAACATGACATTGCGGAACTTGAAAAGCGGCTCAAGGGTACCGACGCGTCAAAGCTCACTGAAAACCTCGCTCAGATCGCGGACGAGGTCAGACGGCTGCAGGGTCGCATCAGCAAATGCGACGCAACTATCGCTGATTTTCGCCTTCAGGAAGACTATAACGAGAAGAAGCTTGCTGACGCCAAAGAGCATTTGGAAACGACCGATAAGCGGATCAGGGAGCTCCGGGCCAGCATCCGTGAATATTCCGAGGCTTCTGCGCATCTCGAACAAGAGCTCGCCGACGTTTGCGGCCGCGAGCGCGAACTCGCGCGCGAGCTTTCAGAACTGCGTGAAGGACGGGATACATTGCTGGAGCAGATCAGCCTGAAGGAGACGGAGAAAGCGGATCTTCAGCACAAGATTGATCGCACTGATCAGGCGCTCGAAACCCTCGATTATCAGCGGTTGGAGCTCGAAGCCCGTCGAGACGAGCTCAAAGCAGAGGCGGGCGAGATCGACGACGTGCCGCCTGAGGAGCCGCATGAGGCCATCGTGGCAGCGCTGAGAACCCTCGAAGCGCAGCTCGAGTCGATGAATGACGTCAACATGCGTTCCATCGAGGATTATGGCAACGTCGCCCGACGACAACAAGACCTCGCCGCGCGCAAGGACACGCTTTTCAATGAACGCGCTGAGATACTCGAACGCATTGACCGCTACGGCCTGATGAAAAAGGAGGCGCTGCTCACGGCGTTTGAACGCATCAATGCGAACTTCAAGGTCATCTATGCGGAACTCTCGGGAGCCACGGGCGAGCTTGCTCTGGAGAACTACGAGGATCCCTTCGACGGCGGCCTGTTCATCCACTCGTGGCAGCGTGGCAAGCACGTGCAGCGAATCGAGGCGATGTCGGGCGGAGAGAAGAGCCTTGCAGCGCTAGCGATGATCTTCGCCATTCAACGGTACATGCCGGCGCCGTTTTATATGTTCGACGAAATCGACATGTTCTTGGACGGTGCAAACGCCGAACGGGTCGCACGCATGATCAAGAAGCTCTCCTCGAACGCTCAGTTCATAGTTGTCTCGCTGCGAAAACCCATGATCGAAGCGGCCAGTCGCACGATCGGTGTCTCTATGCAGGAAGGTAACATCTCGAGCGTCACTGGGGTGAAGCTTAATTGACCAGCGACGGACGCGCCGGCGCTATCGCCAACGGTGAAGCGCCCGAAGATTTTGATGAACGATCAATTGATATTTTAGTGTCGCTCGCGAAAAACGGCGAGATCGATCCTTGGGATATCGACATCGTCGACGTCACCGACAAGTTCTTGGCCCAAGTCGCGGAGCTCGAAAAACTCGACTTGCGGGTGTCAAGCCGAACGCTCCTTTTTGCATCGATACTGCTGAGGATGAAGGCGGACGCGCTCGAGGAATCGGAACCGCAAGACCTAGACGAAGAAGAATTGCCCGATGAAGACCTTCACGCGTGCTTCCCCGCCCTCAAGCCTAAGGTACGGCGGCACGCGAAGCGTCGCGTCACTCTGTCAGAGCTCATCCACGAGCTTAAAAAAGCGACAAAGCGAAGGGAAAAGTCAGACGTGCGCCGGCTCATACAGCTTCAAGCACAGGAGTTTGACGCTCTCGCAGTGGCGCACACGGAAGACATCGAGCGGCAGGTCAAACGAGTGCAGCGCGAGCTTAAGCGACGTTTCGGGGGGCAGGATCAGGTGCTCTTTAGCGAGCTCGTCGTCGATAATACTGCTGAGCATATCGTTCAAACCTACATACCATTACTCTTCATGGCAACGAGGCGACAGATACAGCTCGAGCAGAAGGAATTATTCGGTGACATCTTGATCCAATGCAAAAACCTTTAACGCCCTTGCCGCGTTCATGAACGGTAATGAACGATAGAGACCTCATCGAGGCAGCGCTCTTCGTCGCAGGCAGGCCATTGACCCTTTTCGAACTAGAGTCTATGGTTAGCTTTGATGCTGATGTCGAAGAAATCGTCGAATCGCTCATCGAAGAATATCGGGAGAATGGCGCGCTTGAGATCGTTCAGACCGACGAAGACATTGTCATGCAGGTGAAGGGCGAGTACGCTGATGCGGTCCGCGCGATCGCTCAGCGTGATCTCGAGACGCCCGTACTGCGAACGCTTGCTGTTATTGCGTTTCATCAACCGGTCACACAATCAAAGGTAGCCGAAATTCGAGGTAACAAAGCGTACGGGCACGTGCACGAACTTCAGGCGCGCAAGCTCGTTGAATCGGAGCCTTACGGAAGAACTAGGATGCTCCGAACTACCAAAGCTTTCGCGGACTATTTTGGTTTCGAGACGGAAAGCCTCGAGGAGATTAAGCAAAAAATCGGGCTGCTTCTGCGGTAGCCGTGCGCAAGGCAGTGCAGCCTCTCAGCCGCAGTCTCGGATATCCGGCAATTGGCTAGCGGTTTGTTGTCGAGTACGGGCAGCGCGATTCGCGATCTTTGCCGCGAAAGCGCCGGCGACGAAGCCTGCATCCACGTTCACGACGGCCAATACCGAGCACGACTGCAGCATTGCTAACAGGGCAGCTTCTCCTCGACCGCCTAGGCCGTACCCAGTGGAGACAGGAACACCTATCACAGGGATGTCAGTCAAGCCTGCTATAATGGTGGGAAGGGCCCCCTCTCTGCCAGCAAGGACAATGAGCACGTCTGTGTCTAGCAGTTTGGAAAGCTCTGGATATAGTCGGTGAATGCCCGCTACGCCTACATCGTACGATATGATTGTTTTGCAGTTTAGTTCTTCAGCGAGAATGCGTGCCTCCTCTGCAACGGAGATATCTGCAGTACCGGCGCACACAACGCCGACAAGCCCGTAGGGGGTTTCAAAGTGCGGCTTTTTTCCAATAGCTGCGATGCGCGCCCGATCGTGCCATTCGACGTCAAAGTGTTTTAGTGCCCGCAGCTGGTGCTCTGAAACCCGAGTGATTACGACCCGCCCCTCCACCTTAAGCTGCGCCTCGACGATAGCGACGAGATCTTGCGCATTTTTGCCTTCTGCTAGGATAACTTCTGGAATTCCTACTCGATGCAGCCGCGAGGTATCTAGCTTCGCAATTTCAGCAACCTTTTCATATCCATCAATAGTGATCTCGCGTCGAATAAGTCGTGCGGCTTCTTGCTTCGAAATCTCTCGGTCGGCGAGCTTGTTGAGTATAATCTCCAAGCTAGGCATGCGCAGTTATGTTCTTAGCAAGTGTAATAAATACACCACATTGAGAAGCACAACGGGGTAACCTCATCGGCGCGCGAAATGGACCGTCGGCAATCAGGGTAGGCCGGAGACGTTAAATACGGCCCGTTCACTTCTATCGTGTACCATACGAAAGCTAGAGGAAGAGAAGCCGCTTGAAAGCTTCTAAAGACAATCGGGACGCGAAACGGCCGCTTGCAAGGCCACGGGGCACCCGCGATTTTTTGCCGGGTGCGATGGCAAAACGCCGTTTTGCCGAGCTTCAGTTCAGAAACGTAGCCGAGCGCTGGGGGTACGGCGAGATCGCAACACCCGCGTTTGAGCCGCTCGACCTTTTTACGATCAAGTCGGGAGATGCGATAACAGACGAGATTTACAGCTTTACAGACCGCGGGGGTCGCGCGCTAGCGTTGCGGCCTGAGCTCACCGCGCCCGTCATGCGCGTGTACGTGAACGAGCTGCAGTCCGCGCCTAAGCCGCTCAAGTTCTACTATTTCGGTGACTGCTTTCGGTATGAGCGGCCCCAGTCCGGGCGCTACCGGCAGTTCTGGCAGTTTGGCGTCGAACTCATTGGAAGTGCGAGGCCAGAAGCGGACGCGGAGGTGATCGCGCTTGCGCAGCATATGCTTAGAAGCTTGGGGCTTGAGGCGCAGATCCACGTTGGCTCTCTCGACGTCCTCAGGGCCGTTTTTTGCGAGCTTGACGATGAAACCTGTGCCCTCGCCATGCGCTTAATCGACAAAGGCGATTTCGATCAATTGCAGGAGCTCCCGCACGGCGACACCGCCATAAGGATCATCGAAGCAGAAGACCCTTTGAGCGAAGCGCAAAGCGTTGCGTCAGTCGATCACCTCTTGCAGGTTCTTGAGCTTCTCGACACGCTCGCCATATCGTATAAGGCTGATTTCGGCATTGCGAGAGGGCTCGAGTACTACACCGGGATCGTCTTTGAAGCCTATGCCCACGGCCTCGGTGCTCAGAATCAGGTTCTAGGCGGAGGCGCATACCGGCTCGCGCACCTCTTCGGAGGCGATGACGTGCCGGCGACAGGCTTTGGAATTGGATTTGACCGGATCATGCGCGCTGCCAATATTCATAGCGCAGAGCTGCCGCGGATTCTAGTAGTTCCCACCAAGGACGCGCGCATCTACGCGCTCCGCATCGCCGATGAGTTGAGGGCACACGTCTGCGCGGATGTTGACGTTATGGGGCGAACGGTTCGTGCGCAGTTGACGTATGCCAACAGCGCAAGTTTTGACTTCGCCGTCATTATCGGAAAGAGCGAAATGCAGACCTCAAAACTCACGCTGCGCAATCTCAAGACCGGTGAACAAGAATCACTACACGTTCAGGAGATTATTGATCGCGTCTTACGCCACACATAAGGGAAAACGGACTACAGGAGAGTGCTCTTATGAATGTCGTGCAGACTGTGTTATGGAAACTAATAAACCCAATAGCGATTGTAACGGCCGGCTGTGCGGACAACACGAGCGGCTTTGTCGCAAGTTGGATCACCCAGGTGTCCTTCGTGCCACCGCTGATTATGGTAGCAGTGAATCCGTTGCACTACACCTACGAGCTCATCGTCAAAAGCAACGCTTTTGCAGTCAATATTCTCAGAACGGATCAAGCTGAATTGGTTGATGTCTTCGGCAAGAGCTCGGGCAGAAAAGTTGTAAAGTTTGCGTCGGCGGCGTACGATCTCGGAAGCACAGGCTCGCCAATCCTTAAAGACTGCTTGGCGTTTGTCGACTGTACCGTGATGTGGACCAGAGAGGCCGGAGACCACGTCCTTGTTGTCGGTAGCGTCGCTAGTGCCGCCATTATCTCTGATGGCGAAACCCTTCAAGAAGCACGGTCAATGTACACGCAACGCGCATCAATCGGGACGCGTCATCGAGGGATCAACAATGGTGGAGCTTAAATTCAAAAATGGCCTCATTCCGGTCGCTACGCAGGACTACGAGACGGGAGAGGTGCTGATGATTGCCTTTATGAATGAGGACGCGTTTGAGATGACTCAAACAACCGGTTATGTTCATTATTGGAGCCGAACAAACCAGCGTGTTTGGAAGAAGGGGGAGACATCGGGCCACGTTCAACGAGTGAGGGAGATCTTAGTTGACTGTGATGCGGACGCGCTTGTGATAAAGGTGGATCAAGTTAAAGCGGCGTGTCACACTGGCTTCTGGTCGTGCTTTTTCAGGACTATCGACGGGAGAGTAATCGGCGAAAAGGTGTTCGATCCCGATAAGGTGTACAAAACGCGCGACTAAGCACCAGCTGTCGCCGCTCCAAAGTGAGTCGCTAGGACGCCCTCCAAACTCGAAGACGCTCCTCGCAGGCTGTAAATGATGCGAGGATGGGTAGCCGCCTTGAGTTCATGAAAAATAATTCTGCCACAGCATCTGAATGCGCTGGTCAGGGTTTTATCCCGCACAAGATTACAACTCCTTCGGCTGCGTGCTGACGCCGGCGAAATGTTTAGGTAGATGTGTTGCACACTTTTTGCTGAGATTATGACGCGTAAATGCATCGAAAAAAGCTGTCTGTATCACGCTGAGTGCGAGCGTTACTTTGAGGATCAAAACTTGACTGACTTCAAGAAAACGAAGTCTGCGACCGGCGAGGAGCTCTGCGTATTTCATTGGGGCATTGGGTTTATGCGAGCAATGAAGAAATGTCCCGGCCGGGAACCGAAAGCATAAAACCGACTTTAAAACTGCATTCTAGTGGGACAACCCTGCGATTGCTAGCGCTGGCCGCTTCTTGCGCGTATTTTTTAGCCCCTCTATACTTGACCGTTGTTACCTTTTGTCGATTAGATACCCGTTGTTCAGGCCGCAAGTAATAGTCGGACTCGATTGGGCCTGCTGATCGGGATTCTCTCAGCCTACAACGCAGTGGCGCGGGGCAGATGGCCGAGCTAGGCGAGGTAGCGCTCAATTGTGGTTGTAAAACTTCTGACTCCGTTGTAAAACTAGCTCGCTCAATGTAACCCCCCTATCGTGAGCACGATCGTTTTTCCGTCTTCCGAGGCGTACCGCGATATCTATCTCCCACGCGCTTAGAAAAACGTTCACAAAGTCGGAATTGTGGGATACAACAACATGCGGTCACAGCCTCGTAATTATTAGGTACGAAATAACAGCCTGCGATAGATAAAGCACAACGTATCAATCTTTCTTGAGCTACGCTCAGCGATCTCGATCTCTCCAGCGCCGCTGTCCTGCGAGCGGTCCTGTGCAAAATGGCACCTGCCGTATCATAAAATCCATCAAATATGATAGGTCGCCGCTTAAGCCGATTAATAGTCACTTTGCGCCTATTAAAGCTCCTCCGAACCCGAGCGCCCACAAGAGGATCGGGTAGGCGATCATGCGCTCCATCCCGCCTTTACCTATTGCCAGCCAATGACCCGTGACGAGTAGAACAAGGGCAACGAGCGCGATGATCCCGAGGCCCGCGGAGAAGTGCGAGAGCGGCGGGCGCAGCACCCTATAAGAGATGATCACAGAGACCGCCACAAAGACATATGCAGCGATCGCGAAGATTTCGTGGGGGGCGCTGGTCCTTACAGGGAATAAGCCCACTCCCACAGCACAGGCACCGGCTACTGCAAGGGTGGCGGCAAGGCCTGTGCCGAGGGTACGCCGTCCGAGCAGTGAAACGATGAATGCTAGCGCTCCGCACACCGCGATCCACGCGCTGTACAAAAGTGCTGTTTGTCCCACGCCCAAGTTGCTTACGGCGTTGGTCGCCACGCTATACCCCCAGGGATATCGCGCTTCGGCGATGACTATCACGAGAATGAACTGCGCCGCGCCTACAAAAAAGAGCGCCCCGAGGAGAGTCCGGTTCTCGATGCGCATTGGTACTCACCCAACGGTCACTGGATGCTTAAGAATTTTACGCTTTGATTTTAGCAACCTGTTCGGGCTGAAAGCCGCAATAGTCGAGGAATCCCTCAGGGAGACCTGTTTCCTGAATTTTTCCCGAGAGATTTGAAAATACCGATACTAGGCAGTATCACGAACGCTCTTCCGGTTTGCACGCAACATCAGCGTTCTACGCGCAAAGCCACATCTCCCCAGCACTTCATATACACATCAAAAACGTGCTCACAATACGTGTTCATAGTGAGACCAGCCAACGTTAACCCACCCCTCGATGCATGCGCCCAGTCCTGATTTTAGTTTGTCGAGGATAGAGTTTCTATAGCTGCCACCTTCAGGAGTTGTTCAAATCAAAAAGAGGGAAAGTGATGGCCTGTGTTACACCGAAATCGACGCAGAGGACGATAGCTGTTCCATTCGAACCGGTGTACGCCGGGGCAAACCCTGAAACGAAGACCCCCACTGGAGGGTGTAGGGACCCACGCCTATCGGTTTGGTGACCGGGACCTTCAGCGCATCCAGGGTTGTGGTATGCACCTGCATAAATTTAGAATCCGGCCTGACATACAGGGCGGCGATGAACCGGGTTGTATCGTTTTGCTGCTGGAGGATGTAGACATGGGTCAGCGTGGTGTTATTTGCTTTGAAACCCTGGAGCTGCTCGTGGATTGTCTTAAATGCGGTAGAGTTCGTCCGTCGTTCCTCGCGGCAGCTAGTGCCTTCGAGTCTATTTTTTTGCGAATGAGGCCGCGCGTGGCTCTTGTGTTTGTGTTTGCGGAACAGACCTTCATCGCCCTTGTTTTCAAATTTGATGCGATGTCGCCGTCGGTTTCGTCCCAGCTGGCACGCTGTCCAGAAGCTTCGCAGCTGGTTCGCGCTTCTGAATACCTTCGTGCCATTGTAGTATCCTTGATATACCGGCTCTGTTGTTCGTTTGGTTTCGTTATCAGACTTCTCTCATCTAAGACTGTAAGTCGTCGTCGCGATCATAGGCAATCCTTATTCTTGTCTTCAAGCCCACTAGACCCGGGGTTATGTGAGCCAGATTTGACGCTATTATGGATTGCGGCCTCATCTTTCTTCTTCTTGCGCTCACGCTCTAACACGTGCGCCGATCTCGAGGCACGATAACGAAAAGCGAGCAGATTGCGGGAGACGCACGCGTGAATGTTAAAGGTAAGAGGTGTTGGAGAGGATGCTTCAGGTTTAAGAGGCGCGGGTTCGTATTCTGCTATTATGCAGAACAAGACGTATTCGATGAACGTTTCTGACATGAGTGAGGACGAAGTCGAAGAAGCGGTATCAGATGCGCTGCACGGAATCGTAAGGGCGATGAGTCTTTGGCAAGAAAAGAAGTCGTTTCACAAGAAGGTCACTGAAGCGCTGTTTGACATTTTGAGACAGAACGACCTCACCATCTTCGATGTGCTTATCAAACGAGATGAGAAGGTCTGCGAGATTCTGGATGAGCATACGAAAGACATCCCTGAAGGAAAAATGCTTGAAGGCTCGATAGATACGGAAACGGTGAAAGTGTATAACCTGCGCTCCAAAGATCCGAACGGCAATTTTGAGCTGCTTTATGAGGACGAATTCCGAAAGGATATCCAGATGACACTCTATACGGAACGAAAGAGAATCAAGATGTAGTTTCGTCGTGCTTAAGCTAGCTCAGCGACACTCACGTTCGACGTTAGTTTGCGGGGTTTCACTTGGGAGGCTTTATCAATGTCTTTGTCCGAATGCGATCGTGTACGATATCAGCGGCAAATAATGATACCGAGCTTCGGCGAACAGGCGCAGCTGCGTCTGAAAAGCGCGACGGCACTCATAGCTGGTTTGGGGGGGCTTGGCTCGCCCCCCGCGCTGTATCTCGCGGCCGCCGGGGTCGGGCACCTCAAGCTCGTTGATATGGACGACGTCGAGCTCAGCAATCTGAACCGTCAAGTGCTGCACTAGGACGAGGACGTCGGTAAAGCAAAGGTCACCTCAGCATCGCAGAAAGTTAAGAAGATTAATCCAACAACGCGCGTCGAAGGGTTTGATCTGGCCGTCGACGACAAAAATGTCTTCGAGCTTACCAAGAACTGCGACGTCATTCTCGACGCAATAGACAACTTTGCAGTCAGGTACATGTTAAATGCAGCGGCTGTCGTCCATCGGGCCTTAATCCATGGCGCCATATACGGTTACGAAGGGCGGCTCGCAATTGTGGTACCCGGCAAGACGGCGTGCCTTGAGTGTATCTATCCTCACGCTCCGCCGTCGCGAGGTATTTCCCGTGTTGGCACGACGCCGCGCGTGATAGCTTTGCTCCAGGCAACTGAGGCGATAAAGTCACTGACTGGCACAGGGGTGGTGTTGGAAAACAAATGCTCATCTATGACGGCGAAACGATGAGCTTCGACAAGGTCAGGGGTTCGCGCAACCCGCAGTGCAAGTCGTGCGCTACTCTCGGGCCGAAGTAGTGCCGTCTAAATGTCTAGATATGTAGCTTGATCCGTGGAGAAGGTCGTGCCTGTCGCTAACTTGCCCCATTCGCACGCCGATGAGGCGAGAACGAGGTCACACCTACGACTGTTGGGATCATTAATAATGTGAGGCGCACATTTGAAGCCGATGATAGCGGAGTCAAAAGGCCCGATAGCCGAAGCGGCCGTTTCCTCGACGCCTGGCGATAGAGTCAGCGCTTAGGGTCGATCGAAGACCTGTTTGCTGCTCATCTCGTTTTTTCAGCGTTCATCGATCCTAGTCATTGGGTTTGTCTTTCTTCCTCTGTCTTTGCTCGTCAGCCCGGCCGCGCCAAACAGCAACGCCCTGTTTCGTGCCGTCGCGTTTATCGTCGGCTTTGCCGTGGTCATGATCGCGAACCAAAGGATCTTAGAAGGCGTCGCGGGCACGACATTGGGCTGGTGGCTCACAGAGATAGCGGTCGTTCGAGAGGATTGCGCCGAAGTGGGATTACGGCGCTCGGCACTCAGAAATAGCATGCGCCTAGGCGCGCTACCTTTCGTCGTGCATATCTGCTCGGCACAATCATCGCTCGGAACAACAGAAAAAAGTAGCGGCTAGGGGCCAGGCAGTAAGAACGGTGGTAATCAACATCTGATGGAAACGTCGCAAGACGCTGATTGACGTCGCAGTGTCACTTCTGCGGCGGGCGAACGCGTTGGAAGAGGTTGGGGTCGAAGTCGATGTCGACCTGTTCTTGTTCGGAGACGCCGCTCCTTGTCAGACTGAAGATGCGCCAAAAAACGAGGAACAACGCGAGTAGTGCGATCCCTAGTATCCCGATGAATTTCTTGTTGCCGGCGTAGAGAGCGATCGAGCTGGCAACAATCCCGATCACCACGAGCATAAGCAGCACAAGGTTTGTTTTTAAAAGGCGACTGTAGGCCATTTTGCAGCGTCCGCGTTAATAGAACAAACGGAGTTTGGGCAGAAACTACATAAAGCTTGTTCGTTGGCTCTGCGGCACGTTTTTGTCGCGTGTCGAGGCCCGTTAGCACGTGCTTTTAAGCGAGCAGCACGGCTATTATGCCAGAAAGAAACACCCCGTCAAAGGTCCCGGCGCCTCCAATTGACGCAACTGGCGCTCCGATTTTTTTGATTGCGCCCAAATTCGTTAAATCGGCGCCGATGAGAGTGCCGAGTACTCCACACACGTAGGCTAAGGCAAAGGCGTTATCGACGCTTGGAAACTGCGCCAAAACGACAATGGTGTATACAGCCGCGACGAGCGGCGACACAAGTGCGGGAGAGACGATCCCAACTCCTTTTACCGGTCTTGATGTGAGATGGGAAATGATTGCGACAAGAGTAACTCCGACGATCGCAAAGCCTACGACGCTTGGAAATCGCCAGAGGAGATAAAGCGAGACAATAGATGGAATGAGGGCGCCACCGACGTTAAGGGCAACGACTGTTCTTCGTGAGCCCACGGCGGCTGCCGGTACGTGGTACGTCATCCCGAAAACGGTGACATACGCATCCTGCATAACAGGCTCGCGAGATTCAACTGTGAATAGCGGTATGTTGATAAAGCTCCCGACAAGCACCGCTAAGAGCAACAGTGTGATTGCTTGCGCAGAGAAGCCGATTCGACCAAAAGCAGCTCCGATTAGTCCGAGGAAGATGAAAATAAAGAGTACGATTAGCGTGAATATGACAAATGCAGTTATGGCCAGCGAAAATGGGCTATAGACGTACGTTCGATGATCTGCCAAAAATTGTCTCCAATCAGCGCCCCGTTTTTCGCGCCGCACGCGCTCGCGAACAAATCTAGCTGAAAGCATGTAAACCTTTGATTAATTATAAGTTTTTCAGGCATTTCGCGAACATGGGCGTGACCGGTACTGCTGCGTGCAGCGGCAAGATCTCGCAAAAGGAGGTTGAGGCTTAGGAATAGCCACCTGGCTTATTGCGCCGCGATAAGGCCGAGCCTCGTCGCACGCTGCTGCCTTTCCTAGCGACGCTTAGCGTGGGGCACTGCTTGGACTAGAGCTGCTCGTCAAAAAAAGCGCTGTCACCGTTTAGAACCATTTTTGAACTCACCATGCTTTACACCGACGCCGGCTAGTTCACCTTTGCATTGGGCAACACAACAAAGCTCCTTTTGAGCTCGTTGAGAAGCTCGCTCAAAGGTACGCAGCCTCAATGAACGACGCTAGCAACTCTCAAATCGAATTCTTTTGATGCTCTAACGTAGTGGTCAAACAGTCCGCGGCCCCACTTCATGCCCGGTTCGCTGTAGCTTAGCAACTCGTCTGAATAGTCATATGACCCATCGAATCTGAAAAGTCCGAGCATAAAGAAATAGTCAGTTACGGTGAAAGCTATTCTTGGGCTTTGATCAATCACGCGCAGCGTAAGATTTGTCTTAAGTACATCCTTGAGCGCGCTGCGATCTATAAGCTCTAGTACGGTGTCGAGCAGTTCGCCGGTAACGACAAGCTCGATCGATACCCCTTTAGCGGCTAGATCGGCGAAAGTATCAAGCAAGTCCGGTGTGAATGCGGAGAAAACGCCTCTTATCACTTTAGCTTTTTCGAGTAGCTTGACAAAGGTCGAAAAGGCCTTGAAAACGTCAGTCGGCGTGCTTGTCAAGAGGTGTGACTCTTGCAGAACTCCTATGTTCTTAAGGAAATCGTCAGGGATACCGCTTAAATCGTGTCCAAGCCAGAACTCGCCAAACTGAGTAATTACGTCGACGGTTTTTACGAAGCTCTCCAAGTGTAAAGCGACAATCTTGCCGGAGCTTGTAAGCAGGTAGTTGCGCTTACTGTCTTGCACGGTGAGGCGTTCTTTCTCCAGCTCTCTGAGCGCGTGTATAGCTGCCGTTGAGCTTGTTCCTGTTGCTTCGCGTAACTCGGCGAGAGTTGTCGCGCCGTTGTTAAGCGAGAGAATGAGGTTCTTTCTGACGTCTGAACATATCAATAGCCTCGCAACGTCGGTTTGTGGCTCCAGCACCGCTCCGTTCAATTCTTATCCCTCCTGCTATTTCATGCATCAATTATTAATTTATATCAACGATATCGAGTTATATCAACGATGGAATTTGATATAAAGCTTGCTATAGTAGTTTAAGGTGCATAATGCATCCTAAAGTTGTCTAAATATATAATTATTGACTTTAAATATCAACAGTTTTACTAAGTATCGACAAATCGTCTAGCAACCCGTTGACCCGATTGTTCCCTTCTCAAGTAGTTTCTAACCCCGCACAGCCCTCCAGAGGCGTCAAGGCGGCCGGAAACGCCGTAACTGAGCACGCTTCTGCTCTATCTCGGCGACGAAGCGCTTTTCTTACCCTCAAGAGCTAGGTGTACCACGGACTAGACCAGTCGACGCTCGCACTTGGAACCTTACCCAGGAGCGACGATGGGTGCGTGAAATCCACGATATGCTTCTCGAGGAGTGCGTGTAGATACGCTGGTCGCTGTGAGCGTTGTCCATATTGTCCTCGCATGACAATATTGTAAAGTCACCTACCTCACCAACCAATTGTACTAACCATAATATAAAGATACCGAAATTGTTCTCGAAAACGCTATCGTTGCGTGAAGGCGGACGATTTTGGAGTCTTTGCAGCGTTTTCTAGCGCTTCATCAGTATGTGCGATGACGACGAGAAAGGCAAGTGCACCGTTATGAAGGGTCTGGGAGACCCGTGTAGACAGTCCGGCAAGCTTCGCGAATGTATGGGGCAGGCGGACCGTCGGGAGCGTTCACGCGGGCGGCGTTAATCTCGCTTGCAATCCACTTCGGGATATCAAGTTCTACGGCGCACACGAAAACGGAAGCGAAACGTGCCGAATACTACCGTCTTGGTGGTGGAGCAGAGGGCAAGAAGCCCCGTAACTTGCTAGAGACTGCAAGCCGGCCTCTCATTTCTAAGACAGCAATGTATGAGGAAGGGAGTTATTGAGTAGAACATTACGATACAGTTCGTGTATGGATGCAACGTTTCAGCGAGCATAGGTCTACAGGCTCTCATTATATTGTGGATATTGACTATACAGAAGGCATCGAGGCTCCCTTCAACAGAGTAATTTTTCGTGGCCGTTGTTTTTTTAAGCAGAACAAAGCTCAGTGATCTCAAATCAAAACGCTTATTGCTTCATCGATCCGCTTATGTTCCAGCTTATGCATTCACACGAACAACCAGGCTCTCCAGTGAATAATAAAGACACAAGAAGAGGTGAGAGGCCGTTTAGTAAGTTGCGATGGTCATTAATAGCCATCTTTGGTGTATTCGTCGTGCTTTTGTACTCTGTCCCCTCCTTATTCGGGATTCAGTTCATCGTGTTTATTGCTCTACTTTTCGTTATCGCAATTCTTCATGGCGTCGAACGATACGGTGCGAGGAATACGACGGTTTTCTTTTTCACCGCGTGCGCAGTGAGCCTTTTTTTCGAGGCAATAACCATTCGAGCAGCGTTTGCGCCGTCTATTTTATATCACTACGCTATGCCTCTAGTTATCCCAGGCCTTGGGGTCCCTCTGACCGTTATTTTCGCCTACTTCGCCGCCGGATACTTCTCGTGGATGCTGTCACACGTGCTCACAGGGCAGTATAACACGAAACTTAAGGGAAAATGGATTCTAGTCGTGCCGTTTATTGGCGCATTTATCATGGTCATGTGGGACCTCGGTATGGATCCTATCTTTTCGACAGTGCTCAAGCAATGGGTATGGCAAACCCCAGGGCCCTACTACTTTGGGGTGCCGATCCCGAACTACAGCGCATGGTTTAACTTAGTATTCATCATCTATCTGCTCTTCGCCCTCTTCCTCTCCAAGTACGATCGGATTCAACCGCAAAAAATGAACACGCTCAACGGCAAGCCTTACTGGATCGAAGCGGCTGTTGTATACGGTCTCATTGGGTTGAGCATAATAGTGGCTCCTATCTCAAACACCAACGACATCACGCTCTCTATGGCATTGGTAACCGTTTTCACGATGATTTTTGTAGCCATCATTTCGTTTATCACAATTATGAATAATGATGAACTGATGTGATGGGTCTACTTTGCGCAACTTGACATACTCGTCGCCGCTCCTTCAGTTTGTCCTCGTCGGGTGCTCGCCCCCGCGTTCTGTTTCTTGTTCAGCAGCTACCTCGTTCCTAAGATTCCGTACGCGGAAAGGGCCATCTTCTGATTGGGTGAAAGCTAAAGTTGTCTTTCTAGCTGATTATCTATCGTTCTAGAACTTATCGGCTATTAACTGCGTCAACGCGGAAACCGGCTCGCTTGCGGCCACGGAGAAAGATAAAAGCTATGACGGCGACTTTACTAATTTCTATATTGGTGTGCTGCCCCACAAAACAAACGACATTATCTTCCTCTTTGGCAACGCCGCATAGTTTAGGACTATCACGACGCAGAAAATTACGCACAAGGGTCGTCATAATCAGCTTTATATACGCGACAATCGTCGAATAACAAGCGCGTCAGAACAGGAGGCATAGTGAACACCCTTATTATTAGTGAACACCCTTATCATTTACAAATCTTACCACCGCCTGAACACCGAGAAGGTCGCAAAGGCTATGGCGGAGGCCATGAATGCGCAGCTTACTACCGTCGAGGACGTGCGGCCGGAAGCGCTAGCCGGATACGACCTCATCGGCTTTGGGTCGGCATCTGCGGGTTAAAGCATCACAACTTACTGATCGAACTGATCGAAGCCATGCCAGCGATGGACAAGAACGTATTCGTTTTTTCGACGACCGGCAACTTTCGCGAGGTCAATCACCAACTCATCAGGAGAAGCTAACAGAGAGAGGCTATCATATCGTCGGCGAGTTCACTTGCGCTGGCCAGTTCGCGGGCGCGCTGCGATTGTATGGGAAAGCATGCCAGTGCGTTTGTGTCACACCTACCGGGGGCTTTTCGGTAAGTGGCCAATAGTAACCTATTAACGGCAGGTGCGACGCGAAGAGCCAGAAAACCCAATCCAACTTAATCGCTGCACGGTTTAAGTCGAAGATCTATCAAAAAAGAAGCGCAAAAAAACGTAAAGCAAGGCCCCTAGCACGCACAAGGTTCTTGGTACGCGTTTGCGGTCCTTCCGGAGCTCGAAATCACCCTTGCGCGCCGTAAACCCTTAGGTTTTGCAGCCAACCTATTCAAAAATTGCGGTACAGCTGTTGCAAACGCTGTATGAGCTTGCAATAAAATAACCGCCGCTTTCTGAATGTTAAGTAACACCCCCTTGCAGCATTTCGCTCTTTTCAAGCGCTGATTGGTTCGATTATAACGCTTTTTGAAAAGAAATTTCCCATGATCAAAGCAATAAGAACCCCAACACTGTTGTGCGCGTGCCGTTTTCAATGCCGAGCTCTGCGCTGTTGTTGTGGCCGCCTTGGCGAGATAGTGATACCATGTAGCACACCCAGTCAGTGACTAAAAAAAACGAAAAAGCAGGCCCGGTATCTTCCGTGGCTCTTCTCTTGTTTGGTTGCGCGCAGGCAGCTTTTTTGGGCTGTCTTTGCATTCAGGCTCTGAACGACATAGTACCTGTCAGCTACTGAGCAAGTGAGCTTGGCCTCGCTAACTTAAAGGATGTGTGGCCACCCTAAGGCGAATGGCGTGGCATAGAGGGCCAGGAACATCCATTCGGCGCCTATAAGGGAATAATAGAACCTGCTTGTTTCAGCTCCTGCCCTCGTAAAGCGCAAGATGCTCCAATACCCGTAAATCACGCCGAGAATCAAAACGATAATGTACGGGTAGAAAATGGCTTGTAACATCGAGAATGCCACCCACAGCACAAGCGTAGAGTTTAGGAGTAGCAGCAGATTTCGCGTCTTGGTCCTGCCCAGGGACACGGGGATGGTCCGCACGCTGGCCTTCCGGTCACCTTCGATATCGCGGACGTCAAGAAGCACGCTCCCAATCAGAACCTTGACAAAGATAAAGTAGGTAACCATTACCACGATAAATGCGATATTGACTTGAACCGCAAGTGTTAGAAGCACTGCTGTTGCAGTTACCGTCCCTGCGATCGTGATATTCTTAAGAAACAAGATGTTCTTTAGCCTAAATCTGCGAGTTCCCAAGCTGTAAAAAAACGCTACAAAGAACGCGAAGAGGATGACGATGATTGCAGACGGATAGCTGAAGAGAGCGAGAACCACTGCGATGTTGATTGATTCGACGCTCGCAAAAAGCAGGTAGTCTCGGTTTTTCATTATGGATCGACCTCTGTCGGGCAGATTGATTGCGTCTTCTTTGAGGTCTGTCACTTTGTTTAAGCTGTAGATGGAACACGCCAATAAGAAAGCAGCGACTAACAGCAAGGCGCTACTCAGGATCAAAGTACCTTGAAGCAAAAATGAAATGTAGAGTATCGCTACATCAGCAGCGCTAAGGAACGTTATAGCGTAAATCGGACTAGAAATAAAGGAACGTATGTACCCCTGCCGCGTGCGTGGCTGTGGTAAACGAAATGCAGCCAGGAATTCTCCGTTTGACGCAGTGCCGCTAGAGACTGACGGGTTCTGTCTTTTCGACATAGTATGCGAACAGCGCTTGGCCCCATTCTAGCGCTTCAAGGCTGTAACTCAGAAGGGCGTTAGACCAGTCGAAACTCCCGTCAGGCCGGAAGAAGGCTAACATGAGGAAGTAGTCTGTAACCGTTAAGGCAAAGTTCGGCTGGGTTTCAAGTTTGAAGATCTTGAGATTCTTTTTCAGGGCGTCTGCTAGCTCTTCTCTATCCGCCGATTTTAGCGTTGCGTCCAGTACGGCGGGCGTGAAAATAAGTTCGATGTCTACTTTTTTTTCTACTAGTTGGATAAACTGGGCCGTCATTTCTTCGGCGAAAATCGGGGAGATGGCGCGTACCTCCTTAGAATTTTGAAGCAGCATGTAGAGCGCAGAAAAACCTTTTAAGATATCCGCAGGCGTACTTGCTAGAACGGCAGAATCGGCGAGACACCCTATTTTATCAAGCAAGTGGTTCGGAATGTCACTCAAAATGTGGTCGAGCCAAAATTCTTTGTGTTGCGATAACACCGTGACGTTTACGTTGAGCTCGTCGAACTTACGCAAGACTATCTCGCCAATGTTAGTGAGCAAGTAGTTGCGCTTCTCGTCTTGACGCGTTATTTGTTCCTTTGTTAGCTCTCGCAGGGCGTGAACACAAGCCGGCGAGCTAGCTCTAACTTCCTCGCTCAATTCAGAAAGCGTCATTTTCTTGCCATTGCGGAGTGTTTGGGCGAGATGGTTTCGCAAATCAGAACACGCTAGGAGGCGTACGATTTGTTCAACTCCTTCGCTCTCTGTTTTGGAGTCAGGCTCGGTCATTTTTCGCTCCTTTTGGTTCCGTTGGGGGCCGGCTCTGTGCAAAACTTGCGCATATTGTTATTTTTATGTGCAATTTTTAATTTGCATAAAACATGTATATGTTGTTATCTGCTTACAATTTATATCTACGTCTTATTTTATTTATTTCTAGTGTTTTTTTTGCATTTTTCTTTAAAAAAAAGCAAATCTTTGGCTGTTAGGCAAATAGACTTAATTTTTAATATAAATTGTATCTTTTAATGTAAATTAAAACTATTAATAAAATTTAGCAACTTTTAAATACTTTGACAAGTATTAGGTCTTGGCGCACCATCGGGAGAGATCCTGAGCACACACCAAACAACTCTAAACGAAAAATCCCCTACCAGTATCCCTCGGAAAACGAGGGCAAGTCTGGGCATTTCGTTAAAAAATCAATTGTTCTCGTGTGAGGTGCGCCTTAAAAACAGGTAATTGACAATGTACGCAGAAGACTTCTTCCTGACACTCTCGCCGTACCTTGCGGACGGGCTCAAAGAGGGTTTGAGACTGTTCGAAGAGAAAACGGGGATTCAGCTCCGTTGGACCGATAAGGAGTTATTCATCGGTAGAGTTGACCTGATAAGCGCAATCCTCGACACGTTTGATCCTGAGGCTTACGCACAGGTGAAGGAGACGACTGAAAATGAGTATTGAGAGTATTTTGTCAAACCTTCAGGAGATACCATGACTCCTGCAAGTTGCCCCTCATGCGGACTGCCTATAAATATGCAGCCGCTCCTAGGAGAAACAGACGGCCGCCTGTACGTGTTATGCCCGTTTTGTATCTCCAAGCAGCACATCCCCATAATAGAAATTGAGAGCAGGACTCCATGACGTGGTAATAAAAACAAAGAGCGTGAGCGCTCATTGGCACGGAAACGGCGATACACCCGTAAAAAAAGAAACGCCTGATGAGGGTTACCCGGCCAAGCTTGGAGCCTGGATCACCCAATCAGCCACCGAAGATTGAGGTTTAAATGGCGTCAGAAGACCGTTCGAGAGTTATTGGAATTACCTATCAGGACCCTAAGGACAAAGATGCCGTTTTGCTGAATGCGCCCGATATAAAAGTCAAGCTTTTGGATAATGGGGAGCTCACCGGCATCTTATTCAAAGACAAGAACAACGGCGAAGAGAACTGTCTAAGTGGATTAAACATCAAAGGGGTCATCTACGAAGATGAAGACTCCTCCATTGAGAGTATTTTGACCGCGCGCAAGGTGCTGGGAATTATCTACCAGGAGGGGACGTCTGCCGACCGCACAATCTTAAACCGTTCTAAACTGCGAGGCATTACGTACCAAGAGGCAGGGAGCACCGAACTGAAGCTGCTCGGCGGACCGCAGCTGAACGCACGGATCCTCAACGGCTCGAGAATTACCGGCGTTGTCTATCAGGAGAACAAAGGAGTAACCGCGACGTCCTTGCGCGACGCAGTGTTAACGGGAGTACTGTATAGAGAGCAAGGCTCCAGTGAGGAAGGCGTCTTGACCAGTCTGAGGATCATTGGCATTATCTATCGAGATATAGCGCCCCCGAGTCGCGCAGCCCGCCGCGCACGGGCGGCGAAGGCGCCGGTAGGAAACGGATTTCGCAAGGTCGAGCGCTTATTGTTGTACCTCTTGCCGATCATTGGCGTTCTTGGCCTCGTCGTGCCGCTGGCATTGCAACAATCTAATCTTACTCTACTGAGCTCATACATCGCCGTTGCGTTAATCGTTGTGCCTGTGGCGTACCTGCTCTACCTTAGGTATCATAGTAGTGACAGGCCGACCGCCAAAACTTCGTGAAGGTGTTATCATGAAGGAATTGCGTGAAGTGAAAATTACGGGCATCATCTACCTGGACGAATTGACCGACGAAAAGAAGCTGTCCAGCGGGATGAACGTTCGGGTCAAACTCTTGGCCAACTCGAAAGTGGTCGGCGTCCTGTATCACGACGACGGTGCCGATGAGAGCATTGTGAGCGACTTAGAGCTCGACGGCCTCACCTATTGGACGACTGGCGAGGATGATGAGCGAATCCTCGACGCGTCGAAAATCATAGCCATACTGTACGGAGACCCTACCCCTCCCGGCACCCGATCGCTGTGTGATATGCGGATCAAGGGTTTAATTTATCAAGAGGAGGGATCGGACGACGCTACGCTCTTTGCAGACTTCAGTGACATCGTGCATATCGTGCCATGGCCGCAGGTAACCGGAGTTCTCTGTCGACAAAAGAACTCTCTCAAAAAGAGAATCTTTGAGAGTCCACGCCTTAGCGGCTTCTTGTATCAAGACGAGGGTCGTGAGGACGTAAATCTCGTAAGCGGGGTGAGGATATGTGGCGTTCTGTGCGAACAGGCTTGATAATCACGATTCTTGGACGGACTCGCATCAATTGCGTTGACGGAAGAGGTGACACGTTCAATGGTAATTACGCCGTTGGGCATACGAAAAAACTCACAGGAGGGAGGCAAACACATGAAAATTGCCGTTTTTGTCAATACGCAAGCCGAGGTACATTTCTACAAGAACATTGTAGCCGCGCTTGAGCGCGATGGCAATCAGGTCTTCGTGCTCGCGCGTGGCTATGGGGGGACCATCGAGCTGCTAAATGAGCTCAACATTCCTTTTTTCTTTTTCTCGGGTTCGTCGGACTCCGAGTCGGGGAAAATCACGTCGGTTCCCCACGATGTCGTGAACGCCTTTCGATATCTCAAGGCGAAGAACATCGACTTGACCACGGGCTGCGGTACCTATTGCACCTTTACCGCCCACTTGCTCAAGGTTCCTGACATCACGTTTAGTGACAGCAAGAGCACGATCAATGCCGAGAGTTACGCGTTGTCTAACCTCACGTATGAGTTCACCGACGTTTTTGTGACGCCGTCATCATTCAAACAAGAGCTGGGTCCAAAACACCTCAAAGTGGAGAGTTACAAAGAGCTCGCGTACCTCCATCCCGATTACTACGCGCCCGACCCATCCGTTTTTGATCTCTTGGGCATCTCCAGGAGTCACGACTACAGTGTACTGAGGTTTACCGCGTTTGATGGCTTAAATGACCTCGGGGTCAGAGGGCTGACTGACGCTGACAAAATCACCCTCGTGAAAGAGCTCAGCGGCTATGGGGAGGTCTTTGTTTCATCCGAATGCGATGTTCCAGAGCCAATGCAAGACTACGTGCTCGACGTGCCCAAGAGGCGGATACACGACGTCTTAAGCTATGCATCGTTGTTCATCACCGACACGCACACTATGGCGATAGAAGCTGCGCTTCTCGGCACTCCGACGATTCGGAGTAACGCCTTTGTCGGCGACTGTGACGTTGGCGCCTTCATCGAGCTTGAGCGCGAATTTCAATTGCTCTTCAACCTAAAGACAGCATCGGAAGTCGCAACGAAGGCGGTGCAGCTCATTCGGGACCCGCACGCCAAGGAAGACTGGCAAAAGAAACGAGACCGATTGCTAGAAAGAAAGCTCGATATAACGGCGCTGATGGTTTCGCTTATCGAAGCTTATCCCGCAAGCTTTGCCCATTTGAAGGCCACCGCTGCTTTGCGGAGCATCCCTCCACTTGAATAACGTGAGCGAGTTGACAATGACAAGGAAGAAGCGCCGCACTAAAGGGGGGGAATGATGGAGACCGTAGCGATCGTGATACCGACCTTAAACGAAGCGCGTGCAATCGGAAAAGTCATCGACCAGATTCCCGTAGACGAACTTCTGAACGCCGGGCTAAAGACCACCGCGTACGTCGTCGACGGGTGTTCGACCGACAAAACGATCGGCATCGCTCGCCAAAAGGGTGCACGTATTATCATTGAAGAGAGCCGAGGCAAAGGCGCCGCCATTCGAACCGCTTTTCGCAGGATCGACGCCGACTACGTCATCATGAGTGATGGCGACGATACGTATCCCATTGATGTGGTCCCGCGGATGATTCGGCTCCTGCAGACGCACGACGTCGTCGTCGGATCACGACTCAAAGGCAGGATTGAGCCAGGAGCGATGACGCGCGTGAACGTCGCGGGAAACACTCTCCTCACGCTGCTCGCCCGACTGCTCTTTAACGTGAAGGTCAGCGACGTCTGCACTGGGTTATGGGGCCTCCGACGCGACGCGATCAGGCGCCTTGAGCTTGCCGCGCGGGGCTTCGAACTTGAAGCCGACCTGTTTGCCGAGAGCGTGCTTAAAGGATGTAGCATCGCAGAAATCCCGATCACCTACCGAGCACGGCACGATCGTCCCAAACTGGCTTCGCTGCGGGACGGGTTGAAAATAGGCGCCTTTTTGTTTAAAAAATACCTGCACCAAACAAGAGGCCGAACTGCGGCATCTCGGGCGAAAAACGCCGACGGAGTGCATAAATGACCTGGTTGACCCACAGCATCGGCACGCGGCGACAACGGTGTTATGCTTGAAACAATGAGATGGAGTAGACGACTTAGGATGGTTAACGTGACGAATCCGACACACCCGATCGGACGCGGAACTACGAAACGACTTGGCTCGATGACCAGCTTTATGGCACGTATCTCGACGTTAACTTCGTGCAGTGCGACTATGATTATGTGCAGTCGACGACCTCATTAGGTGTCATTATGACCTGTTGCGCCATAGCAATCGGCGTTCTCGTCTTCTTGCTCGCTTTGACAGATGTGATGTCAAGAGGCGACGCCTGGGACGCACATAGAGCGACGACCTTGCGGATCATTTGCGTGCCCTTCATAGCGGTTTTTTGCGCCTTTTTTGCGTACGCGGTAGCCAAGTTCATTTAAAAGCAAGCGCTTTCAAAAGCTAGCAATTAAATGCGACGACGTCTGAGAGATAGATCGGCGGGCATTAGTGAGCAACGTTTTGATCGCCGACGGAAAGCGACGACTATCCTGATGGGCTGAAACGATGATACCTCAACCTTTTGTCACGCTGGACATCGTTGTTCTCTATTTGCTTGCATTTCTACTCATCTGGGTGTTCTTGGGCTACCCGCTTTTGATGCTGGGATTCGCTCTTCGCCGCAAGAACGCTGGCAAGGATTACTCATATCAGCCTTTCATTTCGGTACTTGTGCCTACGTACAACGAAGAAGCGGTGATTGAAAAGAGGATTCAAAATCTACGGGATTTACAGTACCCAAAAAAAAACCGCCCACCCCACAAGTGATGCGGCCGCAATCACCGCTTAGAAACCGCGTCAGACGTTGATTACCACCGTTCTAGCAATATAATCCCCCAGTCGCTGCCACTGTGTCGTAGAGTATTGACAAGGATTTCCGGTGAAGCACCGCTACGACGAAATGCGCTTTTTTGACGGTAAGCCTATTCCGACCAGGAGCCGGCGCACGACTTACAGTGCGGGTTCCTGGCCACCTTAACCTTGTCGAATGCCATCATTTCGCCATCATAGATAAGGAGCTCATCGATCAATGGAACGCCTACGCCAGCTAAGCACTTAATGGCCTCTGTTGCTTGGAGCAATGCTATCACGCCTGGTGTCGTAGCCAACACCGGAAACACTGCATGAGGCGGAGCGTGCGGATAGATACACTCCAGGCAAGCCGTCTTGCCCGGCAACACCGTCGTAAGTCGCCCCTCATAGCCGTATATCGCGCCATGGATCAGAGGGACGTGGTGAGCAATAGCCGCCGAGTTTAGCATGTACCGAACCGCGAAGTTGTCCATAGCATCGAGAATGATGTCGCAGCGTTCGGTGAGCTCGAGGACATTCTTGTCCTCGATAGTCAGATCGATTGCTTCAACACTGATTGTAGGATTAATCCTTGCCACTTTCTGCGATGCTGATTCGACTTTTTGTTTTCCCAAATCTTCGTCCCAGTGGAGCACCTGCCGGTTCAAATTGCTCAGCTCGACCGAGTCTGTATCGATCAGCTGAAGATGTCCAACGCCCGCGACAGCAAGATACAACGCGAGAGGTGAGCCGAGCCCGCCTAAGCCAGCGATAAGGGCGGTCGAGTTTTTCAGCCGTTCCTGCCCTATTTCCCCAAACCCAGGAATGATTATTTGTCGATGGTATCGCTTACGATCGTATTCAGACAGAGACATGAATGAAACCCCCAAAGTAAGAACAAACCGGCCCTGTTGGCAATGCACGTTGCAGGGATTGATGAGTTCTTGACGAAATCACATCTTGATTCTTTTTCGTTCCGTGTACAGCGTCATCTGGATGTCCTTTCGGAATTCGTCCTCATACAGCAGCTCAAAATTGCCGTCGAGATCCTTGGACAGCAGGTTGCAGATCTTGATCGTTTCGGTGTCGATCGAACCTCCAAGCACCTTTCCCTCGGGGACGTCTTTAGTAGGCTCATCTAAGATCTCACATACCTTCTCGTCCCTTTGATAAGTACATCGAAAATGGTGAGATCTTTGCGTTTTAATATGGTAAATAGTGCGTCAGCGACCTTTTGGTGAAAGGACTTCTTCTCTTTCAAGAGGTCCATAGCCTTGATGATCCCGTGCAACGCTTCTGATACCGCCTCATCGATTTCATCCTCGCTTATATCAGACACGTTCATTGAATACGTCTGATTCTGCGTAGGAGTAGAATAGAACCTGTACATCTTAAACCTGAGGCATGATAGTGCGCGTTGGCAACAAACCAGTTCGTCAATGCTGTTGGGCTGGTTACGTTTATCACGTTCAGCATTGCGTTTATCGTGTCGTTTGGAAGCGTGGGGGTGGGATACGCGATGGCGCTGAGCTGGGGCCTTCTGAGCGCGCTGATTTTGAGTATGATAAGGAAAGAGGGCTTAATTTCGCAAAAGCACCTTTTAGCTAGAGATAAATAAGAAGAGAGTCCTAGTTGCAGCTGAGCATTGAGAGGGGTCCAGTCGCATGAGATGGCGAAGCGGAACGAAGATCATAGGCGTGATTCACAAGGAACGCGACGACGCTGAACTAGAGTTGCTGGGCGGATCACAGATTACGGGGATCACTTATCTTGAAAAAAAATCGGACGAAGTCAAGCTTTTAAGTGCGTCAAAATTCGACTTGGATTTCTTGCGCGACGCGACAGCTACGGGCGTGCTCTATCGAGATCAAACGGCCGCTGACGTGCAACTATTGCCGGGGTCAAAGATCGCCGGTGTGCTATATGAAGAGGCGAAAGCGCCTGAGCTCAAGCTCTTGCGCGTAGCGCATACGGCGCTGAAACTCGTCAGCGGACAAGCGGTGAGGGGACTCCTCTATCGGCAGCAAGGTGGCGCCGAGATCAAGCTCTTAAACGACGTGAGTGATCTGTCGGCCGCGGCAGGCGCACTACTGATCGGTGTGCTTCACCAAGAAACCCCGATGGGCGCTCTGCGTCTTGTCAGCGGACAAGCGGTGAAGGGACTCCTCTATCGGCAGCAAGGTGGCGCCGAGATCAAGCTCTTAAACGACGTGAGTGATCTGTCGGCCGCGGCCGGTGCACAGGCTGTAGGCATTCTTTATCGAAATGAGGTTCCGAGCCAATGAAAGTCCAAGAGGATTCGTCTATAGTCACTGGGATCCTCTACCAGCATAAGGGTTCGACGGATACGCAGCTTCTGGGCGGACTTGCAATTAGCGTCAAGTTGTTCGCCGGCGTCCCAATTACCGGTTTCACTTACCGTGAAGAGAACTCTATCGAGAATAAGCTCGTAAGCGGTTCACGGGTTACGGGTATCGTGTACCGACACGAGACCGACGTCGATGAACAAATCCTCAGAAGTGTGAGGATCAAAGGCGTGATATTTCAGAATAAGGGCCGTGTTCAAGGTGACGCAGCCGGCGAATCCGGGAAGGTCGAGGCCTCGCGCGAAGCTCCACTTCTGCCTGAGCACGGGCCCGTCAGCGGGTCGCAGATTGTTGGGATTATCTGTCGCGACAAGGGTACGGGCGAGGAGGAGCTCACTACCGGCGCAAGAGTCGACATGAAGATTCTTAACGGAGCGTCGATCGTCGGCATCATCTTTGAAGGAACAGAGGGCGAGATTATCAAGCGCCTCACCAGATCGAACATCACTGGTCTGCTGTTTCAACAGCAGAGCTCCCACAGCGAAACGCTCGTAGGCGATATGGCTATTTGGGGGTTCATCTACCAAGAGAAAGACGCTATTCTTGAGAGACTTACAAACAGCTCGAAGAATGCAGTCTCGATGGCTAAGAAGGTCATTCTCTATGTGCTGCTGATTGTTGGCGTTTTAGGTCTTGTTCTTCCGGCCGTACGTAACGAAGCCGATTTCTCACCGTTGAACTTCCTGGCGCTTCCATCGGTAGTTGTGACTACTCTTTTTGTTCTGATGGTGGCAGTTCCCGCCACCATCCTTATTTACGGGAGATATAGACGCTCTCGCCCGAATGAGGCGCTCTACTGAGCGCACAAGAGCTTGTAAGCACGACACGCGTTGATCTAGAAGGGGACATTAGGGCACGACTTATCGCCAATTAAATCCGACAGAACGGCAAGAATTCGCTGGTTCGCTAGGCACGAGGCGTTCAACGGTCTGGTCGCTGTTTATTTTGCGGTTTTTCCCCTTTCGCTCTCCTTTATGTGTACGACATTCGGCCGATTACCTATTACGCGCTCGTCACCACTGCGGCTGTTGCTATCTTCCTCGAAATACTCTTGTGTGCATTCATTCTAGGAGATTGGGCGTCTGTTTGCATCGCAGCCTTAGGAATGCCTTTGCGTCGCGATTCGAGAAGCGAGTTGTTTGCCCATCTCATAATATTGGGCGAGCTCGTTTTCTGACGGCAGATAATTAGCTTCCAAATCTTGCAGTACCTCAAAGCCACACGCTGAAATGGCGTCTGCGAGCTTCTTGGTCGCGCCGCCTCGCCACCCCATAGAGCCAAACGTAACGGCTAGCTTCTTTTGGCCAGTCTTGTCAAATCGCAGCCCCCGAAGATAGTACACAATATCCCCGATACTTGGGAACGGCTCGTTGTGCATTGTCGGAACGCCGAACAGGACGAGCTTGCTGTCGAGGATATCCTTTGCAATCTCGCTTCGTTCGTCGGTGTGCAAGAAATAAACCGCGACGTCAACCCCCCCAGCGATGAGCCCCTCTGCCAGTTCGTGTGCCATCTTTTGGGTGGAGTAATGCATGGTGTCGTACACGATCGTGGCCTTGTTCTTCGCTTTTCCTGTTGCCCAGCCCGTGTAGGCGTTAATGATTTTGGCCGGATCGGTCCAGATCTGTCCGTGAGAAGGCGCGATCACGCGTATCTTGTCGAGCAACCCGAGCGTTTTGACTTCGTCCAATTTCTTGAGCACTAACTGGGACAGCGGCGTAATGAGGTTGGCATAAAATTTTTGCGCGGCTTGCATTAGCACGTATTCCGAAACGTCGGAGTCATATCGCTGCGTCAAGCAGAGGTGTTGGCCAAAGGCATCGTTCGAGAACAGTATGCCGTCCTCGTTCAGAAAGGTGAACATGCTGTCCGGCCAATGCAGCAGCGGCGCCTCGAGGAAGGAACACGTTTTGGCGCCAAGTGCAATCTCATTGCCGGTCTTGACAATGGCAAACTGGACCTCGTCGAGTGCCGGATAGAGCCTTTTTAGTCCCTTAACGGCAGCTTCCGTGCAGTAAATTGGCGCAGCAGGAAACTTGCGGCGAATCTCGGACAACGCCCCGCTATGATCGAGCTCGATATGGTTCTGAATGATCAGGTCGAGTGAGAGTGGTCTCCCCTCCGTTTCGCACGCATCTTGAATCCGTGCCCACATCTGTGCGGATGTGCCTGGGTACGTGTTATCTATAAGAGCGGTGCGCTCCTCACCGAAGATGAGATACGCATTGTACGTCGTGCCGTGCAGCGTATATCCGTGGTATGACCGTAACTCCCAGTCTAACACGCCTACCCAGTACACGCCGTCAGCAATTTGAACAGCATCAGCTTTCATGTTGTCACCTGCTGTATTAACATGAAATGCTCCATTATTAGTGCTTCGCTGCGCGTTTGCGAATCAATGCGACTAAGTCGCGCGTAAAAGCATGTTTTTTTATATTGCGAGCCAATACTGTTGACAGCATATCTTGCTGTTTAAGATATTTAAAGCGCGATAGCAAGCGAATTTTTATCGATTTGAAGGTGCTGGGCATGGGAGCCACTATAATCGTCGGCGGGTTCTTTGGAGACGAAGGAAAAGGTAAGATCGTCGCGCACGTCGCATTTGCAGACAAACCTGCGATTATAGCCCGCGGCGGAATTGGCCCCAACGCAGGCCACACGATAGAGGTAAGTGGACGAAAGTTCGGTGTGCGCATGATACCATCGGGCTTCGTGTATCCGGATGCGCGACTGCTCATCGGCGCGGGCGTGCTTGTTGATCCACGGGTGCTCCTTAGCGAAGCGGAGGTACTCAACGTGACAGAGCGAGTTGGTGTGGATTATCGCTGCGCGATAATCGAAACAAAACATATCGAAACCGATAAGCAGGATCCGTACCTTTCACAAACGATCGGCTCAACCGGAACTGGCTGTGGTCCGGCCGCAGCTGATCGAGCGAAAAGGACAACGGCACAAGCACGTGAGGTGGCAGAACTCTCGCCTTTTTTGACGGATGCAGCGGCTGAGGTAAACAAGACGCTTGAGGCGGCGAAAAACGTGATTTTAGAGGGTTCGCAGGGATTTGGCATCTCTCTATTCTACGGGACGTTCCCCTATGTAACCTCAAAAGATACGACAGCCTCTCAAATTGCTGCAGATGTCGGCGTCGGACCGACGCGTATAAGTGAGACGATCGTGGTCTTCAAGACATTTCCGACACGCGTCGGAGCCGGGCCCTTTGACACACAAATGAGCGAAGACGAGGCAAAAAAGCTAGACATTGAGGAATTTGGTACCGTTACCGGGCGGCAACGGCGCATCGGTTGGTGGGACCCCACCATGGCAAAATACTCTGCAATGGTAAACGGCGCCACACAGGTGGCGATAACAGGGCTGGACAAGCTTGATCCATCCGTTAAGGGAGCGAACCAGTACGATGAATTGTCCGCAAAGGTAAAGACGTTCCTGCGCGAAGCTGAAATAGCAGTAGGCGTTCCATTTACACTGCTTTCCACTGGACCAGAGCTAACAGAGATAGTTGATTTACGAGAGGAGAAACTCGAACGCGCGTGATTATGTGCGCATTAATAGGCGGCTGAAATGAAACGGGAGTTACTGAAAATATTGTGCTGTCCTGTCTGCAAAGGGCCGCTCGCACTAGAGGTCGAGAGCGAAGAGGGAGGGGAGATTATTAAAGGCACGCTCTATTGTAAGGCTTGCAGGGTGTACTATCCAATAGATGAGCGAATTCCTAACTTGCTTCCGCCTGAAATGAGGTGAATTGTGCAGAGCGTATATATAAACCGGAAGGGACTGCAATCTATCGAAATCGAGGAACCCCTAATTCGACTTCCGCTCAGGCCAGGCAGCAAGGCGACTCTCGATATCGATGTGGTCAATTACGAAGCTCCGACACATGTTTACCTCTCATCGCGTGGCGCGATCAAAGACAAAGTAACTTTCAACCGCAATAACCCGTACGTCGATGGCGAAGAACTACTTACCATTACCGTCGCAAATCCCCCAGGTCAGCAGGAGCTTTATGAGGGTGAGGTAAGTATATCAACCGGGTACGGTTCACGGGAGGGGAGCTTCATTCTGCAAATCGGACAAGTCGAAAACGAGCCGCCGCCTGATGCTATTGAGGTCGACGATGCCCTCTCGCGCATGGATTATCGAAGCAAGGCGCACTCCACTAGGGTTTGGCACCCTTCAATGCAGTTTCGGTGGCCGCATCCTCGTGTAGACGCAGCGAGAATCAGAAGGATGAGGAATCTTCCTTACATTCTCCTTGCGATCGGCGTGATCATTGCGCTGATACTGCTGGCCGCAGGCGGCATCAGCTACGGTGTGGCGATCCTTGGCTTTATCGTCGTCGCCGTTTTGGCGTACTACACGTGGAGATTATTGGACTGAAAGGGCGTAAGCATAGGGCACGTTACTCTGCACCCGCGCTGTGCGTGCAGCTATTATGTTATTGGCGGTTGTCGCGGAAAGCATTCTGAAATCAGGCTACGCCTTAGTCTTGAGTATAAATAGCTTTTCGGCAGCATATTAGAACGATAACATCATCATTGGCATTGTGGAGAGCTAGAAGATGCGATACGTCGTCGTCACTGGCGGGGTCATGAGTGGCCTCGGTAAGGGCATTACAGCCGCCTCAGCTGGCAGACTTCTGATCAACCGCGGGCATAACGTAACGGCGATCAAAATTGACCCATACATAAACATCGACGCCGGGACCATGAATCCCTTCCAACACGGTGAGGTATTCGTCCTCAAGGACGGGGCCGAAGTTGACCTTGATCTGGGAAACTACGAACGATTCCTCGACGTTGAACTCACCGGCGATCATAACATTACCACAGGCAAGATCTATAAGTCGGTCATCGAAAAAGAGCGGCGAGGGGACTACTTGGGGAAGACCGTCCAGATTATTCCTCACATAACCGACGAAATAAAGACCAGCATCAGGACCGTGGCCGACCAGGCAAAGGCTGATGTATGCGTCGTAGAGGTAGGCGGTACCGTCGGCGACATCGAGAGCATGCCATTCTTGGAAGCGGTGCGACAAATGCACAGCGAAGAAGACCACTTCGTCCTGCTCCACGTAACGCTCGTGCCAGAGGACATGACCGGCGATCACAAAACGAAGCCGACCCAGCACTCTGTAAAGAGCCTGAGAGAGCTGGGACTCAGTCCTGACGTCATAGTTGGTCGAGGGAAAACGCCGCTTGGAAAAGATGCTCGTGCCAAGATCTCGCTCTTCTGCGACGTGCCACTAAATGCGGTCATCAGCGCGTACGACGTACCTGACATCTACCAAGTGCCCTCCCTGCTTGAGCTTGAGGGCTTAGGCGACTACCTCGTGGAGAAACTCTTCCTCGAAAGGAAAGCTGCCAGACCGTGGGATGTGATGAAAAACCCGCCTATTTCGCGATCAATTGCCATCGTCGGCAAATATATGTTTGAAGATGCGTACTTCAGCATCAAAGAGGCTATCAAGCACGCCGCAAGCGCTCTTGGAGGGGGCATTGACGTCAAGCTCGTCGATGCAGAAGACCCGCACGCCCTCGAGACGCTGAAGGCGGTGCACGGTATTTTGGTCGCGCACGGGTTTGGCCCTCGGGGAAGTGAAGGGAAGATAGAAGCTATTCGTTTCGCGCGCGAAAATGACGTTCCTTTCTTAGGAATCTGTTTTGGCTTCCAGTTGGCCGTCGTCGAGTTTTGCCGTAACGTTCTCGGGCTCGAGGCAACGAGCGCTGAGCTGGATCCCACTGGCGTCCACGTCATCGATGTACTGCCCGAACAGCTTGACGTCGATCACATGGGGGGCACCATGCGATTGGGCAACTACGAAATCGTCCTCTCGCCTGGGACGCGTGCGCATGCGATGTACCAGAGTGCGCTCGTGACTGAACGGCACAGACATCGGTTCGAAGTGAATCCTGCGTACATTGAACGCATCGAGCAAAACGGAATGGTGTTTTCAGGGAAGGCTCGAGACGGCATCCGAATGGAGATTGCAGAGATTCAGACGAAGAGATTCTTCTTGGGGACGCAGTTCCACCCAGAGTTTAAGTCGCGACCGGGTAGGCCGTCGCCGCCGTTTCTTGAATTTGTGCGATCCGTCCTCCACATGAAAACGAGCACGTGATCTCACTTGACGGCGCGGCTCAACGTTGAACAAAAGAGACGATTGGACTCATGGTAAATAGTCAGGAATTTATTGAGGGCGCAATCGCAGAAATCAAGAGAGAAGTGGGAAATCATCGAGCGATCATCGCTCTCTCTGGCGGCGTCGATAGCTCGGTTTGCGCAGCGCTCGCGTACCAGGCGCTGGGAGCTCATCTGTACCCTGTGTACGTGGACACAGGACTGATGCGCAAGGGGGAAACTGAAAACATCAAGCAGGCTTTTCGTCACACGCCGTTGACGATAATCGATGCAAAGGCGCGATTTCTTAATGCGCTCGACGGAGTTGTAGATCCCGAAGAGAAGCGAAAGGCAACAGGCGAGACGTTTATACGCATATTTGAGGAAGTGGCGAGGCAGAAGCAAGTAGAGTACTTGGTACAAGGTACGATCTATCCGGACATTATCGAATCTGAGGGGCAGATCAAGTCGCACCATAACGTCGGTGGCCTCCCTTCGGAAATCGCGTTCAACGGGGTCGTTGAGCCCCTCAAGTACCTGTACAAGGATGAAGTCCGCGAAATCGCGCGGGCCCTGAAGTTGCCGCCTGAGCTCAGCGAGCGCATGCCGTTTCCCGGACCCGGGCTCGCGGTGCGCATTATCGGCGAGGTAACCGAGGAAAAGCTCGACGTTATCCGCGAGGCGAATGCAATTGTAGAGCAAGAGATCTTGAGGTACAAACCGTGGCAGACTTTCGCGGCGCTTTTAGAGAAAGGAACCGGCGTCAAGGGCGACGTGCGTTTGCACGGCTGGATAATCGCAGTGCGCGCTGTTCAATCGCGAGACGGCATGACTGCCGACGTGCTTGAAATAGCTTATGACGTACTTCGCAGAATTGCTTCGCGCATTACGAGCGAAATACCGGACGTCGCGCGTGTGGTCTACGATATTACGCCGAAACCGCCTGCGACCATCGAATTTGAATAGAGGCGCAACGTCTTGTCCGGAACAATGGTCTCTCAAGAGTGCACTGCCGGCGTCGACGTAAGCTGGCACTGCCGTAGGACGTGGTAAGAAATGCGCGTATCCGAAAAAGAAAAGGTAGTCGCCCAGGAATTGCAACACTATATGCCGGTGTTCACGCGTCAGCCGCTCGTGATTGAACACGGCAGAGGGGCGATCGTTACAGATAGCGACGGGAATGATTACGTAGACTGCGTCGCAGGAATTGCCGTCAATAGCATCGGACACTGTCATCCGCGCTTGGTAAGCGCCATCAAGGCGCAAGCAGAGAAGCTCATCCACACCTCAAATTTATATTACACCGAACTCCAGGCGCGATTAGCCGAGCGCATGGCAAAGCTGACCGGCATGGAGCGCCTCTACCTGACGAACTCCGGAGCTGAATCAAACGAAGCCGCGATGAAGCTCGTGAGGAAGGTAACCGGCAAGAAAGGCTTCGTTTCGACTAAAAATGCATTCCATGGACGAACTATGGGCTCACTCAGCGTGACGTGGAAAGAGGCACTCCGAAAACCGTTTGAGCCCCTTATTGATGGCGTCACCTTTGTCGATTATGGTGACGTGAACGCAATCGCCAGAGCAGTCACGGCGGATACCGCTGCTGTCATCGTGGAACCGATTCAAGGAGAAGGAGGGGTTATTGTGCCTCCGGACGAATACCTCGCAGGAGTCCGCGAGCTCTGCACAGAGCGGGGCATACTGATGATCGCGGACGAGGTGCAAACCGGCTTCGGTAGGACCGGAAAATGGTTCGCGTGCGAGCACGCTGGCGTCGTTCCGGACGTGATGACGATGGCTAAGGGTATGGGCGGCGGCTTTCCCGTAGGCGCAATGATGTCGCGCGAACCATATAAGTTCGCGCCAGGCGATCACGGAGGGACGCAGAGTGGCAATCCACTTGCGTGCGCTGCCGCTCTTGCTACGATCGACGTGATCGAAAGCGAATCTCTCGTCGAGCAGTCGCGATATAAGGGTGAGTTGCTCAAAAAGCTGCTACGGGAGCTCGAATCGACCTATACGGTTGAGATACGAGGCAAAGGACTTATGGTCGCCTATGAGTCGTCGCTTCCGGTCCCCCCTATCGTCGACTATGCCCGAGCGAACGGCGTATTGCTGAATAACACCTCAGAAAACGTTTTAAGGTTCGTGCCCCCTCTGGTGATCACAAAAGAGCAAATTGCAACGGCTATTGCAGTGGTTGAACGTGCCATCAACGTATATTCCAGGTAGGTCTGCCGAAGAAGTAGCTGAAGCTTATGGCATTAGTCTCGACCATGTGATCAAACTCGGATCTAACGAAAATGCCCTAGGACCGAGCCCACGAGCAGTTGAAGCGATTAAGCAACACATCAATGAAATAAGCATTTATCCCTCTCCTGGGTACGTCGAGCTCAAGGACGCCATCGCGCGCTACACTGGAGTTTCAGCAGAGCGCGTGATTGTCGGTAACGGATCGGACGATCTCCTCAACACTCTCTTGCGATACGTCATCGTGCCCGGTGATCAGGCGATTATTCCCATCCCCACTTACTCATACTACGAAATAATCGTTGAGGCGGGACATGGCACATGCGTCTACGTCAAGCGAGCGGACGATTTTTCAATCGACGTTGACGGTGTGATCGAAGCAATTACCGACAAAACCAAGCTAATCTTCATCTGCGCTCCCAATAATCCGACGGGAAACGCAATCAAGGAAGGAGCGCTGAGGCGCTTGCTACGATCGACAGACGCGCTAGTCGTGCTGGACGAAGCCTACGCTGAATTTACGTCGCAAAGCCACATTGAGCTCGTAAGTCACTTTGATAACCTGATGGTCTCTAGAACGTTTTCAAAAGCTTTTGGATTGGCCGGGCTGCGCCTCGGCTATGCGGTGGTTGCAGAGGAGCTGGCGCGTTCGTACGAGAGACTCATGCTTGCCTTTCCCGTGAATCAATTGGCTGTCAGGGGTGGTATCGCAGCGCTTTCAGACCGCGACTTTCTGGACAAGACCGTGTCCATGGTAGCGCAGGGACGTAATTACCTACGCGACAAGCTCCCCTTCCGGACGTACCCAACGGAAGCGAACTTTGTCTTCGTTGACACCGCGCCACACACCTCGCGCGAAGTATCAGAATACCTGCTGAGTAAGGGCATAATCGTTCGAAACTGCGAGACGTTTCGTGGATGCTCCAATGCCCACATTCGAATCACCGTCGGCCAGCCGTGGCAAAATGCGACGCTTCTCAGTGCCATCAACAAATTTCTGTCCAGGAACTGACCTCCTTAGTGTCTTATGAAAATTGCTCTCACGGGAACTCCCGGCACCGGCAAAACCACAATTGGCAAGATTCTCTGCGACCGCTATGGCCTCAAGGTGGTGGACCTTAACGAGGTGATTCGCGCTCACCAATACTACGCAGGGCGGGACAAAAACCGTGACTGTCTGATAGTTGATCTCGAGGCACTGAAAGCGCACCCGTTTTCAGAAGATCTCGTCCTTGAGGGGCACCTCTCCCATAACCTTCTAGTCGACCGTGTTATCGTTCTCCGGACTAACCCGGTCGCGCTTCGAAGGCGCCTACAGCAGAAGGCTTTTTCAGACAAAAAGATAAACGAAAACGTAGAAGCAGAAATCCTTGATGTCATCCTGGTTGAGGCCTTCGCGCAGCACGGTAACAATGTGTACGAAGTAGATTCGACAGGTGCGCTGAGCGAATCAGCGCAACTCGTCTTGGAAATCACACAAGGACACGGGCTCGAGCGATTCGCCGCTGGCCAATGCGACTGGACTGCCTATTTGAATGACGCTTGACACATACCGCGGAAGAATGGGGCGGATCTTAAATCCGATCGCGCTGGCGCTTTACAGGCACGGCGTAAGTGCAAACCAGCTGAGCGCCCTCTCCCTCGTTTCTGCAGTCGTCGCTGGCGTTGCGTTCTACGCGCAACTGCTTGCTTTGGCGATATTAGCCATAGCCTGCAACGCACTTTTTGACGCATTAGATGGGTGCTTGGCGCGAAGTTCTAGCAGCGAATCGATGCAAGGTGACCTAATCGACCACGTCGTTGACCGCTATTCTGATATTTTCATATTCGCGGGTATTACGCTCGGTGGGTACGTCGCTTGGCAGATTGGGCTGCTCGCGATTGTAGGTGTTCTTATGACGAGTTACCTGGGAACCCAGGCGCAAGCACTTGGCGTTGGCCGGAATTATCGGGGCTTGCTCGGGAGAGCAGACAGGCTTGTCCTCATTTTCTTTGTCGCTTTGCTCAGCCTCATATTCCCGGAAAACGTCATTTGGTTCCCGTTGCTCGGCTGGATGATGGTTTTTGTGGCCTTCGCGAGCAATTTCACAGCGCTGCAACGATTCTATCTCGCTTATCACCAGCTGTAGAGGAAAAACGCGGAGCAAGCGCTTTGTGTTGCATAACTAGAAAATGCTGAATCGCACGCCCACGCGTCAACTCTTGCCCGCTAGACCATAGCACGCGCTAATGACGAACGATTCAGAGAAACGGCGAATGCTGCTCGCTTATGCGAACATTGACCCCAGCTGCTGCGCCTCGACGTTAGGCATGCCCATAACTTTACGCACGGCATCGTCAAAATCGGCAACGGTCACTGACTCGCGCTCCGCGCGAATGGCAAACATGCCGGCTTCCATCGCAATTGCTTTTATGTCAGCACCACTTGCGCCCTCAGTGAGCTTGGCAATCTTCCCAGCGTCGATCTCGTGAGCCAAATTCATGCCTGACGTATGGATCTTGACAATTTCAACGCGGGCTTCGTAAGTTGGGAGTGGTATGTCGATAAGCCGATCAAAGCGGCCAGGCCGAAGCAACGCAGGGTCAAGTATGTCACTCCTATTTGTCGCACCGATGATCTTTACGTCGCCGCGATTTTCAAATCCATCCATCTCGGCGAGGAGCTGCATAAGCGTCCGTTGAACTTCACGATCTCCCGAAGTTGCGCTGTCTAAGCGCTTCGCTCCTATCGCATCGAGTTCGTCAATAAATATGATGCTGGGGGCCTTTTCCCGGGCCATTTCAAATAGCTCTCGAACGAGTCGAGCGCCTTCGCCGATGTACTTTTGAACGAGCTCACTGCCTACGATTCGTATGAAAACCGATTCGGTTTGTTTTGCTACTGCCTTCGCAAGCAGGGTTTTTCCTGTCCCTGGAGGGCCGTAGAGAAGCACCCCTTTGGGCGGTTCTATGCCTACTCGCTGAAATAGCTCAGGCTTTAATATTGGAAGCTCTACCGTTTCGCGCAGCTCTTGAATCTGACCGTCAAGGCCTCCGATGTCATCGTAGCTCACGGTCGGGGTCTCGATGATTTCCATCCCATACACCGTGGGGTCCTTCGAAGGCGGCAAAGCGCCGACGATAGCGAGGGATTGTTGGTTCAGCGCGACTCGGGCGCCCGCGATGAGTTCCTGTTCGATGAACTGCGAGGCGTTGACCACAAACTTTGGGCCCGTCGAACTCTTGATCACAACTCGATTATCGTCAAGCACGTCAAGGACTGTCCCTACGAGTAATGGTGGTCCTTTGAGTCGTTCAAGCTCACTTCTGAGTTTTCGGACTTCGCGTTCGTAGCGTACTTTCTGATTCTCGGCGGATCTCTTCTCGTTTTCGACCTTGCGATTGGCATCGCGGAGCTTGAGATTGCGCTCTTCCAGTTGACGAACGCGATCCAAGAGGTATTCAGAAAAATCGTTCCCCTTCTTTTCGCTTTCGCCAAGCGAGTCTTCCACTGTTGTCTCCTCCGCATGGTATTTAACAATGCATGCTATATATCCTTTTTTCGAGGAAAGCGATGCACTGCGAATTATGCGGGAAAGAAATCCCAGGAAAGCCTAAAAGCGTTGTAATTGAGGGAGCACAGCTCGAAACGTGCGCCGCTTGCGCAGGTCTTGGTACAGAAATCCGCCGCCCCCAAACGTTGCGCGGACCCACGAACAAAGGCGCCGCAAACGTTCGCATCCGGTACCGGGATATTTATCGCCAAATGGAGGGTGAACTTGATCCCGATTTCGATCATATCGTGAAGTACGCCCGTCAAAAAAGTGGATTAACCCAGGAGCAACTGGCGGCCAAAATAATGGAAAGGGCGCTTATCATAAAGAAAATTGAGCGAAAGGAATTGACTCCTGACGATAAGCTGCGAAAGAAACTCGAAAAGGCGCTGAATGTAAGTCTCTTCATCGACATCGGTAGGGAAAAAGCGCAGAAAGGCAAGCCGTCCGAAAACTTGACCTTCGGAGACGTGGCCATCGTCAAGCGGCGGCACTGAAGGCGCTACCTGTTTGCAGACAGCTATTTGCCGAGGGGCGCACGGTGGGTATTATCAAGGTGACTAGAAATGTGCAGCGCGCTGCTAACGCTATCAAGGCCGGTAAGGTAGTAGCCTACCCGACCGAAACCGTCTACGGAGTTGGTGCGCTCGCCCTACAAGAATCAACCGTGAGGAAAGTTATCGCGCTGAAACAGATGGCTTCAAAGCCTATCTCGCTTGCAGTTTCTCGCTTCGACATGATAGAAACTGTTGCGCATGTCAACAACGCCCCGCTCCTCCAGACGCTATTGCCAGGGCCGATAACCGTGCTGTTGCGAAAGAAGGACGTCGTTCCTGATATCCTCACGGCAGGTACGAACCTCGTCGGTATTCGGTTTCCGTCGCACATTGTTACTCGAGCGCTGATTGACTCTATAGGGGCTCCAATCACGTCGACTAGCGCTAACGTGACTGGCGCGCCTCCGGCAATGTGCGCAGAAGACGTAATGATCGGCGTCGATTGCGTGCTTCAAGGGGGCAAAGCCACACTGGGTCCTTCGACCGTTGTCGATCTCGTCAATTATGTGGTGGTGCGCCGAGGTGCGGGCTTCGACACCGTGGATGAAAGCTTGGGATTCTACCTTGGAGCATGAAGCAAACGTGATCGGGCGTCATAAAATTCTTCCTTTTTGCCAACAGCTTCAATGGTGCTTTATTTTTCCCCTCTTTGGAGGGTGATACTTCGTGAACAAGGCGAGAAAGTGCGAGGTTTCGTCCTCAGAACACACGTCAAATGCCAGGAATGGGTGACACGTGGCTAGTTTCGGCAGCGGACGTGACTCGCGGACTTTATGAGCCCTCATAGATCGTGTTTATTTCACGGGGTCAGCACAGCCGGGGCGGTCAAGTACCAAAAGCGAGAAACTTAATGATGATGCAATGACAACACGATCGCGAGATTATGTTGCAGGAACCAGTTAGAATAAGAGATTTTGTGGTAACCAAAAACAACTGGATTTATGCGGTCGTTTCATACGACAATGAGCCACATATCCGCGGCTTCTTACGCTATATTCCGGACAAAAATGGCGACAGAGTGAGCCGGGACGGTACGCGGTTTCGCAAAGTCAGCTTCGAAGAAGCACGGCAGCTGATGCATAGGTCTGTTCACTATCGAGACGGGCTCTGTGCAATTCCCAGCCAGGACATTGCGCAGCTAGAGTACCCTCGGCAGTGCGTGGAACGCTGCGATGATGCTGATGTGTCGTCTATCGTCGATTTTTTTGAGAGCTACGGCATCAGTCGGCGCCATATGGGCGTCACAGGTTCTCGACTTGTTGGGCTTGCAACTGACTCGTCTGACATCGATTTTGTTCTTTACGGGAGGCCAAGCTTTGAACGCGGGCGAGACGCTCTGCGCGACGCGGTAGAATCCGGATTGTTGCCCGAGATTGATACTGGTATGTGGCGGCGGATATTCCGAAAGCGCACTCCAGAGCTGACGTTTGAAGAGTTCGTTCTGCACGAGAAAAGAAAATGGAACCGCGGATCACTAGGGGCGACGTACTTTGATCTGCTATTCGTAAGGGACTTTGATGAGATAGCCATTGAGCCTCGAGGAACAGACGATGGATTTGCGACTGTCCGCGCTACGGTGACCAACGCTACCTATGCATTTGACAGTCCTGCTATTTACGAAATAGAGCACAAGACCGTCAACAAGGTGCTCTCATATACCCACACGTACGCGGGCCAAGCTGATGAAGGTGAAGTGATCGAAGCGCGAGGAATCTGCAATGAGGCTGGAGTTACGCGCCTGATCGTCGGCACGTCGCGGGCGGCCCGAGGGGAATGGATCAAAAGCTGCACGTTGCTGTCACACACGGGACACGACTAGAGTGAGATTCGTCTCACGGTCGACTCGGCGAAAATATGATGTTTTATGCTCACGCAGTGCATTCAAATCGGGTGTCGTTAGCGTATAGCCGAGCACACGGTGAGAAAAGCGTGTCCGCGCCCAATTGGGTAAGGGGGTCGGTATTTGGCCTCTGTATGTGACAAGTTGCGCGCGCTTGAATAAGCGTGGGAAGGATCAGACCCGGGCCGGTCGCGACTTGCGGGTGATGTAGGTGGAAGTGCGCATTAAATACGACAAAGGAACGCTGCTGATTCTCGGCGATGCACAGGTCCCGAACTCCCACTGGGACGCGCGCTCTGGCGCGTATCGAGCACTGGCGTTGCACTATGCGGATATCACCGATTATCTCGAGAGCAGTCACATCAACTATGTAGATGAAGCGCTTGAATTGCTCCCGGTCCCGCGCCTGCAGTTCCACGCCTCTTTGCGGGACTACCAAGCAGACGCGTTGGACTCGTGGATGCTAGCCGGAAAGCGAGGCACGGTTGTCTTGCCGACTGGGGCTGGAAAAACCATTGTCGCCGTCGGAGCAATTGGCACGCTGCAAACGCCTTCCATAGTTATTGTACCCACGCTCGATCTAGTGGAGCAGTGGCGCCGCGTGCTCGCGGCCCAATTTGCGATCGAGATAGGGACGTACGGGGGTGGGGAAAACGTGCTCAAACCGCTCACGGTATCGACGTACGACTCGGCATATTTGCGCGCTGCGGAGCTCGGCAATCGATTTGGACTCATCATCTTCGACGAGGTCCATCACCTGCCCGCGCCGGGCTATCGCCACATCGCCGAAATGTTTCTGTCGACAGCGCGGCTAGGACTTACGGCAACGTACGAACGCGAAGACGGACTGCACAGCGAGCTCTCACGTCTCATTGGCGGCAAAGTCTATGAGCTGACCGTGCAGGATCTTGCCGAGGAACACCTTTCTGGCTACAAAGTCGCGCATGTATTTGTCGACTTGGCGCCCGAAGAAGCTGAGGAGTACGCGCGTATGCACGGTGCATTCACTGATTACCTCGCGCGCCGCAATATTCGGATGCGTACGCAGTATGATTTCTCGCGGTTTATCATCAGGAGCGCGTGGGATCCAGAGGCGCGAAAGGCGCTTCTGGCTCGAAATCGGGCGTTAGATATTGCCTTGAACTCACGAGCGAAGATCGAGGCGCTCAAAGAGCTCCTTCTCGAGCATCCTAGTGATCAGACGATCATCTTCACACAACACAATAAACTCGTGGACAGCATCGCGCGCACGTTCTTGATTCCCGCAATCACGCACACGACGTCTAAAGACGAGCGCAGGGAGATCCTTGACAACTTTCGCGATGGCGTGTACCGTGTGATAGTGACGTCCAAAGTGCTTGACGAGGGCGTGGACGTTCCCGACGCCGCGCAAGCAATCATACTGAGCGGAACCGGCAGCTCTCGAGAATTCATTCAGCGCCTCGGGCGCGTGCTGCGAAAGCGAGAGGGAAAGCATGCGAGACTCACTGAAATCGTGACACGTGATACGACCGAAACAAAAATAAGTCACCGTCGGAAGCGAAAATGGAGGAACGCAGAGCGTGCTGCCTAGCAATCTTCTCATCGCTCGTTCTCGCTCGGGAAAGATAAAACCGGTGTACGCGCCGCTCGATGACCGTTACTTGGAGTTGGCATCGCGTTTGATCGAAACCTATGAAGCACACGTGGGCAAACGCCAGGGCGAGCTAGTAAAGCACCGTCAGCAGTTCGAGGACGACGGCTTTGATTACCGACTGGTCAGGGGGTTAATCGCGTTGCTCGACCGATCCGTAGTCTTCGAACCGCGAAGCCATATTGCTCCCAAAAAAGCGCGCCGTGAAGTCTTCACAGAGGCTAATCGTTATGCGCTTGTCGCGACGAACGAAATGAAAAGAGAGGTGATGAAGCAGGCAGCCTCACGACTCGGCATCTCACCATTGCAGCTCGAAGAGTCACTCTGGAGCGATGCCGAGGACGAGTTAGTGCTTGAACGCTTCGCTCCTCCGCGTCCGCGGGAGCTAATCCAACAGTACAACCTAAGCTTGACGCAGACGTTGCTGTTCAAGGCGGTCTCTCTTGAGTTTACTGCGGGGGGCAACTACCAGCGTATTTTCAGGCGGCTAAAGTATCTGGGCCTCATGTACACCGTAGAGCAGGTTGGCGGCCTTTATCGAGTTTTCGTGGATGGCCCTATCTCGCTCTTCAAGATGACTGAGCGGTACGGCACATCGCTTGCGAAGCTGCTGCCATCTATCGTGGAGGCTCGTGACTGGCGCCTAAAGGCGCATATCCTTGGCGGGGAACGACAGGCACCTAAGCTGGTCGAACTGGAACTTGACAGCGACAAGGTAAAAGAGCTCCTTAAGGCGCCGGCTGCCGAGGAAACAAGAGAGCGCTTTGACAGCTCCGTTGAAGCGGCGTTCGCCCGATCGTTTAACGCGCTGAAGTTGGGCTGGATTCTGAAAAGAGAACCAGAGCTATTGACTGCCGGACGGTACGTGTTTATCCCTGATTTCGGCTTTGAAAAGAACGGTGTGAAGGCGTACCTGGAAGTGGTCGGTTTTTGGACTGACGACTACCTTCAGAAGAAGCTTGGGAAGCTGCGGGAGCTCGACGTTGAGAACTTACTCATTGCTGTTGATAGAAACCTCAGTTGTGCTAAGTTCAAGGAAGTGAGAGGCCTCGTGATCTTCTACGACAAGAAAGTGCCGCTGAGGCCGGTCGTCGACTACCTAAAGCAGTTGGAGGAAAAGACCGTCGTGCAGCAGGCCGAAACCATCGACAGCACACGGCTTGGACTCACAGGCGACGTAATCGACGTAACGCAACTGGCCGACAAACAGTCTGTATCGGTAGGGGCCGTCGTGCGGTGGCTGCAGGCCAATCCAGCAACGCACTACCGTCTGATCGGCACGCTTCTCATAAGTGAACAAAAGCTTGGCGTAATCGCAGAGAGACTGGAAGCGCTTGAAGGTAGCGCACTACCTGCTGCGCTCGGTGTAATCGAAGAAGAAGGCTTTTCATCTCCAGAGAAAGTGTTGGAAGCTCTCGGCTACGTTGTCGAATGGCGCGGCCTTGACCCAGATAACGCCACAATTCAGAAGCAACGTGAGGTGCCGCTGTAGGATCACCGTGGAACAAGAACACGTTGGTCCTGCGAGGTGATGCTTACGCGCGGCACGCGGTGTCGAGACATCGAGTCTTGGTTTTCAACTGCAGCTTCGGGAGCCCGCACTTGCACCGTCCAACGATCGTAGCGTTAGCAGGCAACAAGAATGCGGTTTTACATCCGTCGTAGTACTGTGCACACCCCACAATGAGTCCCTTCCTGCGCACGATGGTTAGAGAACCATGGCAGCGAGGGCAGATGAAGTTGCTCTCTGCGAAGTGCTTGGAAATCACATCATCCATGCTCTCGCATCGACGGTCAATGCACACGTCAACGCCAAGAAGCTTGAGCCTGAACTTTGGCAGCCCGCAGCTGCAAGTACTTTCGGCGAGTTCTGCTCCTGTGGGCAGTTTGTAAAGAGCTCCGCAATCGCACGTTATTGCGCTTTCAGCGCGGTTCAACGAGCCGCCGCATTGCTTGCAGCGCCCGACGGATCTCGAACGCACGTCTAAAACACCTTCGTTCGGCTTTGTGTTCTTCGTGCGCGAGGCGTCGTGGGGGGTCATGAGCGGCGTCTCCAACGCTCTTGCTCGATTTGTCTCTCCAAGCGATCTTGAAGGGATCGAAAAGCATGGGACTTCCGCATCATCTCTTGTCCCATTGCCGGGAGTTACTGGTCTTCTGCTCGCGTTACTGCTAGCTACTCTTAGTTCGCTTGGGAGCCCCGCTATTACTATTTGTTTCTCTTTGATCTGCGGAGCTTCGACGCAGTCGAGATGGTCGACTCGCACTTGATATGTGACTCGTTCGTTTTGAGAACCATAGGTGCCGATAGGAATTGATTTGGCATATCCATTCGCCAGATAGAAGGTATCGCGAAGCATCTTGAGTCCATTGGCAAACACGGTTACCGACACACGTGCGCCCCCGCGAGCGTTTGCTAGAGTTGCGTGACACATTAGGCCTTGTCCAAATGCTATGGAATCAGGCAACTGCATGTCAATCACGATTTCGGGCAGCTTGTTTATTGACTGTGCGATCCGCGTGCCGGCAACGAGTTTTGAAAGCATAGCTGGGGTGATGTCAAACGGCGACCTGGTCCCCTGCGTATAGAGCTGAGTCGCCTGTTTTATGCCCACTCCGTCCAGCTGAAGCAACGGGCAAAGCTGCTCTGGCGCTCCGTATTCAAGTCTTAGAGCGAGAATTTTCGCGCGCAAGACGGTTTCCGGTGCGTTGAAACGGAGGAGGAACGCTTCGAGTGCCGATAGGAGCCGAAGCGCGTTTTGTCGGATGAGCCACGCATCGCTGCGCAGCGCTTCTGGGACTTCTCCGCGCTCAATGTATACCTTCAATATCGCATGTACTTTCGACTTTGGCCCTTTATAGTGCGCTTGCGCGCCCTTTATCGCTGACAGTTCATTGCGCCTAACGACCACGCCTGTGAACTCTTCAGCCGAAGCAACGGCGTCGAGCAATTCCTCGTCTGAAGGCCCTTCTCTCAATTGTTTGAATCCGCGAGCAGTGTCGAGGCGAAGATAATACTTCGAGGCAAGCGTGCCAAGATCGGTCGGAAGCAGATTATCATGTGCCTCGACCGCGAAGCCTTTCTCGATGAGGGCTTTCACATGATCGTCCAACAAAACACTTGATTCCGGGTGTTGCACGTAGTAGAACGTCCCGCTAAACCATTGTTGTGCATCTTCGCGGCTCTTGATGGTGCCCATGCTGATTTCGGCGTTCAAATGCTCACTGAGTGTCGTGTGCAACTGCGAGCGAATGGGCGGCCCCTCCCGCAACATCTGCACGAAGTCTTCCGCTCGGTCGCGTGGAGCGATAATCCACCCGAATCCGCGTTCGTCATACTGGGGCCTTCCAGCCCTACCGAGCATTTGGAGCAGATCTAGTGAGCTTGTTTCCTCATCGATGGCTTCGTTCGCGATGTCGCGAATAACGACAACACGTGCAGGCAGGTTCACGCCCCAGGCGAGCGTCGACGTAGAGACTAGTATCTTGATGTGTCCGACTTTGAAAGCCTCCTCAACAAGGTCCCTGTCTTGCTTCACAAGACCCGCGTGGTGAAAACCGATACCGTTGCGCACGGCGTCTCCGAGGGATTTGTTCTTGATTCGTGCTGCCACATCTTCGGACTCTTGTGTTGCAAGTCTTGCCCTTTTTGTGGCGAAGATTTCGACGAGCTTTGACGCTGCTTGAGTCGTGTCAGACCGCGTTGCTACGAAAATGAGCGCTTGGCCGCCGGCGAGGTGCGGCTCGATTAGTGAGACGGCCTTGTAAAGTCTAATGTACTTGTCTACGAACTTGTTCTTGCCAGGATTGTATCCAAAAACGTCGGCTTTGAGTGGAACTGGGCGGTAAGAATCGTCAAAGGCAAAGGTTCGCTCTTCCGTGGCTCCTATCCATTGAGCGACCTCGTGAACGTTGGGCATCGTCGCGCTGAGTGCAACGATCCGGACTTTGTTGTCCCTGATGCGCTTCATCCGCGTAATCAAAGCCTCAAGTACGCCGCCGCGCCCATCAGAATCGAGCAGATGCACCTCATCGATGATAATAACCGAGACGTCTCTTACGAACTTGTGTGTCGTTCTGTACTTTCTGCTCGAAGAATCCCATTTCTCCGGCGTCGATATGATGATGTGTGCGCTGCGGGCTTTTGCCGGGTCTAGCTCTCGTTCGCCAGAAACGACGTAGACCGCAAATCCCATTGGCTCGAACAGTCTTTGCCACTCGCCTTCTTTCTCGTTCGTGACCGCCCGCAGCGGGGCGAGGTAAAGGATTTTGCCGCTTTGCGGCTTTGAGAGCTCGCGAACCATCGCAAGCTCAGCAAGGACGGTCTTTCCTGATGCGGTCGGCGCCGCAACGACAACATCTTCATCCGATGCGAGGAGACTTGGCAGTACGCGAGACTGCATTTCATTGAAAAATGTGAAGGGAAAGAGAGGCGCAAACTGACCGCTAATTGAATCTACAACTGAGCGCATCCTCTGACCCTACCCGATAATAATAAGATTCTCCGCCGAATGCTATTTTAAGCTATGCATTAGGGGGAAAAAGTAATATCGCGTCATCAGCAATGGGAAATGACAGGAACGGTGCGCGAAGATGGCGTTTGACATAAAAGGCGACAAAGTAGTGCTCTCTAGGGGTTCCTTTGCGGAGGAGGACTTCAGCTACTATGGTCGGTTGAAAGGCGACGGCCTCGAGCTGTCACTCGTCGAAGCTGCCTTCTTGATAGAACGGGATCGGCTTGAGCTGGGGGTCTCGCTCAAAGAGTTTCTGAAAAGAGCTTCGGGCAAGCAACCGTACTTTGACCTCAAATATGTGGTCTACAAGGACCTTCGCGAACGTGGTTACTACGTGCAACCAAGCGTGACGGACTTCCGGCTCTATCCGCGCGGAGGACGGCCAGGCGAGGGTGCGGCTTCTGCTTATGTGTACGTGCTTTCAGAACGTATTCCCGTCCTCTTTGCTGACCTCGTGCAAAAGGTTAAACTCACTCAAAACGTGCGGAAAAAGATGCTTCTTGCCGTCGTTGATGGGGAAAGCGATCTGACCTTTTACGAAGCTAAAAACGCGCGCATGCAGGGCAAGATGGCGCCCCTAACGGTGGATCTCTCTGAAGCCGACGCCACCCTTCTTGACGACCGAGTCGTTATCTGGGATCAGCAACACGCCGTGGAGCTCTACGCGGCTGGCTTTTACGGAAAGCTCGCTGATGGGAAATTGCTCCAGCTCTCGCTTCTTGAGTGTGCGTACCTCATGCGACTCGGGTTGCCAGTTGAGGACGGGGCGACGAACAAGCGCTTCACCGCTCGGCAATTCACGCGCAAGGCGAAGGCCCTCGAACCTGAATTCGTGAGGAAGCTTGACGTGTACACGGATCTTCGCGATCACGGTTTGGTCGTGAAAACAGGTTTCAAATTTGGCAGCCATTTTAGGGCATATGAGCAAGTCAGCGACGTAAGCGCGATACCGCACTCGAAGTACCTCGTGCACGCACTTCCGGAGGATTATGTCGTAATGCTCCCGGAGATGTCACGTGCCGTGCGTCTCGCACACGGCGTGCGCAAACGAATGATCTTTGCTTATTGTGGAAAAAACGGTCTCGAGTACCTTGACATTGGGCGGGCAAAACCGTAACTCGCCTGCCGTTGGCGCGCGACGTCGCGATACGCCTAACTAGCAAGCACGTTGCAGCGCCCTAAAGTCTTCGCTACCATGCGGTGTCTTTATACTTGCTCGTGACTATCACTAGCCGAAATACGTATCCGAACAGGGCTGACAACGATGCCAAGCGATGAATTTCTCGTCACACCGTGGGAAGTAGAGGGCCACGTCGACTATGACAAACTGACGGCGCTCTTTGGCACGCAGCCCATTGACGATGCGATCTTGGCGCGATTCAAGAGGCTTACCGGCTCAATCCCGCCTATGTTGCGAAGGCAGGTCTTTTTCTCGCATCGAGACTTTAACTGGATACTGGATCGGTACGAAGCGGGTGAAAAGTTCGTTCTCTACACCGGGCGCGGGCCTTCAGGCCACACGCATCTTGGTCATTTGATGCCGTGGATCTTCACGAAATACCTACAAGACGCGTTTGACGCAGATCTATATTTTCAGATGACCGACGATGAAAAATTCTTACAAAAGGACGAGCTAAGTGCTACTGCGGCGCGCGGTTTTTCCTATGACAATGCCCTTGATATAATAGCGCTCGGCTTTGATCCAGAGAAAACTCGGATATTCCTCGACACGGAGTACGCACGAACCCTCTATCCAATTGCGCTAGAAGTGGCAAAGCGGGTGACATTTTCGGCAGCTCGTGCGGTCTTCGGATTCGACAATAGCACCAACATCGGAATGGTCTTTTTCACGAGCATGCAATCGGCGCCAGCATTTCTTCCCGCGATATTATCCGGGCGAAACGTTCCGGTGTTAATCCCGTGTGCGATCGACCAAGATCCACATTTTCGTATAACTCGTGATGTAGCTCCCAAAATGGGGTACTACAAGCCCGCCCTAATCCACAGCCGCTTTTTCCCGAGCCTCTTAGGACTCGACAAAATGTCTGCATCGATTCCTGAAACGAGCATCTTCACCACAGACAGTCCAGAGCAGGCGCGCACGAAAATTGCCAACGCCTTTACAGGAGGGCGAACGACGGTGCAAGAACAGAGGGACCTAGGCGGGGTGCCTGATATTTGTGCGGTATATCAGTACTCATTCTACCTTTTTGAGCAGGACGATACGCGGGCCGTTGAGCTGCGAGAAGAGTGTTTGCGCGGGGCGCGCGCTTGTGGCGAGTGTAAGAATGAGCTTGCTGACAAGGTCGTGCAATTCCTGAAACATCACCAGGCCGCGCGCGAGCAAGCGCAAGACCGAATAGAGGATTTTATCATCCGCGACTGTCAAGAATGACTTGATCAAGGAACCCTCTTCGAAACACCGTGCGGTGAGGATCGATTATTCTCAAAGGTTCTGCATTTAGCGTCTGCTGATGCAAGCACCTGGAGGTCGTGGCTGTCGGTCGTTTTGCGCCTCAGGCTGTAGCTTTTCATCGAGTCATCGAAAGATCTGCGCTTACCAGTTTATGATGCCGCTTCGATGTGATGCGCGATTGGTGGCGAAGTCACGATGCTACTAAAATGGAGCCCCGCCCACCCTTCACAGGCCTTTTGCGATTTTGAGAAATGCTTCTTTCGCACGGCTGCTTTCCCTTGGGTGATCAACGATCGGCGCAGGATAGCCAGGAATCGTCTTGCCCTTTAACTTGTCGAGAGAATGGACAAGGGCAGGGGCGATAGCCCGCAATTCCGGGATCCACGCTTTGATGTACGTACAGTGAGCATCGTACCGTCTCTGCTGCAGCCAAGGATTGAAAATCCGAAAATATGGCTGCGCATCGCAGCCGGTCGACGCGCACCACTGCCAGTTTCTATTGTTGACCGCGGGATCGTAGTCCACAAGCTTCTGCGCAAAGTAGCGTCCCCCCCAGCGCCAGTCGATGTGCAGATCCCTCGTGAGGAAAGATGCGACGATCATCCTGACCCGATTGTGCAAGAATCCAGTCGCGTTCAGCTCTCGCATCCCTGCATCGACTATAGGAAACCCTGTCTTCCCGGCGCAGCTCGCGCTGAATTTTGCCGGGTCGGTATCCCATACCACAAGGTTATACTGCCGATGAAAAGAGCCGCCTAAGACGTGGGGGAAAAAATACGCAATGTGCGAGTAGAAGTCACGCCAAAACAACTCAATAATGAGTTGATGCTCGAGACCGAGTTGGGTCGCGATGGCATGGGAAGTCTCGCGTATTGAGCATGTGCCGAAATTGTGGTGTGCCGAAAGCCTGGTTGTCGCGTTTTTAGCAGGGTAGTCTCGAGCGGTTTCATAATCAACAAACAGATGCAGAGTAGCAAGCACTTCGAGTGCTTGTGGGCGTCCGACCGCGCATATAGGTCCGTTGATTCGAAGGTTTCAAAGCGTCATCACGGATCTCGCGTTGTTCTGACGCGAGGCGCACATTCGAAAGATTGCCGACCTCAGCAACATTTGTAGGTCGAACGGGAACCGAGCGCGCTTTCCTGAGAAAATGCGAGAAGATCGTGAACGGTTCCCCATCGTCTTTCAGGACGTCAGTTGGCTTGGAGGAGCGTGTCGGAACAGCAGCGAAACGCGACATCTTTGTTTTGGCACGCTTCTGCGATCGCGGCGTCTCGCGTTCTGCTGAAAGGGGTGTAATCTTTGTTTATGAAAACAGCCTCGATATCCTCCTCAGCGATAAGGCGATCCACAATCGTCTCTGGGCGTCCACGAAAAATGGATAATCGGCCACGTGCCGCTGTCACTTGGTGGGCGAGGTCCTCGAGTGATTCGATCATGAACTGGAACGCATTCGGACTGAAGTACGGATTTCGCGTTCCTTGTCTCGGGTCAAAGATAAACAACGGCACCACCGTTTTAGAGGCCTGAGACGCTTCAATCAGCCCAGTGTTGTCGCTTATGCGTAAGTCTCTCCTGAACAAGAAAATGGATCTTCCATAATCTGCCATTAGCCATCCTCCGCAAGGCCCCACATGTGTCGTGGTGGGTGGCAACAAGCCGGTGAATCCAAGGCCGCGCTGAGGCTCAGCCAGAGAGACTCGCTGCGCGATAACACCGTCATTTTGGCTTGCATATGGTTTGTGTCGACAGGTAACAATAAATAATAACCGTGTGTAGGTGAGTAGCAATACGCGTATTTTACCCCTTATAACGTCAGAGATTCGTATGGTGCAACTATCCAAGAATGACTGGACACTTTTTCGTGCCCTTAAGCGCGCAAAGCGAGCGACCATTGAAGCCCTGTCAAAAGACGTTAGCTTGAAAACCGAGTCAGTCCTTCAATCAGCGTACCTTCTTCAAACGGAGGGGCTAGCGGAGGTAAAGGAAACCATGGAAACTGTCTACGAACTCACAGCTGAGGGCGTAACCTACGCTGACAAGGGGCTTCCAGAACGGCAGGTCCACGACTACTTGCTCATTAATGGACCAACTCTGCTGACGGACCTCAAGAGCATCTTTCCAGCCGTGTCAATCGCTATTGGCTGGCTCAAGCGTCGCGGGTGGGCCACCGTCGAGACCGCGAATGGCGACTCCGTACTCTCACCTCGGGAGGCAGACGAACTGCCTGAGGAGCGCATACTTCAGGACGTCAAGGTCGGGATCCAATTCACCTTGAATGATGTTTCGGTTGAGCGACAAGTAGCAGAACCGACTCTCAAAGAGCTCGAAAAGCGCAATATCGTTCGCGCACAGCAGATTGTATCACGTGAGGTTGTTTTGACCCAAGCGGGCGACGAAGCGCCACTGCGTGCATCACCCGCGGCCGAATATGATATTGCCGATCTTACGTCTGAACTCATCAGAACTGGGGCTTGGCGAGGACGATTGAAGCCCTACGACGTAAGTGCCGCTACCCTCCCGCTTTATCCTGGAAAAGCACATCCGCTGCGACGCCTTATTGACGAAATGCGCGAAATCTTCATTTCGATGGGATTTACCGAGTTCAGGGGGCCGATCGTCGAAAGTGAATTCCACAATTTCGACGTTCTGTTCGTGCCGCAAGACCATCCCGCACGCGATGAACAAGACACGTTCTACCTCAGTCGTCCAGCGGCGCTGGAATTGCCAACGGACTTAGCAGAGCGCGTGGCAGCAGCACACAAGTTCGGTTGCGAGGGTTCTGTAGGGTGGGGGGGCGAGTTTGACCTCGAGCGATCACGCAGAGCGGTCTTACGAACCCACACGACCGGGTCTGCATTTCGTTATCTGGTACGCCATCCGCAGCCCCCGACAATGATTTTCGGAATCGACCGCGTGTTCCGACGAGAAAGCATGGACGCAACGCATCTGCCGCAGTTTCACCAATGCGAGGGGACAATTCACGGTGAAGACCTTAGCTTGGCCGACCTGATCAGCGTGCTTAAGGCGGTCTTTCAGCGGCTCGGATTCGATCGCGTTCGATTTAGACCCGGCTATTTTCCTTTCACCGAACCGAGCCTTGAGGGCGATGTCTTTGTGGACGGCAGCTGGCTTGAGCTGGTAGGGGCTGGCGTCTTTCGGCCCGAAGTGACTCAGCCGTTAGGGCTCAAAAGCGTTTTGGGATTCAGCATCGGTATTGAGAGGATTGCTATGCTCAAAATGGGGCTGGCCGACATCAGAAAGCTCTATATGAGTGACGTCGCTTGGCTGCGCGGTACGCCAAGCGTGCTGCGTTGAGGTGTCCAAATGCCAGTTGTTACCCTTAATCGTGCGGAGCTTGAGGAGATGGTTGGCGCAGACGTTCACACGATCGTTGAGTTGCTTCCGCGCCTCGGGGCAGATGTTGAGTGCGTCGACGACGAGATACAGATCGAGTTTTTCCCAAACAGGCCTGATTTGTTTAGTGTTGAGGGCGCGGCCCGAGCGATAAAAGGCATGATGGGACTGGAGAAAGGTCTTCCCGCGTATGCGACCTCACCGTCGGGCATCGAAATCGGGGTCGACCCATCGGTAAACGCGGTGCGCCCGCAGGTCGTTTGCGCGGTTGTGAGAGGAATTACGATCGATGAAAGGACGATTAAGTCTTTGATCGATCTGCAGGAGGACTTGCACTGGGGGGTCGGGCGGGACCGCAGAAAGGCTTCGATAGGGATTCACGATCTCTCTCGCATCTGCCCGCCGTTTAGGTACACTCTTGGTGAAGTCGCGTTTATACCACTCGATTTTTCCGAACCGATGACCCCTGCAGAGATTCTTCGCGTCCATCCGAAGGGAAAGGAATATGCACACATCGTCGGCGATCACCACCCCTTAATCTTAGACGCAAACGATCACGTTCTCTCATTTCCGCCAATTATTAACGGTGAGCTCACCCGCGTTACCTATAAGACGACCGATCTCTTCATTGACGTGACGGGCATCGAGCTGAAAGCTATCCAAGACTGCCTTCATATACTTGTCGCAGCGCTGCATGACCGAGGAGCGTCGATCGAGACGGTTGACGTTGTTTATGGAGGTGGCGATCGCGTGCTGCATACTCCAACCATGGGCATCTCGACCTTTGTCGTCAAAAATAGCGACGTAATGCGGCGTATTGGCGCCGAGATCGCAGACGAGGTGATCACGACCTCACTTCAAAAAATGCGGATGGACGCCGAGGCGCACGCAGGCGAGATTGTGGTGTCCGTTCCGTGCTACCGGACCGACATCATGCATCCGGTTGACATCATAGAAGACATTGCTATCGGTTTTGGTTACGAAAACCTTCCGCCTTCGTTTCCGAAGCTTGGAACTATCGGCAGCAGGCTGGAAGAAGAGCAGCGATCAACCGTCGTTAGGGGCGTGCTACAGGGGCTGGGATTTCTTGAGGTCATCACGCTTATGTTGGCGTCCGACCCCAACGAAGCCGTCATTATTGAGAATCCGCTCCTTGAGGAGCACATTAGCCTGCGAACGAGTTTGTTGCCTGGATTGATAGACACGTTGGCCCTCAACCAGCACCGAGAGTACCCACAAATGGTGTTTGAGGTGGGTGACGTGGTCCGTCTTGTCGCCGACGCGGCCGAAGAACGTCGCCTTTGTGCGGGCGTTATTGCATCCAGCTCAGCCAATTTCACGGAAATAAAAAAGGTCGTGACCGCGGTCTTGCGGGAGATCGACCGTCCGTTTGAGGTCACCGAATCTGGCGACCCATCATTCATTGGGGGAAGGCGTGCGACGATTATCGTGAATGGACATGCTGTAGGAACTTTTGGGGAGATCGACCCTGATATTTTGGTTGAACACAAACTGATTTATCCGGTAGCGGCTTTCGAGTTCCGCTTGTAACGCATGCTAGATCGACGAGGCGTCCAGCGCCTTACGAAACCAGCTCGAGCGAATTGGCACACGAGCACGGGTTGGCCGCTGTCGATGCTGCTACCACTCGAACTTAGCATAGAATTAGCTGGTAGTCGTCCTTTTCAAGCCCGTGCCCCAGGAGTTCAGCTGGCGTTCGTGACGGGTTGCGCGGTAGGGAAGAGCAAAATCTACGTGCGAGCGAACGATTCAATCGATGAGCGTGGGGGTGCTATCTAGTCCGTTTGTGCATTTGATTGTTGGCGTCAACTACATGCCGCGTGAGCACGGTTGAAAGCGAAAAAGCGGACCCGGAGGGATTTGAACCCTCGACCGCCGGCTTAGGAGGCCGGTGCCCTATCCTGACTAGGCTACGAGTCCTAATGTGGGGGTTTCTATGGCGCGTGTTAGGCCTATGGGGTAGGGCAGATTCGAACTGCCGTCCAAGCGTCCCAAACGCTCGAGGATGGACCAAGCTACCCTACTACCCCGATTGCAACTGGTAAGGGACTTCTGACAATAAAAAGTTGCCTAGAACAGGGGCAGAGCTCAACAAGCGAAGACGCAGCTTTTGCCTGCATCGATATTGGGGCGGACCGAAAGCGTGGTGGCTCGCTCCATCGAGGACCTAGGCGGGCACACTCAGCGTTTTCCACCTGTTAGGTCATGCAGCCAATCTGGTTCATAAGTGCGTTTTGTCTTAGGTTCGCACGCCTGATGGAAGCACCCAGCGAATTCACTTCATTGATTCAACTCGGCGAACTTGAGGACCTGAATAAATCGGTAACTCCCTTCCGAAGAGCGGCGCCCTGCTTCTAGCCGACGTTGATCGCTAGTCGAACAGCACGACCTCTACCTGTTGACCTTCGTCGTACCCTGCGACGTTTTCTGGAATGATAACGAATCCGTCTGCTTTAGCCATAGAGCTGAGTATGCCTGATGTAGGAAGTATGCCTGATTTAGACACCTTAATGGGTTCGACGCGTCCGTTCTTGATAGCCACTCGCGCATACGTTCGCGAACCGGGCCTTCCCATGATCTTACGCGCCAGTACGCCGGTCACCGTCTGCTCAAATGTGTGTTCGAAGTGAGCGAGACGATGGACCGCTGGCTTGATAAATGCGTATGAAGCGACGATGCAGGCGACCGGAAATCCAGGCAGACACGCGACTGGGGTATTCTCCACAAGCCCAAGCGCTGTAGGCTTTGCAGGGCTGATCGCGATCCCGTGTACCAGAAGCTTGCCAAGCTTACGCACCGCCTCTGGCACGAGGTCTCGAATGCCAACTGAGGTCCCCCCAGTCGTAAGGATCAGGTCGGCATCGGTGTCCCGCAACAACGCGGCTTCAATGAGCTCTCGCGCGTCGGTAACGATGTTTCGATAACGGTAACGAGCCCCCCACTGTTCTACTAGGAGCGCGGTAATAAGACCATTTGTTTCGACCACTTCCCCTTCTGAAGGCTCTTTTTCAACGAGCTCCTCCCCGGTCGGTATGATCGCGACATCTGGTCGCCGGTAGACGGTAACGTCGCGAACCTCGAGGGAGGCGAGCAGACCGATGTCCGCAGGTCGCAGTTGATGGCCGGTTTCAACAACGACATCACCGCGGCCAATGTCCTCCCCTTTGAGGCCGACATTTTCGAACGGATTTACTTGCGCTTTAACCTCAACGACGTCGCCGAGACGTTCTACGTCCTCCACCATCACGACGCTGTCGGCTTGGTCGGGTATTTTGGATCCGGTGTGAACCCGCGAGGCCACGCCGCGCCTCACTGAGTCTCCAACTCTAAGAACGACTGGTGAATGTTCGTTCGCTCCTAACGTGTCATTGGCGACGACGGCGTAGCCATCCATTGCGGCGCGTCGATAGTTGGGTTCATCCCTTTGTGCGATGATCTGATGCGCTGCCACCCTTCCTCGCGCCTCTCGTATTGGCGTGACCTCGGTCTCTTCGATCGGCACGATGGTGCTGAGGAACATATCCAGCGCTGCTTCGAACGGAGTTCGTGTGTTGAATTTCATCGTTATGATTAAGTGTGCACATGGACTATTATAGCTTACCAGCATGAGAATCAGACCACGATTCAAACTGTGGTTCGTCGGCGAAGATGGGGAACTCGTGTTTGGCCTCGGCACGATGCGGCTCCTTGTCGAAATAGATAGGCTTGGATCTGTAAGCGCCGCGGCGCGCGAGCTGAGGATGTCGTATCGCTACGCTCTGGAACGCATAAAAGTCGTAGAAAAACGGCTTGGTCGGACTCTCGTTGAGAGGACGCGAGGCGGAAAAGAGGGGGGCGGAGCTAAGCTGACTGCGTTCGGTTATGAGCTTCTCGGAGATTATCAAGGCATGGAAGGCTCACTGAACCAACTCACCAAATGGTATGTCGACCTCCCTGATTGATTTTCGCACTCGTTAGCCGCCCGAAACAGGCGGGAAGATAGCAACTTCATCGCTATCCGACAGAATCGTGGCAAGCGCTTCCATTTCGCGTATATTCTTGCCGTTTACGAGGATCGTGATATATGAGCGAACCTCACCGTCGTCGTCACAAAGCACGGACCGCAATGCCGGGTGTTCTGCCTGAAGTGCCACGAGCACATCGCGTATTGTGCCTGCCTCTACAGCTAAGTGGGGGTGTCCCACGATTTCGCGCAAATTTGCGAATAAACGGACGTTCACAAGTCCCATCAGTAACCTACTCGCTTTGGTGCACTATAAAGACTTTCTGTCGTTTTGGTAAGACCATACATATATATGGCTAAGGTTATATAAAATAATAGAAGCATTAGATCGTTGCCTACTGCTTAATATCGCGTTATTTCATTGAAGCAGAATGCGACAGAGACTTTGCCTCGTCCATGTGGAGGCCCGCATTTTCACAGGCACCCAGTGGCTCAGCGATTTCTTTGGCTGTGATGGGCCCGGTAGGATTATGAATACCGTGAACCGTACTCAATCGCAGCGAGGGGTTCCATAAAATCAACGGTATGGTATTCGGTTGCTCATGTTGATCGCTAGGTTTGTTCCGAAGAACTGTGTAGCGTGTAAGACGTGCGAGCTCGCGTGCGCCCTGCGCCATAGCCAGTCAGGAGATATTAACACTGCGATGTCTGAGCACCCTTCCCCGATCTCCAGGCTTGCCATCGGATACAAGGACGGTAAGTTACATCTCACACGATGTCTGCACTGCAAGCGGCCGAAGTGTATCGACGTGTGTGAAGCAGGTGCGATCGTAAAAAGTGAAGCTGGCGTGGTGACGATTGACGACGAACGCTGCACCGGCTGTTTCGCCTGCATTGATGCGTGCCCGTTTGGGGCGGTATTGACGCGCGATCGCAAAGCGGTTAAGTGCGATCTATGCGAGGGCGCAGCGGAGTTGTCGTGCGTTCTTGCGTGCAAGTGTGGTGCATTGGTATATGGACAAGAGACGTAACAAAGAAAATCCAAAAGCGGTAACTGTCGACCCTGCGGCGCTCGAGATGCTGCCACGTGCAGAGCGGGACAATATGCAAACGATGTGGGACAGGGCCAAATCCATGCAGCCTCAGTGTGGCTTCGGTGAGTCCGGTCTATGCTGCCGGATCTGCTTGCAGGGACCTTGCCGGATCAATCCTTTCGGAAAAGAGCCACAAAGAGGAGTCTGTGGGGCGAAAGATTACACAATTGTGGCGCGTAATCTGATCCGGATGATGGCAGGGGGCTGTGCAGCACACTCTGACCACGGCCGGCACTTGGCGTCCGCGCTTAAAGGGGTCGGCGAGGGTCAGGCACCTGACTATCGCGTAAAAGATGAGGCGAAACTGCGCGCACTTGCTGCAAAGCTCGGTCTCGAGAACGAGAAGAGCGTACATGAACTTGCGGTGGCGGTGGCGAATGCTGCTTTGGAGGACTTTTCGCGGAACGATGACCAGCCGTGTAGCTGGCTAAAGATCATGCTCCCCCCAAAGAGGCTGGAACTCCTTGAGAGAAATGACGTAATCGCAACCAACATTGACAAAGGGATCACGGAAGTGATGCACAGAACGCACATGGGGTGCGACGCTGATCCGGTGCCGTTAATATTCGGGGGGATCAAGTGCTCACTTGGCGACGTCACGGGCGAAAACATAAGCTCAAACCTCTCAGATGTCTTGTTTGGCGTCCCGCAGATGGTGGTGTCAGAGGCCAATCTTGGAGCGTTAAAAGAGGACTACGTGAACGTCTGTGTGCACGGGCACAATCCCATACTGAGCGAAGTCATCTGCGACGCTGCTGACGAGCTGCAAGGCGAGGCCATAGCCGCTGGTGCGAAGGGGATTAATATCGTCGGCATTTGTTGCACTGGTAACGAACTGTTGATGCGCAGAGGTATTCCGCTCGTCACGAATTTCGCGAGTCAAGAATTGGCGATAATGACGGGCGTCGTCGACGTGATGGTCATCGATTATCAATGTATCGCGCCTTCTGTGGGATTCTGGACGCAGTGTTTCCACACAAAGTTGATATCAACCATGCCGATTACCCGCATCCCCGGCGATACACACATCGAATTCAACGAACCGGCGGCGCGCGAAGGCGCCCAAGAGATCGTGCGCGTCGCAATTGAAGCATACAATAACAGAGATCCAACCAAAATATTGATTCCCGACATTTCGAGCAAGGTCGTCGCAGGCTTCAGTCTCGAGTACATAAAATCGTTACTGAGTAGCTTCAACGAAAACGAACCGCTTACGCATCTGGCCGAAAAGATTCGCAGCGGTGATGTCCAAGGCATCGCACTTATCGCGGGGTGCAACAACCCCACGAAAGCTGAACACGACCTCGGTCATTTGACTATTGCCAAGGAACTGGTCAAGAATAACATATTGACGCTTGTGACCGGTTGTGCGGCTCAATCTCTCGCGAAGCACGGCTTGTTGACGCCAGAGGCAGTCGACGAGTACGCCGGCGAATCCCTCAAGGCGTTCCTCAAAGACGTCGGGGAAAAGACCATTGGCCAATCGTTACCGCTCGTCCTTCACATGGGGTCCTGCGTGGACAACTCGCGCGTGGAAAACCTCGTCAGCGAACTCGCACAGGTAATGGGCGTCGACATAGAGGACCTCCCCATCGTCGCGAGCGCGCCCGAAGCCATGAGCGAAAAGGCGGTGGCGATCGGGACGTGGTGCGTGGCAACGGGATGGCCCACGCACGTCGGGGTTTACCCGTTCATCAAAGGGAGTCCACTTGCG
>Ga0116111_1000110_pt1 | contig 74051 bp, 66 predicted proteins | sample June2015DPH_8_10_FD_89720 | JGI IMG/M metagenome (GOLD analysis project Ga0116111, IMG submission 89720) | Peatland microbial communities from SPRUCE experiment site at the Marcell Experimental Forest, Minnesota, USA - June2015DPH_8_100 | ecosystem: Environmental > Terrestrial > Soil > Wetlands... | reverse complement strand
GGGCAAGATGACGCTGAACGCGGCCCAGTCGCTGCTGTATGTCGTCGAAGACCAGTCGGACACGATTGACATAATCGACACCGCGAAGAATGCGATCCTCGAAACCATCCCGGTGATCGCTCCAGCGTCGGTAGTGCCTTCCGCGCTGACCCGATATACGGGCGCGAACCCCAATAGCGTGACGCTCTCGCCGGATGAGACGCAACTCTACGTGACCAACGGCAATCTGAATTCCGTAGCGGTGGTGGCACTGGGCGGAAGCAATAGCGGCGATCAGGTGGTTGGTCTCATTCCGACGGGTTGGTATCCGAACTCGGTGAGCTTCAGCGGCGATGGCAAATGGGTGTATGTGGTCAACGGGAAGTCGCCGACCGGCCCAAATCCCGGCTTCTGCTATAGCGCCGGACCGCCGACCCACAAAAGTTGCGTTGCTTCGAGCCAGTACAATCCCCAGTTGATCAAAGCAGGCTTCCAGACCTTCCCCCGCCCCAGCCCGGCGCAGCTCACGACGCTGACGGCGCAGGTAGCCACGAACAACCGGTTCTCCAGCACCGAGAGCGCCACCGACGCCGCCGTTATGGCGGCCGTGCGTCAAGGTGTCCAGCACGTTATCTTCATCATCAAGGAGAACCGCAGTTACGACCAGATTCTGGGCGACCTGGAAATCGGCAATGGCGATCCTGATTTGGCGGAGTTTGGCCAGCCGCTCACGCCCAATCTGCATAACCTGGCGCGAAGCTTCGTCACCCTCGACAACTTCTTCGACAGCGCCGAAACCAGCAATGACGGCTGGCCCTGGACCACGTCGGCCCGCGCCCCCGACGTGGTCGAACGCCAATTCCCGGTGGCCTATGCAGGACGCGGCCTGAGCTTAGATTCCGAGGGCGTAAATCGTAATGTCAACGTTGCGATTCCGACCCTCGCCAAACGCCGGGCCGCCGATCCCCTCACACCCGACGACCCGGATCTATTAGCGGGCCAGACCGATGTGGCCGCGCCGGATGGACCGGACAACGAAGTGAATACCGGCTATTTGTGGGACGCCGCGTTGCGAGCGAATCTGACGGTCCGCAACTATGGTTTCTTCGTGGACACGACCCTCTATCCGGTGAAAGCGCCGGCCGGGACCCACGTCGTCCCCATTCCCCTTGACCGGAACCCGTTCTCAACCCACACGACGGTGGCCTTTCCGGCGAGCGTTTCCCTGACGCCGTACACCGATCCGTACTTTCGCGGTTTCGACAACCAGTTTCCGGATTATTACCGTTACACGGAGTGGGCGCGAGATTTCGATGCCAATTACGCCAAAGGGCAACTTCCTTCGTTGAGCCTGGTTCGCTTCATGCACGATCACACCGGAAGTTTCGGTGGCGCGATTGACGGCGTGAATACTCCCGAGCTACAGCAAGCCGATAACGACTATGCCGTCGGCTTGCTTGTCCAGAAGATCGCCAACAGCATGTACGCGAGCGACACTCTGATCTTTGTAGTTGAAGACGACTCGCAGGATGCCGGCGATCACGTCGATTCGCACCGCAGTGTCGCGTTCGTGGCGGGTGCCTACGTGAAGCAAGGAGCACTGGTCTCGGCGCAGTACAACACCATCAACTTGGTGCGCACGATGGAAGAGGTTCTGGGCCTTCCCCCGATGAACCTGAACGACGCGCTGGCCAGGCCCATGGCCGACATTTTCAATACGAAGCCGAACTCGTGGCGCTTTACAGCCACTCCTTCGGCGTTTCTCTACGGTACGAAACTGCCGCTGCCTCCCAAACCGGCCAGCCTGATCGTGCCAAAGCCGGCCCACAACGCGAAGTACTGGGCGCGGGCCACGAAGGGCATGGATTTCACATCCGAAGATCGCATGGATTTCGCGGACTACAACCGCATTCTCTGGAAAGGGCTGATGGGTAACAAGCCTTATCCTGCCGAGCCGACCGGAATCGACCTACGCCAGAACCGCAAGGAGATCCTCGCGCGTTACCAGAGGTCTCTGCATCAGTGACCCCGGTGCTTGCGGGTTCATCAACGGCACAGAGCGTGCCAGCACGGATAACCCTCCCACAGGCGCAATCGTGCTGCGGAAACCGCAGGCCCCAGGGGCCGCAGGTGAGCGAGTCACCCAGTCGCGCCGGACCGACGGTTCGAAAGCCGCAGGAACCTTCTTATGAGCCCTATAGGCCGCCCCGCGCGAAGTTGTCGAAGAGGGAGTTTGTGGGGATTACATGAAGTACGTGAACGAGGGTCGGAATCCGGTGATCGCTCATCGGGTGGCAAGCGAATCCCTTCATCATCGCCAGTGTCCTCTGCTTCATCTGGTTGCCAATCTATCTGTATTCGCGGTAGACCGGTGTAACTAGGGCAGGATAGAATGAACGCAAAGTCGTGAGGCATTTGATCAAATTCGCCGCTGACAGTCACCAGGCAAAAGGTTGCAATTCTTTTTCGCGTGCGTAGTGTCCAGATCGCTGTTTGCCAAAGGTAGTTAGCATTATTATTACCTTCCCCGAAGACAGCCGTTCCCGTTCCGGCATTGCGAATCGGGTATACTGCCTCGCAGAAAACCAAACAGGGAATTTGATATCGGGAGGAATCCATGCCGGGGAAGTCATCCATGCATCCATTTTCGTACAAGAATCGCGTGCCCAGAATCGCGTGCTTCAATAACGCCAAGACCCCGATGGGCGTGGACTTCGATGCCCTCATTGCCGCCATGCAGAAATTCGTGGACGAGCACTTTGCGCCGGTCTGGGGAACGCCGGCCGAACTGGTGAAGTCCACCGGCTTCCTCAAGGGGGCGTGGGCCATGGCGTTTCTCGACAGTGCGAAAGACGGGGACCTGGAGGGGTATCACGACGTGACTCCCGAGGGACTGCCGATGTCGAAAGTGTTTGTCAAAAACATACTGAAGCAGAAGGACCAGGTGAGCGTCGCCGCCTCGCACGAGTTGGCCGAGATGCTGGTCGATCCCGCCGCCAACCTCTACTCCACCGGGCCCAAGAAGAACCGCCTGTATGACTACGAAGTGGCCGACCCGGTGGAGGAGCTGTTCTTCAAGGTGGACGGAATCGCCATGACCGACTTCGTGTACCCCTCGTACTTCGAGACCTTCCACAAGAGAGGATCGACGCGTTTCGACCACATGGAAGTACTGGATAAGCCGTTCGATCTGCACGAAGGCGGCTACCAGAGCTATTGGACCCGCGGCAAAGAGGAGACAGCGTGGGGTTCGAAAGCCAAGAAGGTCCGCTTCCAACAAGAAGATCGTCGCGGGCATCGCAGCAGCTTCCGTCACAAGCGAAAAAGAAAATTGTCGAAGGCGGCAAAAGCCCACATGGCCAGTGCAAAGTAATAAGCGGACCTGAGCGGAAAATGATCAGCAGGGCGCGGCTTCAGCCGTGTGATTAAGCCCTTATTGTGTCATTCCGAAGGCCTCAGCCCCGGGGCCTGTTTTTGCAAGTGCTAAAGAGCGTGTGTGAGAACTCGTTCTGAGTTGGCGCGGTGGAACGATCGTGCGAAATCCAGACTTCTAGCCTCTTGTAGTCTATGCGGGGGACATTGTGGCAGACGACCGGCATCGCGCATCGTGGGAAGTTATTGGCGAGTGGCCGTTTCAATGGGTCCCTCATCTCGTAGCAAAGTTGCGGGAACGGAACCTGGTAGCAATCGATGCCCCCCACTTGTGGATCGCATCTGATTACAGCGGCGCACACCGCGGTAGTCGCTTTTTCCTGATCGGAGTTCATATCGGGGATTCTCGTGATTCCTTAGACTGGGAAAGGCAGCGTTTAGCTGTCCGCCAGCAGTACCTTGGTGACGGCCGACGGATGTCCTTCAAGGCTCTTAATGACGGGCACCGTCGCGCCGCGCTGATACCATTCCTCAATGCCGCCGACGCGATTCGTGGGGTTTCTGTGGTTTTCGCCATAGATAAGCGGCTGCGCCATTTCGCGAGCTTCGATGGGTTCCATGAGGGATTGAAAGAGCGACACATGATCTTGGGAAATTGGACGTCGCGCAGCTTGGAACGCATGATAACCGTAACCCACATAATCAGTGTTCTCTTGGGTTTGGTTACGAAAGAAGGGCAGAACGTTACGTGGATTTCCGATGCAGACGATCTGTTCGCTACGGAAGTTCACAAGCGCGACTGTGCGAAGATGATGGGCACGTTTACCGGTCTTTATGTCCGGCACCGTATGGGACAGATGAGTATGGGCACAACCGACCTTGATGAGGGGGATAGGTTAGAGGAAGACTTAACGGCCATACCAGATCTGGCCGCGGGAGCTGTAGGAGAGCTATTCAACAAAATGTATTTGGAATTCGGCAAGGTTCCCGGAATCACCACCTTTGCGCCCCGGAACCTAAGCAGAAAATCAGATCTGATAACCTCCTGGTTTTTTCACCCGAACAGATGGCACCAAAAGATCGCATGCGTCATTCAGAAGGTCTCCGAAGGGCACACACAGATCGGCACTGTCGCCGAGGATTTGGCGATCCAATCAACCTTGCACCACTGAGCCTTTTCTCGTTCACTGTTCGTCCAAGTACACCAAAGACCCGCATGCCGCTTGCTCAAGTTCGGAGACGTATTGAGTGCGCATTCCAACTGGTAGCGTGGGTTGTTGTACTCGTGCGGGGTATTCATCATGTGTTCTGCCCTGCAGGCTTCGACCACTGGCCTTCTTCCGAACGCCTCCCCATTGCTTGAAGAAGAATGGGATGCGGGCATCCTTGCATTGTTCTTGGATTGACAGAACCCATGCTGTTTGCATTACTCGTGCGCCCGGTCCGCTCTCACCGCCAACTATCACCCACGAGATGCCATCCAGCGGAAGAGTTCCGAGGTCTTCTATAAGTGGTTCTATAGAGAGAAATCGAATGGCAGCGGGCGCAGCTTGCAAGTCGGCAATTCGCGGAAACCCATGCTTCCGATTCTCGACGGAAACGCCCCACCAGATATGAGCCTCCTCTGACGCTTCACGCAACGGCCCGCAAAGCAGTTCCCGCAAACGTCCTGAACGCTTCGTGAGCACCTGGTACGTATGCCAGCGCGCCAAGCGCATGACAGACACGACCTTTGAGATGTAGGCCTGTGGCACACCACCATGAAACAGGTCGCTCATCGAATTGACGAAGATCATTCTAGGCGTGCTCCAGCGAAGCGGATCAGCCAACTTCTCAGGCACAAGGCGAAGATCGAACCCCTGTTCAAACGGGTGCCCCTTTACACCACGAAAGCGTTCAGCAAATCTCTCCGCGTAACAGTGTTTGCAGCCGGGGCTGATTTTTGAGCAGCCGCGAACAGGATTCCAAGTGGCATCGGTCCATTCGATCTTCGTAAGCAACGCCATGATGGCTACTCCCAAGAAAAGCTCGGTTGGTCGGTGCTGTACTTCAGTACGTCTTTCCAGAATCTATAGGCAGTCTCATGCCGCGAGAAGAGGGCAAGATAGTACAGAGGTAGATTCTTTTCGTCAGACCTAACCTGTTTCATCTGATCCAATTCTTGATGCAAGTAACCCAACGACTCCATGCTTTTCGAGAACTCAGATGTGAGAAAGTGCCTGAATTCCTTCCTCCGGGCTCCCAGGTCCTTCCATCGCTTGCGCCACTCGGTATTCCCCAACGCCTCATCGATCTTAGTCGAGTGACCATCTACATAGTGGTCATAGTTGCGGTTCGCGTCCATTCCGACTGCGAGCAGAACCAGAAAGTCCACAAAAAATAACGAGAGCTTCCGTATAGTTTCGAACTTGATTCCGAAGTCGAAAGGATCCACGAAACACAACGTTAAGACAGTATTGCCGGCGGAAGCCCTGGGAATCAGAGCGCAAATTCGATCAATCGCAGAGTGACAGTCTCCGGACACAAAGTGCACATCGGCGCTCGGGGCGATTCTCTTTGTACGAGTTTGCAGCGCTGCGATCAATTCAGAATCTTCCTCACAGAAGATGTACTTGTCGAAGGGGTGTTGAACGGTCAGAGCCAGTATCGGCGACCCTTTCAGGACTATTGCAGTTCCTTGAATCCGGTTGTAACCAGCGCCCGCGTACAAGTCTACGTAGACCCGCTGCCCCCACTTGTTCTTCATGCCTGTGGCAAAGAGCCCATCGTAAAGAGAGACCAGGCGGTATTTGGTCTCCGCCCAACGACGCACTTCGGGACAAACCAGTCCATCGTCATCAACGCGTAGCTTTTCAAGTGCAGCGTCCACGGCTTTCATTGTAGTGCGTCTACCCGAAGAGGGGTATTGCAGCTAAAGGTTCAACGGCGTGCCCTCGCGAATAACCCCGTATCACGGACAAACAGGAGGAACCGAATACCTCTTGTTTGCCCACGATATGGGAACAATCCCGAATTGACGTCGATCATCGGTTGCGAAGATCGCCTCTCCGTGTGGCCGCACGAACAGTCGAATATCTATTTGCTTTCAGGCCAGGAGCGCCGATGTTACGGTAGCTTCGCGTACTCCGCCTTGGCGTCCTTCAGGATAGGAACATCGGGGTCGGCATCCTTCCAGAGCGTGAGGAAGTCTTTGTAGGCGGCGCGGGCCCTGGCCGTATCGCCCTGCACGGCGTAAGCGCGAGCCATGCCGAGGCGTGCCAGCACTCCCCATTGAAAGTTCACCACCGCTCCCCGGTTATCGATGAACTTCTGGAATTCCGCGGCCGCGGCATGGCCGTCGTGCAGCATGAGATAAGCCTCTCCCCGCAGATAAACCGGGCACAGGAATACAACCACTTGCGTGGGTTGGCCGAGTTCGATGGTGCTCGCCACGCGCAATACTTCGATGGCCCGGCTCGGGTCTTTGCGCTGCAAGGCGACGGCCGCCTGGATGGTGGGTAGCCAATATCTCTGGATCAGCGTGTCCAGCGGGAATGTTTTGTCGAGATCAGCCGCCACCTTCTCCGCCCCCGCCGTATCGCCTGCCCGCGCCAGGGCCACTGCCGCCATCGCCCGTACGTCACGGTTTGGCGCCAACTTCACCGCCGCCGTAGCCTCGGCAAGGGCCTGATTGCGGTTGCCTGATTCCACCTCGCGCAGCGCCGCTGCTGCCTGATACATTGCGGCCGCCTCTTTGGCGTCGTCGTGCTGGGCTGACTCCATCGCCTGCAGCGTCAGCTCGTGCGCCTTTTTCAATTTGCCGTACCAAGCTTCGGTGTCCGCCTGGTAGGCCAGCACCAGCTCCTCCGCCCCCGGCTTGCCCATGGCAGCCGCGAGCAGTTGCGCCATCTGCGCCGCATCGCCCTTAAGAAAAGCCAGCTGGTAGCGGTTGGTGAGCAGGAACTCGCCCTCCAGCTTGCGCTCCTCGGCTTGCTTGTACACCGTCTCCGCCTCGTCCAGCCGGTTGAGGTTCGCGTAGTCGTTGCCGAGGTTGAGATAGTTGTTCTCATCATTCGGCTCCAGGCGCAGCGCCCCGCTGGCTTCCTGCAATGCCTTTTCCCAGTTTCCCAGGATGCCGTAAATATCTCCCAGGTTTGTGTAAGGTAAGTAGTCTCGCGGGTAGGTTTGCTGCCACAGCTCGTATGCCTGGGCCGCCTTCTCCAGTTCCCCGGTGGTGTAGGTGTAGTAGATTGCCTCGATGGCGAGCCGCTCCCGCTCGCTCACCTTCTCCCGCAACTGGTAAGCCTTGCGCGAATTCTCCGCCGCCCGCCCCAACTCGTTCAGATTGCCATAGACAACGGACATGGATCGGTAGGCTGCGGCAAAATTCGGGTCCAGTTCCACCGCTCGTTTGTAGAAGGGCAATGCCGGAACGTCCCCTTTTGCAGCCTGCATCTTCCGTCCCAGGCTGTAGGCTTTCAGGGCTTCCAGCGAGGGCGTGGTCGCTTCCTCCACCGGGGTAGCGTATTTCTGCACCGAGCTGAGCGACTCGCCCAGCTTGGCGCGCAAGCTGACCGCCGCATTGTCCAGGGCCTTGAGCACCGCTTCCTTGCCCGCCGCCTGCTCCTGCGCTTCAGCCAATACGTCTCCCGTGTTGCAGTTCGCCGCCTTCAGGCCAATCACGTATTGGCTGCCCAGCGCAGCAATGGAGCCGGTCAGGATGGCTCGGCTGCCCCGGCGCTGGCAAACTTCGCGCGCCAGCTCCGGCGTCAAACGGTCACCCGCGGGGCGGCCCATCAGCCTCAAAGTCTCGTTCACCTTGCGCTCGGAAATCAGGTCGAGAAAGGGCGATTGCTCAAGCTGGACCGAGAGTCCCTGCTTCAGCGTGTCGTCGAAAACACTGTCGCCGGTGGTGTTGGTGAAATCGGCGAGGACAATGGTGTCCTTGTCGGTCAGTGGCTTGGTTTGATGCCCGCGATAGTAAAACCCGCCGGCGACCAGCGCCGCGCTCAGCAGGACCAGAAACGCAATCCTCCAGAGCTTGCTGCCTGAAGCAGCAACAGCTTGGGGCACGGCCACCGCACTCGCGCTCACCGCAGAACTGACTCCGCTCTCGATGTCCCGCTTCGCCCGCTGCAAGTCGGTGCGCATTTCCGCAGCGTGCTGGTAACGCAGATTGCGGTCCTTCTCCAGGGCTTTGTTGATGATTCGTTCCAGCTCGGGCGATATATCGGGATTCAGCCGCACTGGCGAAGTGGGCGCGCCGTCCAGAATTGCCTTCGAGATGACTCCCGAACTTTCACCGCGGAACGGCATCAGGCCCGTGGCCATTTCGTACAACACCACCCCAAACGAGAACAGGTCCGAGCGGCTATCGAGATCTTTGGCCCGTACCTGCTCGGGCGACATATAAGCCACCGTGCCGACCGCAGAACCGGGGCTGGTCGGGTGCAGTTCAGCGCGCGTCTCTGCCATCGCCTCGGCTGCTGAAATCTTGCTCGACGAACCGGCTTTGGCCGCGATCTTGGCCAGCCCGAAATCGAGAATCTTGGCGTGGCCGCGGGACGTCACAAAAATGTTGGCGGGCTTAATGTCGCGATGGACGATGCCTTCGGAATGCGCAGCATCCAATGCGTCAGCAATCTCAATGGCCAGGCCAAGTAGAACATCGGTCTCCAGGGGTTTGGCGGCGATACGATGCTTCAGCGTCATGCCGTCCAGAAATTCCATGACGATGAAGGGCTTACCGTCCTGCTGTCCGATTTCATAGATGGTGCAGATGTTGGGATGGTTCAGGGCGGAGGCCGCCTGGGCCTCGCGCTCGAAGCGGGCCAAGGCTTGGGGATCTTTGGCTATTTCATCCGGCAGGAACTTCAGGGCGACAAAACGGCGCAGCGAGACGTCCTCGGCCTTGTAGACCACACCCATGCCCCCGCCGCCGACTTTCTCGATAATGCGGTAATGGGATACGATCTGGTCGATCATTACGAGGTGGCTGAACCTTGGGTGACATCATCTTAAGGACGCAGCATCTGCCAGTCAACAAGGAACGGGTTTGGCGACCGCGCCCTTGATGCTGTTGACAGCCGCTAAACCGGCGGCCCGTTTTGCCCGCCCGGACCTTGGCGAAGTTCCTCAGGTTGAACAGAGTGCAATCGCGCTCTTAAACTGGAGATATGCACGTGCGTGCCAGCGACACAAGGAGTGGGACCACCTCGCGTGTGCTGCGCATTTCGCTGGTCGTGACGCTCGCCTACATCGTGCTGCTGGTCGTGGCCGGGCTGCGCGCCCATAGCCTGGCGCTGCTCTCGGAGGCCGGACACAATCTCTCCGATTTCGTCGCATTGCTGATGTCGTGGGGCGCAGTCTATTTGCAAGGCAGGCCGCCCAGCGCGCGTAAAACCTTCGGCTACAACCGCGCGGGCGTGCTGGTGGCCTTCGTCAACGGCCTCTCCCTGGTGCTGATCGCCTTCTACATCCTCTACGAAGCCTTCCGCCGTTTGCAGGCTCCTGTGGACGTGCGCGCGGGCATCATGATTTGGGTGGCAGCCGCGGGAGTCGTCATGAACGGCGCGATTGCGCTTCTGCTGATGCGCGGTCGTCGCGACATCAACCTGCGCAGCGCGCTGCTGCACGAGATTGGCGATACCTTGTCCACGGCCGCGGTCATCGCCGGCGGCATCATGATTGCCCTAACTGGTGAGCGCTGGATCGACCCCGCACTTTCGGTGGGCATCGGCGTCATGATCCTCTGGTCTTCCATCGGGATCATCCGCGAGAGCCTGAACATTCTGCTGGAGGGCACGCCCAGCGGCATGGAGTTGCAGCGCATTGAGGAAATCATTAGCGCCATTCCGGGGGTGAACGATGTGCACGATCTACACGTGTGGAGCATCGGCAGCGATACTCATTCGCTCTCCTGCCACGTGGCCATCGCCGACATGCCTGCGTCCGAGAGTGAGGGAATTCTGCGCCTGATTCGCGAGCAAATGGGCGAACGCTTCCACATCCATCACACCACCATCCAGTTTGAGTTGGCGGTCTGCGAGGTGGCGGACGGCTGCGTTATCCCCATCAGCCCGGCCCACGAACACGGCCACTCCCATTGAAACTGAAGCGGAGAAACTTTTTGTACATTCCTGTACGTTGCTTGGCATGTGCGATCTTCGCTATCAGTCTGGCCTTCACTTTGGGCTGTAACCAGAGCGCGACCGCGCCGGCAAAGCAGCAACAAGCTGCACTTTCGCCTGCCTCCACCGAAGTAGGTTCCTGGCACATAGACTTGAAGGTTTCTCCCGACCATCCGAGGATGGTCAGGCCATTGACCTTCACGCTGCATATTACCGACGGCCATGCGCAACCGGTCATCGGCGCCGAGGTAAATGGCGCGCTTACGATGAAGGAAATGGATATGGGCACAACCCGGGTCAAGTTCGCGCCCAAAGGCAAGGGCGACTACGAGGCTGCGATGACGAGCATGGATATGTCTGGCCCGTGGAACCTTGCTGTGGACGCCTCGCAAGGCCCAATCCATGCCAAGAAGAGCTTTGAATTCACGGTGTACGACTAACACCGCCTCATGAATTGTCATCCCCGCACCACCTGATTGACATCTTCCGCCCGTCTGCTTACCCTAAGCTAGCGCAATTGTGCGACGTACCCCTTCGAGGAACATCCAATCACCATGCAGTCTTTGCGTCAGCGCCTACGTTTTTTAGCGGCCGTCCAACTGTTGCCGGCTTTGGAGAGCGGCGAGGAAACCCTGGTCGGCGGGCAGGCCGTGCTCGAAGGCGTCATGATGCGCTCGCCCCATGCTTGGGGCATTTGCATTCGCAGGCCCGATGGCACCCTGGCGACGCACTCGGAGCCGCTGGAACGGCCCTCGGAGCGGCACAAATGGATGGGCTGGCCTGTGGTTCGCGGCGTCATGACGCTGGGCCAGGCGATGGCGCTGGGTTTTCGCGCTCTGCGCTACTCCGCCAACGTCGCCATCGGCGAGTTGAGCGCTGAAGACGAGAAGAAGACCGAGGTGCCAGGCTGGGCCCTTGCCCTCAACGTCGTGCTGTCGCTCGGGTTCTTCATCTTCATGTACAAGTTTGTGCCGTTGCTGGCGGCCACCAAGCTGAAGAATGTATATCCGGCTTTCGGCAATCGGATCGCGTTCAACGTCGTGGACGGCGTGATCCGCATCGCACTTTTCCTGCTCTTCATCTGGGGCATCTCGTGCTGGCCCGACATTCGCCGGGTTTTTCAGTACCACGGCGCCGAGCATAAAACAGTCTTCGCGTTCGAGGCGCACGACCCGCTGACCATTCAGAACGCGCAGTCCTATTCGACGTTTCATCCCCGCTGCGGCACCAGCTTCCTGATGACCGTGATGCTGATCGCGATGGTCATTTACATGATGGTGCCCGCCACCACGTTCTGGGCCCGCTTCGCCTTCCGCATCGCGCTGTTGCCGGTCATCGCGGGGCTGTCGTACGAGTTGATCCGCTTCGCCGCCAAGCATGGCTCGTCGCTGTTCGCGGTGCTTACCAAGCCCGGACTGTGGTTGCAGCGCATCACCACCCAGCCTCCCGCGGATGATCAGGTCGAGACCGCCATCGTCGCCTTGAACGAGGCCATGGAGTTGGAGAAACAGCGCGGCGGCGAACTGGTGATTGCCTAGCGGCGGCCACCCCAGCACACGCAAAGGCGGCGCGTGTTGGGGACCCCGGCGCGCCCGCCGCGACGAACTGCGATTCCAATTCATTTGATAGCGCGGGTGGTGGAATGTAGTAGCCTCCTGCATTCAGGTTTGTGTCAGGGCACGAGTTTACTCGTGCCGAAACTGCGTATATTAGTTGGGCTTTAGCCCCTGCCTATGTCGAAAACCAATTGGACGCCGGACGGCCCGGCTAAAGCCGTGCCCTGACACAAAGCTGCCGTCTGAAGTTCTGTAGAATAAAATTGCTCTATGTTTGAACGTCTTGACCAAACTGAATTGAAGTACGAAGAGCTGAACAAAGCTCTGGCTTCGCCCGATATCGTCTCCGACTCGGCGCGTTTCCAGAAAACCGCCAAGGCCCATAGCGAGCTGGCGCCCATCGTGGAGAAGTATCGGGAGTACAAAGACCTGAGCCGCGGCATCCAGGAGAGCAAGGCCATGCTGGCCGAGGAGAGCGATCCCGAGATGCGCGCCTACGCGCAAGATGAGCTGACCCAACTCGAGGAGCGAGTTCTTCAGGTGGAAGCGGACCTGAAGGTGTTGCTGCTTCCCAAGGACCCGAACGACGAGAAGAACGTCGTGCTGGAAATCCGCGCCGGCACCGGCGGCGACGAGGCCACCCTGTTTGCGGCGGAGATCTTCCGCATGTACACGCGCTACGCCGAAAGCCAGCGCTGGAAGGTGGAAGTGCTTTCGACCTCGGAATCAACCGTCGGCGGCTTGAAGGAAGTGATTGCCATCATTGAAGGCCAGGGCGTGTACTCGCGCATGAAGTACGAGAGCGGCGTGCATCGCGTGCAGCGGGTTCCGCAGACCGAGACTCAGGGCCGCGTACACACTTCCGCGGTGACCGTCGCAGTGCTGCCCGAGGCCGAAGACGTGGACATCAAGATCGAAGCCAAGGACCTTCGCATCGACACCTTCTGCTCCTCTGGTCCAGGCGGTCAGTCGGTGAACACGACGTACTCTGCCGTCCGCATTACGCACCTGCCGACCAACACGGTCGTAAGCTGCCAGGACGAGAAGTCGCAGATCAAAAATCGCGAGAAAGGCATGCGCGTGCTGCGCGCCCGCCTGTACGAAATGGAGCAGCAGAAGCAGCAGGACGCGCTGGCCAAGGAGCGCAAGGTGATGGTGGGCAGCGGCGACCGCAGCGAGAAGATCCGCACCTACAACTTCCCCCAGAACCGTGTCACCGATCACCGCATCGGCTTTACCGCGCACCAGTTGCCGGAGTTCATGGACGGCCGCATTCAGCCCATGATCGACGCGCTGATCACCCATTTCCAGGCCGAGAAGATGAAGCAGGAGATGGAGGTCACGGCCTGATCCCGTGCAACTAAAGCAAGCGCTCGCGTCGGCGGTCGAACGTCTCGACGCTGCCGACGTGGGCTCTCCCCGCATGAACGCCGAGGTATTGCTGATGTTTGTTCTCGGCGCCGATCGCGCCTACCTGTACGCGCATCCCGAGCGCGAACTCACTACGGAAGAAGCGGCGCGATACGAAGAAGTGCTCGCCCAGCGCGCCACCGGCATGCCCTCGCAGTACATCACCGGCCACCAGGAATTCTGGGGCTTGGATTTCGTGGTCTCGCCGGCAGTGCTGATTCCGCGTCCCGAGACTGAGCATCTCGTCGAAGCTGTTCTGGAGCTTGCGCGCGGAGTCCAGCGTCCCAAGCTGGTAGATGTGGGCACAGGCTCGGGGTGCATCGCGCTGGCACTCGCACACGAGTTGCCGGACGCCGAAGTCTATGCCGTCGATCTCTCGGCCGAAGCGCTGGAAATCGCGCGCGCCAATGCGGCCCGGCTGCAGCTCGATAAGCGGGTGCAGTTCCTGCAATGCAATGTCCTCGAGCCTATGTTCGCCCCAAGCTTTCCTGTCATCCCGAGCGAGGATTTCAGCCCGAGCCGAGGGCCTCGCTCTTCCGAGCTTCGCGACTTCGATTTTGTGGTCAGCAATCCGCCATACGTCGCTTTCAGCGAAGCCGACAAGGTGCAGAAGTCGGTGCAGGAGTTCGAGCCAAGGATGGCCGTCTTCGCCGGCTGGCATGGGACCGACGTGATAGTCCCGCTGATCGAGCAGGGGCACAGTGCGCTAAAACCTGGCGGCTGGTTAGCGCTGGAGATCGGCTACTCCATGCGAGATGCGGTCGTGAATTTGTTGAGTCCCACAATGTGGGAGCACATCCGCGTCGTGCCCGACCTGCAAGGCATTCCGCGGGTGGTGGCGGCGAAGAAGAAATCCAATTAGTGGTGAGAACTGGTCTAGTGCCGGAAGTGTCTCACTCCGGTGAACACCATTGCCAGCCCCAGCCGGTTCGCCGCGTCAAGCACTTCCTTATCCCGCACCGAGCCGCCGGGCTGAATGATGGCCGTCGCGCCCGCCTTGGCAATCTCCTCGACACCATCGGGGAACGGGAAGAACGCGTCGGACGCGGCCACCGATCCCTTGATCCCGAGCGCCGACTTCATGGCGCCGATCTTGGCCGAGTCCACACGGCTCATCTGGCCCGCGCCGACGCCGGTGGTCTGGCCGTTGCGCGCATAGAGGATCGCGTTGGACTTCACGTGCTTGCAAACCTTCCACGCGAACAGCAGGTCGCGCATCTCCTGTTCCGTGGGTTTGCGCTCGCTGGCCACTTTGAGGTCCGCTTCGGTCAATGCGCACATGTCGTTTTCTTGCAGCAGGACGCCGCCGGAGACGTTCTTGAGCACCCACCGCTGCGCCAGGGGAACCACCTCGACCAAACGAAGATTCTTCTTTGCGGCGAAGATCTCACGCGCGGCAGGATCGAATCTTTCCGCAGCAATCGCCTCCACAAACAGCTTTGCCATTTCAGTTGCCGTTTCGCGATCGACCGGCCGGTTCACGCCAATCACGCCGCCGTACGCAGATACCGGATCGCACTCCAGCGCGCGCTTGTACGCCTCTGCCAGGGTGGCTCCCACCGCGGTCCCGCAAGGATTGGTGTGCTTGATGATGGCGCACACCGGCTCATCGAATTCCTGCGCCAGGTCCCAAGCTGCCTGCAAGTCAACAATGTTGTTGTAACTGAGTTCCTTGCCCTGCAACGGCTTGCTGTTGGCAATGCCCTTGCCCGAGCCGTCGGAGTACAGCGCCGCCTTCTGATGCGGGTTTTCGCCGTAGCGCAAGTCGAAGGCCTTGTGGAAGGTGAGTCGCAGAGTTTCGGGAAAGCCGGCCCTGCCGGCGAGTTCAAACTTTCCGCCGTCGCCCTCTGGAGCGCCAATGCGCTCAAGAGTCGAAGCGATCGCGGAGTCGTAGGCCGCCGTAGTGGCAAATGCTTGTTGAGCCAGTCGCCACTTCGTTTGCAGGGAAAGCGATCCGCCGGTGCTCTCCATTTCGTGCGCAATCGCTTCGTAGTCAGCCGGCGAGGTCACAATGGCGACATCCTGAAAATTCTTGGCTGCCGACCGCACCATCGACGGGCCCCCGATGTCGATGTTTTCGATCACGTCCTCGAACTCGACGCCCGGTTTGGCGGCGGTTTTCTCGAACGCGTAGAGATTCACCACCACCATGTCGATGGGTTGAATGCCGTGCTGCTTCACCGCCGCAAGATGTTTTTCATTCTTACGAACGTGCAGGATGCCGCCGTGCACCTTGGGATGAAGCGTCTTGACCCGTCCATCGAGCATTTCGGGAAAGCCGGTGAGCTCGGAGATGTCCTTCACCGCGATACCGGAATCGCGCAGCAGCTTGGCCGTGCCCCCGGTTGAAATCAGTTCCACATGGAGTGCTGAAAGTCTGCGCGCAAACTCGACCAGTCCGGTCTTGTCGGTCACGCTGAGAAGTGCTCGCTGAATTATGGCCATGAATGCTCCTTGGTGTGGTCCGCCGAAAATCGCCGCGGCGACAACGCGATTTAGGAATGAAATTGATGCCTTACGAGGTTGTGGCCACCATCCGCCGCCAATTCCAGAGGAAGGTTTCTAACTCCAACAGAAAGCGAAACGGGGCACCCGCCACCGCTCTGATTTCTGTGGGCGGACATTGGTCCACTCATCCAGGCATGGCTACTTGCCGGCTCCAGCCGCCATCTTCTTGACCATCGCGATCACCAGCTTGCGATCGCTGTCGTTCAAGTTGGGTGAGTAGCGGCGAATTTGCGTCAGGAAACGGACCTCATCCTCGGCCAACTGGGGTGCGTTTTTGTGGCCGTTCTCACCCGAGCCGCCGCTGAAGAACTGGGCCAGCGGGATTTCCATCGCCGTTGCAATTTTGGCCAGGGTATCGAGCGAAGGAATGGTGTGGCCGTTCTCGACCCGTGACAGATAGCAGCGCAACAACCCGGTGCGCTTTTCGATGTCGCCCTGCGACATACTCTTCTGCAGCCGGAAATTGCGGATGGTTTCGCCGATATTCATGAGGGGTTCACGTCCTGGAAGTAAGCGGCCATGGTATTAACTGCATAGTAATCAGGGTACAAGCCGCTGGCAAGTGAAATCTTACCGAGTGGCGCGATTACGACGCGACGCGGCTATCCACGGGGCCTTGCCGTTCTGAATTCTTCCGCAGTCGGCTATAGAGACTGCTGAAAAACTCGAATGTGGACACTTCTGAAGGGGCGCACCTTCAGGTGCGCCATTCTAAGCCTTTTATTTCTGTCATTCCGAGGGGCTTCAGCCCCGAGGAATCTGCGGTCTCTTTCATCGCGCCGACTTCTTCAGCAGCCTACTTAGAGCAGCAGTTCCATATACAAGAGTCCTTCGACGGGAGACGCGGGAGTGATTTCCTGAAAACCGAGCTTGCGGTACATCCTGACGGCGGCTTGCATGGTGGGAGGATGAGTGTCGAGCCGAAGCCGCCGATAACCGAGCGCGCGCGCCTCCTGCAGGACGCGCTCCGCCAACTCTCTTCCCAGCTTCCTGCCGCGGAAGCCGGGCCTCACGTAGAGCCGCTTCATTTCACAGGTGGCTTCCTGCGGGAAGGGACGCAACCCGACACAACCGGCCGGCTGTCCCGATACCAATGCCAGGAGCAACTTGCCCTGAGGAGGTCCGTACTCCCCCGGCAGCCCCTCCGACTCAAATGAGCGGAAGCGGTACTGCAAGGGCAACTCGGCCCGGTACTGCCGAAACAGGCTGCGGACTTGCTCGATTTGTTCCGCAGTAATTGCTTCTACAATCTCGCTCACAGTACGCCCAGAGAGGTTCATCCCATCAGGATGCCGCCGTTGATCTTCAACACCTCGCCGGTAATGTAGCCGGCCTCTTCCGACGCCAGGAACTTCACCGCGTGCGCCACATCCAGATCGGTTCCACCATGTCCCAGCGGAATGTTCTTCCGGATGTTCTCTTTCAATTCGGGGGAAAGTGCGGCAGTCATAGCCGTCTCGATAAATCCCGGCGCAACGGCGTTGACGGTGATGTTGCGTGAACCGACCTCACGCGCAACCGCCATGGTCAAGCCAATCAATCCCGCCTTCGAGGAGGAGTAGTTGGCCTGTCCCACCTGGCCAATCTGGCCGAAGATGCTGGTGACGTTGATGATGCGGCCCCAGCGCTGCTTCAGCATGGAGCCAATCACCGCCTGGATCAGCAGGAACGGGGCGGTGAGGTTGGTGTTGATGACGTCGTCCCAGTCGGCGCGCTTCATGCGCATGATCAACTGGTCGCGTGTGATCCCGGCATTGTTTACCAGGATGTCGATCTTGCCGAAGCGCGCGATGGCGGCTTTCACTCCGGCCTTGATCTCCTCTTCCTGGATGACGTCCATCTTAAAGACCGCGGCCTCGCCGCCCTTGCCACCGATCTCTTGGGCGAGTTGCTCCAGCTTTTCCTGATTGCGCGCGCACAGCGCGACCTTGGCGCCCGCCTCTGCCAGGACCAGCGCGCAGGCGCGTCCGATCCCCTGCGACGCTCCGGTGACGAGCGCGACCCGCCCTTCCACTCCTGCCATGAACGCCTCCCTGTTGAAGCAAGGAGGATTATAACCACCATCACCGAATGCCAGAGAAATTCGCTCTGGCGGAACGCCGAAGAGTGGAGGAATTTTCGACTGTAGGCAATCAGTTCGTCATCCCATCACCGCAGCCGCTCGGGCGCCCAGAATAGGACCTTCAGCTCGCGTGAAAAATGGACAAGCTCCGGCTGCGGGGGAAGCTGCGCACCCGCTGGTTGGGCCATGGTATTCCGCTCCACTTCAAACTTAGCTTGCTGTAAGTCCCATGGCAGATGGTGAATTTCACCTCGGTAGAGCCGTTTGCGACTGAAGGCATAAAGGCAATAACGCTCGGTGAGGAAGTGCTCGATCGAGCCCGGCCGTGCGTGGAAGCTGTCGGATGCGGGGCCGTAGGAGCAGCGGAGTTCCGCCGGCTTGGGTCCGTGCTGCCGCTTCGAAACGTATTCGAGCCTCGGCCCGCCTCGCCCTTTTATTTTCATGGAAGCCTGCCAATATGGCAGACGATAAAAGACGCGTGCCCCCCAAACCGCCGACAAATTGCTGGCATCGAGGCTGAAGAAATAAATGCCCGGTTTGCCGTCGTAGGTGACATAGGTCCGCACGTTGACCTCGGAAAAATGTGAGAGCCACGGCAGGGACGGAACTCCGGGGGGGCGCAGATGGTTGATCCAAAACGGCGTGACGGTGACCCACGCGCGTTGCTTGTAGGTGTCGAGGGTCAGCACATCCGGGACCAGCGGACGGAGCGCTTCCGGCGCCACTGGGTAATGCAGAAAAAGCAAGTCGTTCCAGCGCTGCGTCATGATCCACGGCGCCATGGGCGCGGGCCAGGGACGGTGCGCGGTGGCAAACAGAATGGAATCGGCGCCCACCCACTGCGTCCGGCTCTCTTCCTGCCCGGAGCGGCTGTCGGTGGTGGACGAGGGAGCATCTGTCGGCATGGCCTCGCGGGTGATCATCGTTCGCCCCGGATTTTTCTGCGACTCCCACACGTCCCCGGTTGCCCACGAATTCCATACCGCATATCATTCACGGCAATGTCATTAAGCTCCAAACCCAACGATACCACGGAGGTTCTCGCTCACCACGAGCCCAGCACTCAGGTCTATGCGGTTAACGGGGCCGACCCGGAAGTGCTGGCTTATGGCATGGCAAAATATTCGCGCTCGGCACTTTCCATGCGCGAATCGCTGGCCGAGCTGAATGAGCAAAGAGCCGAGAAGTTCCTCAACACGTACTATTTTCAGTACGGACATCGCAGCATTGCAGATTTGGCGCACCTGGCTTTTGCCGTCGAGCGCCTGTCGATTCTTGCCGCGACGATAGCGGTCGATGAGCCTCGCTGGGACGGACAGGAACGTTCCACCCGCTATCAGGACTTCCAGAAGAGCGGATACTTTGTTCCCGATTTTGCGGAGGATGCCGGCGCGCGCGCCGTCTACCGCGAGACCGTGGACTTGCTCTTCGCCGAATATCGTCATTTCTCCGAGGAGATGTTTCGCTATCTGCGGGACCGCACGCCCAAGCCGGTTGAAATGAAGCAGGAGGCCTACGAGCGCACGCTGCGCGCTCGCGCTTTCGACCTCTCGCGATACCTTCTGCCGCTGGCGACCAATACCTCGCTGGGCCAGATCGTCAGCGCGCGCACTCTGGAGTCGCAGGTGTCGCGATTGTTGTCGGACACGCACGCCGAGGTCCGGCGACTGGGAGAGTTGCTGAAGCAAGCTGCGCGCGATGCCTCTTACAACGTCAGCCACGCCGGCGCGCGCGAATTGGTGCAGGAGATCCAGCGCGAGTGTCCGGCGGTTGCCGAGCGTGCAGGTGAATTTCTGCTGCGCGAGGTCCGGGTAGCGCCGACCTTGATGAAGTATGCCGAGCCTAGCCCCTACGAGATCGAAACTCGTCGCGAGTTGACCGCGGCGGCGAAGGAGTTGTTCGGCGGTCTCGCCACTGCTCCTGCGCCGACGGTTGATCTGCTGGACGCCGATCCGCTGGAGGTCGAGTTGGCGGCCACGCTGCTGTACCAGTATTCGCATCATTCGTATCGGCAGATTCGCGAAGTTGTAGAAGCTCTTCCGGAAGCGCAGCGCCGCGAGGTGATCGATCTCGGTCTGCGCCATCGCGGCCGCCATGATGAGGTTTTGCGCGCTTACTGTGTCGGTCAGCAATTCCGCTTCGACATTCTGATGGACATCGGCGGCTTCCGCGATATGCATCGCCACCGCCGCTGCGTGCAGATCGTGCAGGGCTACACGGCCGCACATGGCTACGACATGCCGCAGGAAATGGACTCGGCTGGACTGACCGCCCGCTACGATTCTGTGATGGAGCGCGCGCGTGGTGCCGCTGCCGAGTTGGCTGCGCGCGATGCTGCCGAAGCCGAGGAGCAGTCGCAATACGTCATCCCGCTGGCTTTTCGCAAGCGGACGTTGTTCAAGATGGACTTGTCAGAGGCGATCTACATCAGCGAACTGCGCACCGGCGCAGCCGGCCACTTCTCCTATCGCAACGTGGCGTATGCGATGTATGAAGCGGTAGCGCAATGTTATCCCGCACTGGCGAAATACTTCCGCGTCACCGACGTCCGCGAGCCAGTGGATTTGCTGAAACGTTGATGCTGGGATTCCGCGACGGACTTTCCTCAATGCGTTTCCGGGAGCGTGCACTCGAATTCGTAGGAATGCTTTCCGTATCACCCAAGTCTGTGATAGACGAAAGGTCTAGTACTTTCGTGCGCATAGATTCGCTATTTCTTCGCTTTTTCGGCTTGGTCGGATGTATAATTCAGCGTCGGGACCCATGCGCCTCTCATTGCGAAACTCCTATTACTTCATGGCGCCTGCCTCACTGACCCATCGCACTTTATCGCAAGCGGCCCTCCCGGATTCCTGCTGCGCCGGGACGCAGCCGCCAAGGAGCGGCATTCATGGCAGACGAAAGAACTGAAAAAGGCAAGGCCATCGACCTGGCTATGTCTCAAATCGAAAAGCAATTCGGCAGAGGCTCCATCATGAAGTTGGGGAGCAAGGGCGCGGTCGTTCCCATCGCCGTGATCTCCACGGGAGCGATTTCGTTTGACGCGGCGCTGGGCATCGGCGGCTTTCCGCGCGGGCGCGTGGTCGAGATCTTTGGGCCGGAGTCGTCGGGCAAAACCACCATCGCGCTGCAGGTGATTGGTGAAGCGCAGAAGCAAGGTGGCATGGCCGCCTTCGTGGATGCCGAGCACGCCCTCGACCCCATCTACGCGGCCAAGTTGGGCGTCGACGTCGACAACCTGCTGGTCTCGCAACCCGATTACGGCGAGCAGGCGCTGGAGATCGCCGAGGCCCTGGTGCGTTCCGGCGCCATCGACGTGCTGGTGGTGGACTCGGTTGCCGCCCTGGTGCCCAAGGCCGAACTCGACGGCGAAATGGGCGACAGTCACGTTGGCCTGCAGGCCCGCCTGATGTCGCAGGCGTTGCGCAAACTCACCGCCATCGTCGCCAAGTCGCACACCTGCCTGGTATTCATCAACCAGATCCGCGAAAAGATCGGCGTGATGTTCGGCAATCCGGAAACCACAACCGGCGGCCGCGCCCTGAAGTTTTACTCTTCGATCCGTATCGACATCCGCCGCATCGGCGCTATCAAGGATGGCGACCAGGTGATCGGCTCGCGCACCCGGGTAAAAATCGTGAAGAACAAAACCGCTGCGCCGTTCCGCGAAGCCGAGTTCGACATGATGTACGGTGAAGGCATCTCGCGCGAAGGCGACTTGCTCGACCTGGCAGTCAATGGAAACCTGGTGGAGAAGTCGGGATCGTGGTTCAGCTATAAGGGCGAACGCATCGGCCAGGGCCGCGAGAACGCCAAGCAATTCCTGAAGGAAAACAAGGACATCGCCGCGAAGATCGAAAACGATGTACGCAAGGCGCTTGGCCTGATCTCGGTGGAAGATAAGGCGCAAGCGGCGGCGGCCAATGCAGAGGCCGCACCGCATGCCACTCCCAAACCTCCCGCCGGGCGAAAGTAACGCATCGCGTCGGAAAGGGGCCCTTTTCCCGAGGGCCCTCCGCGCACCTCTTCCCCGATTCTCTTTCCGCGATTGCCTCCAGACGCAACCCAGAATAAAATCATCCGGCATAGACTCCCGCCTCCCGAGGTCTCTTGAAGGATATCGTCGCCATTTATCCCGGATCGTTCGACCCCGTTACGAACGGACACCTGGACCTGATCCATCGCGGCAGCAAGCTCTTCGACCGGCTCATCGTGGCGATTGCACCCAACCTCGACAAAGGCGAAGCTCTGTTCAGCACGGAAGAGCGCAAAGAGATGCTGGCGGCAATGACGTCCGAGCTCGACAACGTCACCGTCGATATTTTTGAGGGTCTGCTGGTCGCCTACTGTATCCAGAAGAATGCTAATGCGGTGCTGCGTGGGATTCGCGCGGTAAGCGACTACGAGTTCGAGTTGCAGATGGCGCTGATGAACCGCAAAATGGAACCGCGGGTCGAGACCGTGTTCATGATGCCCGCGGAAAAGTATTCCTACCTCAGCTCGCGCATTGTAAGGGAAATCGCCAAGTTCGGCGGCCCCTTGACGGGACTTGTGCCGGAGTTGGTCGAGGAACGAGTCCGCCACAAGATTGCAGAGAAACATTCGTTCGCCACGAAAACTCATCTATTATGAAGGGCCAACCCATGACTGCTGCCGGAACCCAGCTCTCGTCGTTTCTGACTAACCGGATTCAACGCATCGAAGTTTCTTCCACCTTGGCGGTGGTCGGGGAGACTGAAAAGTTGCGCGCCCAGGGCGTCGATCTGGTTGACTTCGGCGCCGGAGAACCGCATTTCGCCACGCCCGCACACATTAAAGAGGCGGCGATTGCGGCGATCCACAACAATTTCACCAAGTACACTGCTGTCGGCGGCACGGCCGAGCTGCGCGATGCGATCGTGCAGCGCCACGCGGCCGATTTTGGCTCCGACTACAAGCGCGAAGATTGTATCGCCTCGGTGGGCGGCAAGCACGCGCTCTTCAATGCCATCCAGGTTCTGGTGGACCACGGTGACGAAGTCATTCTGCCGGTGCCCTACTGGGTCTCGTTCAAAGACATCGTCCGTTATGCCGGCGGCGAGCCGGTGTACATTCCCACCGATGAGAAGCACGACTTCGACCTCACCGCCGACATGGTCGAGCGCGCGCTCACGCCGCGCACCAAGGTCATCGTTCTGAACTCTCCCGGCAACCCGTCGGGGGCAGTGATGAAACCCGAGCACATGACGGCGGTGTTGCGGCTGGCACACGACCGCGGCATCTATGTTGTCTCCGACGAGTGCTATGTGTATTTGAACTTCACCGGGCAATCGTTCTCGGCGGGTTGCGTTCACGAAGTGAAGGAGCGGCTCATCATCATCGGCTCGTTGTCGAAGACCTATGCCATGACCGGCTGGCGATTGGGTTATGCACTGGGGCCTGCGCCGATCATCAGCGCGATGACAAAGCTGCAAAGCCAGAGTACTTCGAACCCCACCTCGATCGTGCAGAAGGCGGCGGTGGCGGCCTTGACCGGCTCGCAGGAGTGCGTGCGCGAGATGTTGGCTATCTACATTTCCCTGCGCGATCAGGTGGTCGCGGGCCTGCGCGCGATTCCGGGCCTCACCTGCACCTCGCCGAATGGCGCGTTCTACGCCTATCCCAACGTCAGCCATTACTTCGAGCGCGGCGGATTGAACTCGGCATCCGACGTGGCGCGTAAACTTTTGCGCGATGCGCACCTGGTTGTGGTTCCGGGTGAAGGCTTCGGCACCCAGGACCACATCCGGGTCTCGTATGCGGTTTCCGCCGAGAACCTGGAACGCGGCCTGGAGCGCATGCGCAAATTCTTCGCCAACGTGTAGGCTGATGCCTGAACTCTATCCACTCCTGTTGATGCCTATCTTCGACGAACGGCCCTGGGGTGTTCGCGATCTTCGCCCGATTTACACCCGAGTTGTGAAGGAGCCGATTGGCGAGAGCTGGCTGACCTGGCACGACAACCGGGTGGCTAATGGGCCCCTGGCGGGTCGCACGCTGGGCGAACTCTCCAAGCAATACGGCCGCGATCTAGTGGGGCAGGCCGCGTGTTTCGACGATCGCTTTCCGCTGCTGGTGAAGTTTCTCTTTCCCGGCGACAAGCTGTCGGTGCAGGTCCATCCGGACGATGAGCAGGCGCGCAAGATCGGCGAGCCATGCGGAAAGACCGAATGTTGGTATGCGCTGCGCGCGCAGCCCGGCGCTCAAGTCGCACTGGGATTGAAGCGCGGTGTCACGCTGGAGCAATTCAGACAGGCAATTCAAGATACGCGCGCGGAAGAGTTGCTGCACTGGGTGGATGTTCATCAGGGGGACATGCTTTATGTCGCCGCGGGGACCGTTCATACCATCGGCGCCGGAATGATTTTGGTGGAGACGCAGCAAACATCCGATACGACCTATCGCCTCTATGATTACGGTCGTGGCCGTGAACTTCACATCGCGGAAGGATTGGCGGCGACAAAACTGCGGACGAATGCAGGTAAAGTGCTCAGTTGCGGCGGAGACGTTTACAAGGTGCTGGTGCGCTCGCCGTTTTTTGAAGTCGAGAAGATCAAGCTACGCGAAGCGATCCACGCGGAGACCACACCGGCTTCCCCTCACATCCTGGTCGCGGTGGACGGGGCAGGAATCGTAGAATCGCAGGGGATGGAGCCCATCAGCTTCGCTACTGGAGAAGCGGTGGTCGTTCCCGCCACGGTGCGAGAGTACACCGTTCGGCCGCAGTGGGAGCTTGAAGTCATGCGTATGTCTCTGCCCACGGACGCAGTAGCAGAGCCGGAGACGAGACTGGGGCAATCCATCAGCGCGCCATAATACACTTACAAGAGCGCTCACCTCGAGGCGCGAGGAATCGAACTCAGTGACCACTTCAGGTAGGTTTGCGTTTTATCCCGTCATTCTCGCCGGTGGACGCGGCACCCGCTTCTGGCCGTTGAGCCGCAAGCGGATGGCCAAGCAACTGCTGCCGCTGAACAGCAAGAAAAGCATGATCCAGGAAACTGTCGAACGGCTGTCGCCGCTGGCGAAGGCAAAACAATTCTGGATCATCACCAACCAGGACTTGCGCCTCGCCATCGTACGCCAACTCAAGGGTCTTCCCAAGAAGCAGATCATTGCCGAACCCCTAGGACGGAATACGGCTCCGGCAATTGGACTGGCTGCCTTTCTGTTGGAGAGGAGCGACCCCACCGCAGTCATCGGAATGTTTCCCTCCGATCACGTGATCGTGGACGAGAAGCGCTTCCGCGCTGACATTGGGCGGGCCGCCCGGATCGCTGCCACCGGCGAAAACATTGTCGTGATAGGTATTACTCCCACGCGCGCGGAAACCGGTTATGGCTACATCGAAGTTGGCGATCAGCGGCAGAAAGGCGTACTGCAGGTACGCCGCTTCACCGAGAAGCCTCTGCCCGAGGTCGCCGAGCAATTCGTCAAGGCTGGAAATTTCTTCTGGAACAGTGGAATGTTCATTTGGAGTGCGCGCACCCTCGCCAATGCGCTGCGTGAACATCTGCCGAAAACAGCGCCGCTGCTGGAAAAAATTGCGGCCAGTTACGGAAGTCGCAGCTTCGAGAAGACCTTCGCCAAACTTTATCCCAAGTGCGAAAACATCAGCGTGGATTATGCCGTGCTCGAACCCCGCTCCGCCAAGGGCGAAGGCAAGTCGCACATCTATTGCATTCCGGCAAACTTCGGATGGAACGACCTGGGCTCCTGGACGGCGCTCTACGAGCATCGCAACGTCGGCAAGAACGGCGCTCAGAATGTCATTGTCTCTGAGCAGAGCTTCGCGTTGAATGCGGAGGGGAACTTCGTTCACTCCAAGCGGAAGTTCGTCGCAGTCGTAGGGGTGAAGAACCTGATCGTCGTCGAAACCGATGATGCGCTGCTAATCACCACGCATGAGCATGCGCAGGACGTGGGCAAAGTGGTGAAGCATCTCGACGAACAAGAACTAAAGCGGCTAGTCTAGCCCAGCGTTATAGACCAAAAAATTCAAGCTAAGGTAGATTGATGGCGGCACAGATCAAGTTCGGCACCGATGGATGGCGCGGCATCATCGCCGATGATTTTACTTTCGATAACGTTCGCCGGGTTGGCAACGCCATCGCGACTTACGTCCGCAACAACGAGGACGTCAGCAAGGGGCTGGTCGTCGGTTATGACACGCGCTTTGCCTCCCAACGCGCGGCTGAGATCGTCTCGGAAGTTCTGGCCGGCTCTGGCATCGCGGTGCGTCTCTCAAACGATTACACGCCCACTCCGGCGCTGTCGCATGCGGTCAAGCACCTGGGTGCGACCGGCGGCGTGATGATCACCTCCAGCCATAATCCTTTCAACTGGAATGGCGTGAAGTACAAGGCGAGCTATGGCGGATCGGGGACGCCCGCCATCATGAAGTCGATCGAAGGTGAACTGGATTCGCCCCGGCTCGAACGCAGCGGCGGCAGCGTGACTCTCGCGGACTTCAAGACCCCTTACATTTTCGCGATCAAGAACTTTGTTGACTTGAAGGCGATCCCGAAGGCTGGTTTTAAGTTTGCGATTGACGTGATGTATGGCGCAGGGCGGGGCGTGCTGAAGGGAATCTTTGCCGAGAGCGGGATCGATCACCTGGAGATTCGCGGGGAGCTCAATCCGCTGTTCCCGGGAATCAATCCCGAGCCGATACCACCGCACATTGCGATGCTGCAAGAAACGGTTGTGCGCGGCCACTTTCATGCGGGCCTGGCAACTGACGGCGATGCCGATAGGCTGGGTGCGGTCGCGGACGATGGCAGCTTCGTGGATGCGCACAAGTGTTTCTGTCTGATTCTGGAATGGCTGCTGAAACGCAAGAAATGGCCCGGCGAGATCGTGCGGGCATTCAACACCACGCGCATGATCGACCGTATTGCCGCGAAGTATGGCCGCAAGGTGAACGAATGCGGTATCGGCTTCAAGTACATTTGCGATCTCATGCTGGAGCGCGACATCCTCATCGGCGGGGAAGAATCAGGCGGAATCGGCATAACCCGGCACCTGCCGGAGCGTGATGGCCTTCTGAATTCCCTGCTGCTGGCCAACATCATGGCGGAAGAGGGCAAGGCGCTTGGCCAACTGGTGCGCGACCTGCAACAGGAATACGGCGAGCATCACTATGGTCGCCTCGATCTGCACCTCAGCAACGAGGTGAAAGATGAGGCGATGCGGCGCGCCAGTGCGAAGCCGGCTATGATCGGAAGTTTCAATGTGCAGAAAGTGGAAACACTCGACGGGGTGAAGTTTTTCCTCGACGCTCCGACTTACGGCAACGGCGCCGAAGCCTGGGTGCTGGTGCGCGCGTCAGGAACCGAGCCGCTGCTGCGCATCTATTGTGAAGCTGCTTCGCCGGAGTTGGTCTCGCAGATCCTGAAGGAAACCGAAAGCTTTGTCGGCGCGGGCGCTCAAGCCGTCACGCCCGTCCTGTCAGAGGCAGGTGCGAAGTAGCGCGGGCCGAACACAACCTTCCGCCTGCAGTGAGTTTCCCGCAGCACTTCTGGCATACTGGAATCAAGCATCGAGAGAACGATCGCGCGCATCCGGCTCTCTTAACTAACTCCAACTGAATGGCAACCACTTCAATTCCGCGACCGGCCGACTCGCCGGAGGTACGCCGCTATAACCGCATTCAACGCTGGCTGAGCCTGACGGATGCGGTCATCGGTTTCGCCTTGCTGGTGGTGCTGCTGGTCACGGGATGGACCGGCAAACTCCGCGACTGGTCTTACCTGGGCGCGCACCAGTATTACTTTCTTGCGGTTTTTCTGTATGTGCTGATGTTCTCGGTCATCGCCAAGGTGCTCAGCGCGCCTTTCGACTTCATTGGCTTTCGGCTTGAGCACCAATACCATCTCTCCAATCAAAAGCTGCGGGGCTGGCTTTGGGACGAATGCAAGGGATGGCTGGTGGGCCTGGTCCTGGGCGCCATCATGGTGGAAATCGTTTACGCGATCATCCGGATTGCGCCGCAGCGCTGGTGGATCATAGCCTGGGCGGTTTTTGTCGGGCTGTTCCTGCTGATGGCGCAGCTTGCGCCGGTAGTGCTGATGCCCATTTTCTATAAGTTCCAGCCGCTGGAAAACGATACGCTGCGCGAGCGGCTGACCAAACTCGGCGAGCGCGCCGGCACCCGCGTGCGTGGCGTATATGAATGGAAGCTGTCGGAGAAGTCGAAGAAAGCGAATGCTGCGCTCACTGGACTGGGATCGACGCGCCGCATCATTCTGTCCGACACCCTGCTGCAGCATTACAGCGACGACGAGATCGAGGCGGTCCTCGCTCACGAACTCGGGCACCATGTGCACCGTCACATTCTGAAGGGCATTTTAGTGCAGGTGGGGATCACGTTTTTTGGATTCTGGCTCATCAATCAGGTGCTTCGCTTCGTTATCGCGAAGGATTGGTTCCCGGTGCTCGGTCCCCGGCTGTACGATTTTGCCAACTTGCCGCTCATCGTGCTGGTCGCGACCATCCTGGGATTTCTGCTGATGCCGGCCTTGAATGCGATCTCGCGCCGCCATGAACGGGAAGCGGACCGTTACGCGTGGGAGAGTATTCCCGCCATCGGGCCCTTCATCAGCTCGATGCAGAAGTTGGCCGATCAAAACCTGGCGGAGCGCGAGCCGTCGAGGTTCATCGAATGCATTTTTCACTCGCACCCGTCAGTCGGAAAGCGAATTGCCGCGGCTGAGTCGTGGGCGAGTAAGCAACCGCAAACTGAAGCCCAACCGCTTAGCTAAGCTTCCTTTCGCGCAGAATCCGTTGCACCCGCCGCAAATCCTCTTCCGTGTCCACGCCTACGGTGTCGAACGGCGTTTCGGCTACGTGGATCGCGATGCCATGATCGAGGAAGCGAAGCTGTTCCAGGCGCTCGCTGCGCTCCATTTCCGACTCAGGCCACGCGCAGAACGCATCGAGGGCTGGCTTGCGATAAGCGTAGAAGCCAAGGTGCTTGTAGTACCGCAGCTGTCCGCTGCTGTCGCGATCGAAAGGAATCGCTGCTCGCGAAAAGTAAAGCGCTCTGCCATCCAACGCAGTGACCACCTTTACGGCATTGGGATTGTTTACATCCTCGGGTGAGCACGGAGTTTTGAGCGTGCCGACCTCAACGCCTTTCGTCTCCATCAGCCCGAGCAGGACGGCGAGATGCTCGCGGCGGGCCAGCGGCTCATCGCCTTGCACGTTCACGTAAACATCAGCCTCAATGGCCTGCGCGACTTCGTGGACGCGGTCGGTGCCGCTGCGATGCTGTGACGAAGTCAGGCGACACGACCAGCCATTTTGCCGGCACACGGTGGCGATTTCTTCCGAATCCGTGGCCACGATGACATCTTGCAAGTAGGGGCAGCTACGGACCGCTTCATAGACATAGCTGAGCAGCGGGCGACCGCCCATCTCGCGGAGGATCTTCCGCGGCAATCGAGTGGACGCCAGCCGGGCGGGGATGATGGCGATTGCTTTCACTGCCCTAGTGTCAATGTGCAGAGCATAGGATGCAAGCAAAAGCACGAATGTCGGGCTGACGACCCGTGAGACGGACCCTAGTAATAACTCGAAAAAGCAGATCTCTCACCGACTAAAGTCGTTCCGGGATGACAAGAATAAAGGATTTTCAACGGCGCACCTGAAGGTACGCCCCTTCGGAATACCATCTGAACCTCACTTTTTCAGTAGCCTCTTTCGCCAGTCCGGGAGAGCCGGTGAATTGACCGCAACCATTCGCAAAAAATAGAATCAATAGCTGAGACAGAGATCGTTGGGGACCTCGCATTGCCTCTCTACGAATACCAGTGCAAAAAGTGCCATAGCCTGATGGAGCGGATCCAGAAGTTTTCCGATTCGCCCTTGACCGTGTGCCCGCATTGCGGAGGCGAACTGGAGCAACTGCTGTCGGCGTCGGCCATACAGTTCAAGGGTTCCGGGTGGTATGTGAGCGACTACGCCAAGAAGTCGCCCAGCGCCGGCTCTTCGAAGCGCAACGGTTCCGCCTCGTCCTCTACCGCGGAAAGCAAGGCGGAGACTCCCCACAGCGAGACGGCCTCCGGCAAAGATACGTCCAGTTCCCGCAAAGACGCCTCCAGCTCGGGGAGAGACAAGACCGCCGACAAGAAGTAGCCTTCGCTTTGGCATCTTCACGTCCCGTCGGAAATCACAGACCTATGTGATTTCCGTCTCAATTGCGCATGTTTATCGTAGTTTCGCAGGCAGCCCCGCGTTAAAATGGCAGCGGACGAACACTCGTTCGCAGTACCGCTCTATAAATCTCATCCGCTTATTTAACAGGAGGTAACCGGTCATGCCGAAGAACGTATTGACCCTGACGGACCAACGCACCGATAAAACTTATGAAGCGCCGATCGACGAGTACAGCACCATCCGCGCCATGGACCTGCGGAAGATCAAGACCAGTCCCGAGGAATTCGGTCTCATGACCTATGATCCCGCATTCATGAACACCGCTTCATGCAAGAGCAGTATCACCTTCATTGACGGCGACAAAGGTATCCTGCGTTACCGGGGATACGATATCGAGACCCTCGCCGAGCATTGCACCTATCTGCAAGTGGCGTACTTGCTGCTGAACGGCGAGTTGCCGACGCCCCAGCAGGACAAGGACTGGACATGGGAAATCACCCATCACACCATGCTGCACGAGACCACCAAGCATTTCATCGATGGCTTCCGCTACGATGCCCATCCGATGGGGATCCTGGTGAGCACCCTGGCGGCATTATCGACCGTGTATCCGGAGGCCAAGAACGTCCACGATCCGGAGAACCGGCAGAAACAGATTGTGCGGCTGATCGCCAAGATGGCGACACTGGCGGCGTATTCCTATCGGCATCGGCGGGGCCAACCGTATGTCTATCCCGACAACGATCTCAGCTACCCCGAGAATTTCATGAACATGCTGTGGAAGATGACCGAGCCGAAGTACGTGGCCAGCCCGGTCATCGCACGCGCGCTGGATGTGCTGTTCATCCTGCACGCCGACCATGAGCAGAACTGCAGCACGGCTACCATGCGGGTGGTGGGCAGCTCGCAGGCCGACCCCTACCTGTCGATGGCTGGGGCCGCCTCCGCGCTCTCCGGCCCGCTGCACGGCGGCGCCAACGAAGCGGTGCTGACCATGCTGGACGAGATCGGCTCGGTGAAAAACATTCCGGCTTACATCAAGCGCGTGAAAGCGGGCGAACTTAAGCTGATGGGCTTCGGGCATCGGGTTTACAAGAACTACGATCCTCGCGCGCGCATCATTAAGGCCGTCGCTGACGAAGTATTCGAGGTGACCGGACGCAACACCCGGCTCGACATTGCCCTGGAGCTCGAACACATCGCGCTGGCAGACGATTACTTCGTCACCCGCAAGCTCTATCCCAACGTCGACTTCTACTCGGGGATCATTTACCAGGCCATGGGCTTCCAGCCGGAGATGTTTACCGTGCTGTTCGCCATTCCGCGGGCCGCTGGCTGGCTGGCGCAGTGGAACGAAATGATCCAGGACCCGGAGCAGAAGATCTCGCGTCCGCGGCAGCTCTACACCGGAGTGATGCATCGCAAACTGCAGACCACGCAGGACGAGAAGGTAGCCGTGAAAGTGGGCTAGCAGGTGGAGATGTAGATTCGCAAGACCTGGGGCGGAGCGGTCCGCCCCAATTTTTTTGGCCGGCGGAAAACTATCGCAGTGTCTGACTGATTCAGCTCTGGGAAGACGTCGAACGAAATCCGATCCGTGTCGAATACCGAGTAGTCCAATCCTGCAAGTCCGGGTTGCGCGGATCGCCCCAAACTCTCTTTTTGCGCCTCGCAAGCTATTGAAAACCAGCAAGTTACGGCCAATTAAAGTGATCGTGGACGGAGGGATTCTGTGCTATAATCAATCCGTGCTGTCGAACCCTTAAGTTGTTGACTTTTATAGTAGATAAGGGTTGCCAGAGAAGGTGAATGGACCCTTTGCGGAGTCCGGTGTGAGCAACGGCAACGCACCTTGATGTGTCGCCGTTGGAATGGAGCAGGATGGCCCCAAAAGATTCCGAGTCCGCCGCTGCTGCGGCGCCCGCGAACAACAAACCTATTGAAGTTCCGAACGAAAAAGTCGCCCAGAAAAACGGGAAGAATGGCAATGGTAAATCGGATGGAGAGTACACCGCCGATTCGATCAAGGTACTGGGCGGCATGGAAGCCGTACGCAAACGTCCGGCCATGTACATCGGTTCGACGGGTGAGTTGGGATTACACCACCTGGTTTACGAAGTGGTGGACAACTCCGTGGACGAAGCTCTCGCAGGATTTGCCGACCACATCGATGTCACCATTCATATCGACAATTCCATCACGGTGGTAGATAACGGCCGCGGCATTCCGACGGAGGAGATGGATGTGGACGGCGAACGCCTGCCGGCAGCTCAAGTAGTGATGACAGTGCTGCACGCCGGCGGAAAGTTTGACACCTCGACCTATAAAGTTTCTGGCGGCCTGCACGGGGTCGGAGTTTCCGTCGTCAATGCGCTCAGTCATCTGCTGGAACTTGAGATCTGGCGCGACGGATCGGTTTGGGAGCAGAGCTACTCCAAGGGCGAACCCACTACGAAGCTGAAAAAGACCGGTACCACCAAGAAGCGTGGAACCAAGGTCCACTTCCTGCCCGACAAGGAGATCTTCACTACCACGGAATACAACTACGACACCCTGGCCCAGCGCTTGCGCGAGATGGCGTTCCTGAACAAGGGGCTGCTCATCACTCTCACCGACGAGCGCACCACCGACCAGAAGACCGGAGAGCCCAAGCGCGCCGAGTTCAAGTACAACGGCGGGATCGCCGAATTCATCAAGCACTTGAATCGTGGTAAGAGCGTGCTGCACGACAAGCCAATCTACATGGAAGCCGAGCGTGACGAAGTCGCCATGGAGATCGCGCTGCAATATAACGACGGCTATTCCGAGACGGTGTTCAGCTTCGCCAACAACATCAATACCGTCGACGGTGGTTCCCACCTTTCGGGTTTTCGTACCTCGCTGACACGCACCGTTAACTATGCGGGCCAGCAACTCGGTTTGTTCAAAGATGTGAAAGAGAACCTTACTGGCGACGACGTTCGCGAAGGCCTGGTGGCGGTGGTGAGCGTGAAATTGTCGCAACCACAATTCGAAGGACAGACCAAGGGAAAGCTCAATTCCGATATCGCGGGTACGGTGCAGGCGTTCGTGAACGAGCGCCTGGGCGCTTTCTTCGAGCAGAACCCTGCGGTCGCCAAGAAAATCATCAACAAGGCCGTCGAGGCGGCGCGTGCTCGCGAGGCCGCACGCAAGGCCCGCGATCTCACCCGCCGCAAAGGAGCTCTTGACGGCGGAGGCTTGCCGGGCAAGCTGGCCGACTGTTCCGAGCGCAACCCCGATCGCTGCGAGGTCTATCTGGTCGAGGGTGAGAGCGCCGGGGGCACCGCCAAGCAGGGACGAGACCGCCGCTTCCAGGCGATTCTTCCGCTCAAGGGCAAGATCCTGAACGTGGAAAAGGCACGCTACGACAAAATGCTGGGCCACGAAGAAATTCGCGCCATGATTACCGCGCTGGGCACGGGCATTGGCAAAGAAGATTTCGATGTTTCGAAGTTGCGCTACAGCAAGATCATCCTGATGACCGACGCCGACGTGGACGGCTCGCACATCCGCACCCTGCTGCTCACGTTCTTCTTCCGCCACATGCAGGAGCTCATCAAGCGGGGCAACATCTATATCGCGCAGCCGCCGCTGTATCGCATCAAGAAGGGCAAGTTCGAGCAGTACATCAAGAACGACGCAGAATTTGTGCGGGTCATGGTGAAGCGCGCCGCCGATGGCATCGTGGTGCGCTACGGAGAAGGCGCAGCCGCCCTGGAGGGAGCGCCGCTTACCAAGTTCATGACCACCCTGAACGACTTCCTTGGTTTCTTCGACAAGGTGGACAAGCGCATTCGCGATGAAAAGATTACCGAGGTGTTGCCGAAGGCTGACCTGTTGAAGCGGGTTGACTTCGAGGGTGACAGCAAGAATCCTCCCAAGAAGATTGTCACGTTGGAGAAGGCGCTGAAGGGGATTGCCAAGGACCGCGGTATCAAAGATGTGAGGTCGCATTTTGAGGAGGAGCACAGCCTCTGGGAGGTGAGGTTCGTCAACTCGCAGGGCGCCGAGCACGTCATCAATTGGGAACTGGCCTCCGCGCCTGAGTATCGCCAGATGATGTCGAAGTACAAGCAGATTGAACTGTACATGCAGCCGCCGTACTACATCGAGACGGTGAAGAAGGACGCCGGCTCTGGCTCGAATGGCAAGGAAGAACTCAGCGACGCGGAGCGGGCTGACCAGGAGAAGGCTGAGCAGAAGAGCCCCAAGACCTCCAAGCGCAAGTCTGAAGCGGAAACCGTGGAGAAGGCCTCGGCGCGCGAACTCTTCGATTACGTGCTCAACGAGGGCCGCAAAGACTACACCGTGCAGCGCTACAAGGGCCTGGGCGAGATGAGTTCGCAGCAGCTTTGGGAGACCACCATGGATCCCGAGCGTCGTACCCTGCTCTCGGTGAAGCTGGAGGACCTGACCGAGACCGAGACCATCTTCACCACCCTGATGGGCGAGGACGTCGAGGCCCGCCGCAAGTTCATCGAAGACAATGCGCTGGAAGTGAAGAACCTGGATATCTGAGTCCGCCTATCAAAGAGGCCGGGCTCCTGTCCGGCCTTTCCAAGGCGCAGTGTCCGAGGAGTTCCATTCCGCGGTAAGCCGACCAATCCCGCGCGACCCTTAAATTTTGTCCTAATTACGTTATCCACAAAACGCGGCGTTTGTAGCACAATAGAGCTTCGCACCACCATTGTCCTTTGGGGGCACTATGGCATTCGCACAAAACCACGGCAGTAATCAACCTTCTTTAGAGCTTCGACCCCTTGACCGCCTGACGCTGGGCTTGATTGGGATGGGAGTGATATTCGCTTCTCTCGGTGCCGGCGAAGCCGTCTATCGGCTCACTTTCTTCGATTTCGATGGAGCAACTGACCGTCTTCCCATCGAAATGTTGTTTGGGCTAACCTTCGCCTGGATGATCACCAAGCTGGTCAGAAAGATCTATCAGCACCGGATGGAGACCTCCGCGAGGATCAATTTGATCTGGGACCGGAACCACAAGATTCGTCACGCGGTCGAAGCCATCACGCCCGTGCCGCATCCCGCCAATCACCAGGCGATTCGGGTGATTCGCGAAGAAGTGGATCGCATTGAAGGAGCGCTGACCGACATACTGCCGCGCTAAGCGTGCAGTCGTCAGTCGCGTTGCATCGTGGGGACGGCGCAGTGTCGTCACAACGTATGCAACGCACGCGCCGCTGTCCGCTGCGCGGGGCGGATCGTACACCAAGCTCTTATTGTTTAGCTCGTCAAACTCAGCGCGATTGGCCGCCGTTCTTCCCGTCGCCAACCACTCTTCGCCACCAGCAGTACCGGCGTGTTACAACAAAAGCTCATGTCCATTTCGGGTATCCGCCAGCGAGTTGGTATGCCGCAGATCGCGGCGCTGTTCCTGCTGCTTATGTTTCTCGCGCAGTGTCTTTGGTTCTCCGCGCATGTGCGGTTATCGGCCATGGAAGGCAATTACGTCGAGGCCGGGTTGCTTCATCTCGAACGCTTGTCCAATGCCGGCACGAGTGAGCGCTCCCCGCTGGCGCCGCTGCTGGCCGGAGTTGCGGCGCGGATCAGTGGCGCAGAAAGTCATTACGCGCGGCTCGGCAACTACCGCTTCTGGATACGCCTGCCCTTCTTATTTGCCGGGCTAATGCTGGGCGCTTCGCTGTGGTATGTTGCCCGCCGTCTTTACGGCAATATTGGCGGATACGTAGCGCTCGGGCTCTACTGCTTTTCGCCGGTGATGGTGGGATGGGCGAGCCAGGCGGGCGCCGTGATCGTCGGCGCGTGGGGAGCCTTCGGTCTCATTTTCACCTCCATCGCAGTGGCGCACACGCTGTATGCTCCGCGTGAAGTCGTGCTGTGGAATTGGCGGCGGATTCTTCTGATGGGGCTTTCCATGGCCATCTGCATCGGCGCTCAGTTCTCGCTTTGGATTTTGCTGGTCCCCGCGCTCGGCTTCATGCTCTGGATCGGCCACGTGCGGCGCGGCGCAGCCCTGGCCATCTTTGCGGCGGCATGTGTCATTGGGCTGGTCCTGTTGTGGGCCCTCTACAGCTTCCGCCCCGTGGTGTTCGGCCAGGCCCTGCTCAACGCAGACTGGCTGGAAATTTCCTCGCAGACCTTCTCGTGGAGCGCGATCGCTCCGCTGCTGGGGATGTTTTTCCTGCAAAACGGGATCGGCCTGGTCCTGTTGCTGATGGTTACGCTGGTCACGTTCGTCGTTTGGAAGCGGTCGCGGTTCTTTGGCACGGCGGCGCCGTTGCTTACAGGCGCCCTGCTGGTAGCTCTGGCCTTGCGACTGCACTTTGCGGGTTTCACCTTCCTGTTCGTCGCCCTCCCGTTCCTGATTTTGTTCATGGCCGGAGTGTCAGCCGACCTGCTGCAAAGCCGCTACGCACTGCTGGCCAATGCCGTAATCGTTGGCGTGCTGATTGCCAACGCCATGATCGACGTTTACAGTCTGCTGCATTTAACATCCCGAAGCCGATAGAAACTTCCCAGCATCTAATGGGTTGGATTAGACTGAGGGGTAAATGAGGGGCGCAAGCCAAGTCGGGTATCCGAAGGGCTGCAAGTCCTTCGAGCGTCTGGCGCTCATATTGGGGTCGTGCCTGTTGCTTGCCGCGTCCTCCTCCTTCGGACAGACACGATTCGGACAGACGCGTGGTGGTTACCCGCTGCCCTCGGTGAGCTCGATGGGCGCGTACCCACGTCCTAGCGTTTCGTCGATGGGACCTTACGGCGGCTATGGATATGGCTCGCATCATCATCAGCCATATTCCAACGGATCCTATCGCGGCTACAGATACTCCCGCGGAGGCTGGGGCTACGCGCTTCCCTATTACTACGTTCCGTTTGGCGATTACGGCTACGGCTATGACTACGATTACGTAGGCGGTCCCGATATGTATTCTGGTCCGCCTGATATGTATTCTGGTCCGCCAATTGGTGCTAACGAGTCAACACTGCACATCATCGTGGAGCAGCCGCCAGCGCAGTCATACCGTCCCCCAGCCGATGACACGCAGGCGGAAGTAGCACCACCTCCGCCGAAGGTACAGGAGCAACCCTCCGCGGCGCGGGATGCGAAGCCACGCGAGCCAACCGTCCTGGTTTTTCGCGATGGGCATCAGCAGCAAGTTGGCAACTACGCCATCATGGGTCAAACGGTTTACATCTTGGATGACCGCACCCAAAAAATCCCGCTCGCCAATCTCGACGTCCCCGCCACCGTCAAGGCCAATGACGATCGCGGTATGGAGTTCAAGATTCCCGCGCAAAAACCAGCGCAGAAGAAAGCCGATATTGAGTTGAAGGTCCCTGCCGAACCGCAAGCAATGAACCCGGCCACCATCGCTTCGGTTGTACCGTAAGCGCGGCGGTACGGCCCCGTTTCGAAAGCCCCCTCGCTCCCCAGCTTAAGCGTATGTAAGCAATTGAAAACAAAAAGATTACCGTCCACCATCAGCTGCGGTTCAATGATATAATTTGACGTGCTATTCATCGGGGCGATCACTCGAAATTATCAGCGTCAAGCCTATCCGATTACCGGTCAATCCGCACGCTTTCGCCCTGGTCTCGGCTACTAGCTAAAGGCAATCATGGCAGACGATCCAAACCAGCAATTACCGCTCGACCCCACGAAGCCCGGCGGGGGCAACATCCAGCCAGTCAACATTGAAGAGGAGATGCGGCGCTCGTATCTCGACTATTCGATGTCGGTCATCATTGGGCGTGCGCTACCCGACATCCGCGACGGTTTGAAGCCGGTGCATCGCCGCATTCTGTACGCCATGCACGACATGGGCGTGCTGCACAACCGCAAGCACATGAAGTGCGCCGGCGTGGTTGGCGAATGTCTGAAGAAGTACCACCCCCATGGCGATAGCGCCGTATACGACGCCATGGTCCGCTTGGCCCAGCCTTGGAGCCTGCGCTATCCGCTGATCGACGGCCAAGGCAATTTCGGCTCGGTGGATGGCGATCCTCCGGCGGCCTACCGGTATACCGAGTCGCGCCTCACTGAGATCGCCGAAGAACTATTGGCCGACATCGACAAAGACACCGTCGATTTCGTCGCCAACTTCGACGACACCACAGTCGAACCGATGGTATTGCCGACGAGAATCCCCAACCTGCTGGTGAATGGATCGAACGGTATCGCCGTCGGCATGGCGACCAACATTCCTCCGCATAATCTCACGGAGATCGTGGACGCCTGCATCACGCTGGTGAACAATCCGCACGCCACCCTCGCCGACTTGTTGAAACACGTGCAGGGCCCGGACTTCCCGACCGCTGCCTTCATCTACGGACGCAGTGGCATTACCGAAGCCTATCGCACCGGGCGCGGACGCTTCATGATGCGCGCCAAAGCTGCCATCGAACACCTGACCAAGGACAAGGACGCGATTATCGTCACCGAGATTCCCTATCAGGTCAACAAGGCAAAGCTGGTCGAACGCATCGCCGAACTGGTGAACAACAAGGTCATTGACGATATCAGCGATGTCCGCGACGAGAGCGACCGCGACGGCATGCGCATTGTCATCGAACTGAAGCGCGGCGCCGAAGCGCAGATCGTGCTCAACCAGCTCTTCAAGCACACCTCGATGCAGGAAAGCTTCAGCATGATCTTTCTGGCCGTGATCAACGGCCAGCCAAAGGAGATGGGCCTGGTGCAGGCCATCCAGTACTTCGTCGATCACCGCATCGACGTAGTGCGGCGGCGCACCGCCTACCTGCTGCTGAAGGCGCGCGAGCGCGAGCACATTCTCGAGGGCTATCAGGTAGCGCTGGACCGAGTGGATGACGTGATCCGCATCATTCGCGGCAGCGAGAATCGCGCGGAAGCCCGAACCAACCTGGTGGAGTATTTTTCCGGCAAGACGGTAAGTGTGTCGGAAGGCAAGTCGGGTAAGACGGCCTCTCTGAAGGGCCTGGTGCCTTCGCAGCTCACGCGTCCCTTCGACACCGTGCAAGCCGACGCAATTCTGGAATTGCAGTTGCATCGTTTGACCCGCTTGTCGATCGACGAAATTCTTAAGGAATTGGCTGAGGTCCGCAGCCGCATCGCCGAATATGAATCGATCCTCGCCAGTGAAAAGAAGCTGCGCGGCGTCATCATCAAGGAACTCGAGGAAGTGAAAAAGAAATACGGAGACGCGCGCCGCACGGTCATCCAGGACGAAACGGTCGAGATCAGCCTGGAAGACCTGATCGCCGACGAGCAAGTCGCCGTCACGGTCAGCCACTCCGGCTACATGAAGCGCACTCCGATTTCGACCTATCGGCAGCAGCGCCGCGGCGGCACCGGCCGCAAAGGCATGAGTACGCGCGAGGAGGATTTCGTCGAATACCTCTTCGTCGCCTCGACTCACGATTACATTCTGGTGTTTACCAATAACGGGCGCGTTTACTGTCTGAAGGTATATGAGGTCCCCGAACTGAGCGCAGCTGGTAAAGGCAAGGCCATCGCCAACCTGGTTTCGCTGCAAGCCGGAGAAAGCGTACGCGCGCTGCTTACCGTGCGCGATCTCGAAGAAGAGAGCCGCTACGTGTTCTTCGCTACTCGCAACGCCACGGTGAAGAAGATGCCACTGAGTGAATTCAGCAATATAAGATCCAATGGCTTTAGCGCTATCCCTATCGTGAAGGAGGATGAACTGGTGGCCGCCTATTGCACCGATGGCAGCCAGATCATCTTCTTGGCAACCCACGACGGCAGGGCGATTCGTTTCGACGAGAGTGATGTGCGGACCATGGGACGGGGGGCGCATGGGGTGCGCGGCATGAAGCTCACTCGTGGAGATTACATTGTCGGCATGGCGGTGACGCCGAAGACGCGCAAGCCAGCCAAGGATGGCGAGAAGCAGGAGGCCAACCTCATCCTGTCGGTCGCCGAGCAAGGCTACGGCAAGCGCACCGACGTGGGCGAGTACCGCCTCACAGCGCGCGGCGGCAAGGGCATCGTCAACATCAAGACCACGGCGCGTAATGGCAAAGTCGTCTCCATCATGCTGGTGAACGAAGAGTCGGAGGTGATGGTGATCAGCCAGTTCGGCAAGATCATCCGCATCGGCGCCAAGACCATCCGCGAATGCGGACGCTCCTCACAGGGGGTGCGCCTGCTGCATCTGGAGGAGGGCGACCGGGTGGCCGCCACCTCGGTCATTCCGCCGGAAGAAGTGGCTGAGAGTGGCAACGGCGAAGGGCTGCTGCTGCAGTAGGAGCAGATGAATAGATGTGATCGAGGGCGCGAGCAATTGCGCCCTTATTACTTCTCAGTGTTCCCTGAAATTTCGCTCACGTAATTTTCAATATTCTTGCAGAAGCGCAGTCCGAGATCCGTTAGTCTTCCATGTTTCGCAGATGATACTGAGTAACCGCTGTCCTCCCCTAATAGGCGGAGCTTTACTAATATTTCATCATCCCTACTGATAAGCGCTCGAACATCATGTCCCAGCCACTTGATAACCAACTGGATCCACTGCTCACGTGTCGCTCCGACTCCCGTATGTGCTCTGTCAATATTATCGACGTTGGCGAGATCACCAGATTTTCCTAATTCATAGCAGGCTTTCATCAAGAGCAGCTGACTGGAGGTCAGTTCCTTCGCAATTTGAAATAGCTGATAAGCAAGAATTTTTTGGGCGTCGGTGCTCTTTACAGAGTTCACGGAGAAGAACATGGCTTTCAGGGCCTCCAGGCGATCCGGATCAGGACACTCATTGTCAATGATCGTGAGGAGTTCAACCCAGCTTTGATACCCGTACTTCGTGTCACCAAAGTTCTCGTCGATCTTGCCTTTCTTGCGAAAATCTTGGACTTCTCTCGCGAACTCCTCGAAAAGGTGGCCCTTCAGCGCGGCTTGCGCGATCTTCCCGCCGAACACAGCCAATTGTTTTGGCCCTTCGGCAAGCATTCCCGTGACCGACTCTGCGATGAATCCAAGGGGCTGCTCGAGGAAATCTGCTATGACTTCCGGCTTAGGATCGTAAAACAGCCGCGAATAGTCTCGCTGCTTGATAATGTATGAGGACTCGGGGACCACCCTCGATGCACCAGCTTAGCCTGTACTTCGGCAAGATTGACGGTGCTGCAAACAGCGCCGGCAAGCAGCTCAGGGGTCAGTTTCTCGTGTCCCGGCTCGCCATTGATGAGCGCGAGAATCGCAGAAGCATCGAGTACGATCTTATTCATTCCTGGCTGCCTCGCGGCGTTCGGCAAGCAGTTCATTGACCAGCGACGTGCCAGGTTTTACATATTGCCGGGCGTGGCGCCGCGCCCGCTGAATGCGCCGCTGCTGGGTGGTGATGCGTAACTCATCGTCCTGGATACGCAGAACGACTTCATCCCCAATCTCAAAGCCTAGCGCCTTGCGAAATGCCGCGGGAATGACGACGCGACCGTTCTGGTTTACCCGCTGTCGGATTTCCTCTTCCATGTCACATTTCCTCTCAAGTGACATAATACTCTTATTTTGTCACAACAGCAGCTAATCCTGCTTTGCGAGTAGAATCTGACATAGATCAAGACGCGGCTTTTTGGGGTTCGCATGGACAAAGTCAATCTCGCGCAGAAGCTGTCGCTGTTCACCGATCGCTATAGCCCAAAGATTGTGGGCGAAGTGAATGACGCCTACGTAAAGCTGGTGAAGCTGCAAGGGGAGTTCATGTGGCATCACCACGACCACGAAGACGAATTGTTCTTCGTGGTGAAAGGCGCGCTGCGCATGAAGGTGCGCGAGAATGGAGTCGAACGCGAAATCATCATTCATCCCGGTGAGTTCATCATCATCCCGCGTGGCGTCGAGCATTTCCCTTCCGCCGAGGAGGAAACCCACGTAATGCTGCTGGAGCCGAAGACCACCCTCAACACTGGCAACGTGGCGAACGCACGGACGGTGGCGGAGTTGCAGCGGATCTAACACCGAGCCAGCTTCTTCACCTGTCCCACATTGTGGGGGAGCGCCTGCAGCATCTCGCGGACGGTGCGCTTGAAGATGGGATGCCGCACCTCGGGCGCGATCTCAGCCAGCGGTTCGAGGACGAATCGCCGTTCGTGCATGGCGACGTGGGGCACATCGAACTGCGGCGTGTGGATCACGGAATTTCCAAAGAGCAGAATGTCGATATCGATAGCGCGGGGGCCCTTCGGCTGGCTGCGACGGCGGCCCATCTGCTGCTCAATGGCCAGCGCCTTCGACAGAAACAGCTTCGGCATCAATTTGGTGCGTAGCGCCACCGCGCAGTTGAGGAACCATGGTTGCGCTGTGAACTCCATCGGCTCCGTTTCGTACAACGACGACACCGCAATCACTTCGCCGAGCTCGGCTAGCTTCTCAATCGCTGTTCGCAGGTTGGCCTCGCGGTCGCCCACGTTGGCGCCCAGCGAAAGATAGACGGTCTTTTCCACGCATGTATGTTAGCGCGATTGAATCTGTTGCATAGTTGCACCCAAGGTTCGTGGGCGTAAGCGGAAAACTAGGCGAGGCACGGAATGCCAAAATAGGGCACAATACCGACAACGATAATTTAACTTGGTGAGGAGAAAAAATCATGGCAGTCAAACCAATTCCAGACGGCTACCACACGGTCACGCCCTACTTGGTAGTGGCGGACGCGGAAGCGCAGATCGATTTCCTGAAGAAGGCCTTTGGCGGCGAGGAAACCTATCGTCACAAAGACGACAAGGGCAAGGTCAGCCATGCCGAGGTGCGCGTGGGCAACTCGATGCTCATGATCGGCCAGGCCCGCGACCAGTGGACACCAAAACCGGCCATGTTCTATCTGTACGTGGAGGACGTGGACGCGGTGTACAAGCGCGCGGTTGAAGCTGGGGGAAAGCCAGTGCAGGAGCCCGCGGACCAGGCCTACGGCGACCGCAGCGGCGGCGTCGAGGATTCTCTCGGCAACCAGTGGTGGGTTGGGACGCACGTCGAGGACGTCTCACCGGACGAGATCGAGCGCCGTTATAGCGAGATGGCGAAGAAACAGGCTGCCGGAGCCGACAAGTCGAAGTAGCTCAAACATGCGGTCGCTGCCCCATCCTTCGCGCGCGGTCTTGGCGCGAAGGGTGGGAGCGCACGTTGAACTGGACCATCACAACGCGGCCACGCGCCGTTGCACCAGTAGAAAGTACAGCGCCATTACAATCAGCAGCAATCCGTTCACGCTCAGCACCAAGGGCGCCGTAAATACCGGGACGAGCCAGCCCGTCAGCAGATTTCCCATGGGCATGCCTCCACGGAACGCACAGTTGTACACGCTCATCACGCGGCCGCGCATTTCGTGAGTGGTGATCAACTGCACCAGCGAATTCACGGTAGCGAACACGGCCATCATGGAAGCCCCCACGATCACCAGCATGCCATAGCTCAGGGGCAATGATGTCGAGAGAGAAAACGCTGCGATCGCGGCGCCCAGGATAATAAGCATGGTGACGGCAAATCGGCCTTTGTGGCGGATGTTCCCCATGGCTGCAACCGCCAGCGAGCCGCAGATCGAACCCAGTCCCATAAGCGAGAACATATTGCCGTAAGTGCCAGGGCCGCGATGAAAGATGTCCTTGACGAACACCGGAATATACGTGCGCATGGGCATGCTTAACGCGGTCATGCAGAACGCCAGCACGATAAGCGCCTCCATGGAGCCCTGCTTGCGAACGAACTTGATCCCCTCCTTTAGGCTGGTGAACATCGACTCGGTGGTACTGACCGGCAAGAATCGGCTTGTGATGAGCAGCAGCGAGACGATGGGCGCCAGAAACGAAAGCGCGTTCAACCCGAAGCACCATTTCTCGCCCAACTTCGCCAGAGCGATGCCGGCCAGCGCAGGGCCAATCGTTACCGCCAGGTTGAACTGAATCGAATTGAGCGCAATGGCGTTCGGCATGTCCTCGCGCTCGACCAGCGTGGGAATCAGCGCCGAGTAGGCTGGACCGCCAAAAGCTTGCGCGAAGCCGGACATAAACGACAGACAGAGGATGGGCCAGACGTGAGTCAGTCCGTTGGCGACCAGAACGGTGAGGATCGCCGCGCTAGCCATCTGCACGTACTGGGAGGCGAGCAGGACCTTGCGCCGCTCAATCCGGTCGGCCACCACCCCGCCGATCAGCGAGAACAGAAAAATCGGGATGCCGCCGAGAAACTGGTCGAGCGCCAGCAGGAACGCGGAATGGCTCAGGCGATAGATGAGCCAGCCCTGGGCCACGATCTGCATCCAGGTGCCAATGCTGGAGGTGCAGGCGCCGATCCACATCAAACGGAAATCACGATAGTGAAATGCTTTGAAGATCCTGTGGAAGGTTGACAGTCTGCATGTCCTCCGCGTGTCTCTGGCGTCCCGTACTCTATCTTCGCACGGGAGCACGCCCCCGAGTCGTTGCCGGTCGTCACGCCAGCAACGCGGATTAGTGGTGAGCGTCAAACTGAGACATTACCGGCCCGGTATCTGCCGGAAAACGGCATTGTTGGCGGTGGTATAATCTCAGTTTGCCTGCTCTTTCTCCGCGCGATTCGAAGCGGAAGCATCGCTTAATCTGCGGAAGGGGCGCGGCATCCATCGGTACTCATCCGAAGATATTCAAGATCTGAGGTCTCTCCATGTCCGGCCATTCCAAATGGGCAACCATCAAACACAAGAAGGGCGCGCTGGATGCCAAGCGCGGCAAGATTTTCACTCGCTTGATAAAGGAAATCACCATCGCGGCCAAGAGCGGTGGCGATGCTGAAAAGAACCCCCGGCTGCGCGGTGCGGTGGCGGCGGCCAAGGCGGAGAACATGCCGGCCGACAACATCAAGCGCGCCATCCAGCGCGGCACCGGCGAACTACCCGGGATTTCGTACGAGGAAATCACCTTCGAGGGCTACGGTCCGGGCGGTGTCGCCATCCTGGTGGAAGTTTCCACCGACAATCGCAACCGCACGGTCAGTGAACTGCGCCACGCGTTCTCGAAAAACGGCGGCAACATGGGCGAGGCCGGCTCGGTCGCGTGGATGTTCCACAAGAAGGGCGACATCATCATCCCCAAGGCGGCGGCCAAGGAAGACGATCTGATGAACATTGTTCTGGAAGCGGGCGCTGACGACCTGAAGGACGATGGCGACAATTGGGAGATCCTCACCGATCCCGCGGCGTACGAGACAGTGTTGGAAGCGGTGAAGGCGGCCGGCATCAAGCCCGAGGTGGCTGAAATCGGCATGGTCCCGCAGACCTACACCAAGCTGGAAGGCCATCAGGCCGGCACCATGATTCGGCTGCTGGAGGCTCTGGAAGATTCCGACGACGTGCAGCACGTGTACTCCAACTTCGATATCGATCAGAAACAGTTGGAGGAAGTGGCGGGGTAGGAAGCGCTCAGCGCATTCAGCATTCAGGCCTAAGCCTTTTCAATACTACGTAAAGGGGCGAGAACGTGGGATCTAGTGACTGTTTGACGATAGCGGACGAGTTGCTATTCAGCAACAACGGGTTTCTGAGGAGAAACACATCGTGGGACGCTTACACTCGGGCGCAGTGGTTGGAGGAGGGCTGCAAATGCGTCTACTGCGGAAAGGACATGATGGAGTCGTATGATACGGCTTACCGTGGTTCGTGTCGCGACCATTTGCTTCCCGTGAAAATTTACGAAGAGCTTGCGAATGAACCTTGGAACCGTGTCTTGTCATGCGTCACCTGCAATGGATTCAAAGGCGTTTTCGATCCGAATGAAAAGGCCAAGGTTTACGTGAAAGGCAGCCGCCAACCAATTACACGTTCACAACGCTTGGATCTAATGAAAATAGCGCAAGAGTACGTTCAAAGTGAACGAGCCGTGCGTGAAGCGATATTTAAGAAAGAAAAAGAGCTGATAGTTCAGAGATTGCAAACCCTGTCTGATGCCCAAAGCACCAGACCATGACATTCCTTGCTGGCGGTTCTCGCCTTAGGCTCAATTTACAATTGACTTAGCATGAAAGTTTTCGCGCACACAGCCTTGTTTCTGGTGATCACGTATGCACTGTCGCTGGCTGCCTGTGGCAAGCAAAAGCAGCCCCCCTCCGCCTCTTCGTCTGAGATGAAGCCTGCGGCCAGCGCTCCTGCAACGCCTGCTCCAGCAGCGATTACGACGGTCGCAGCCAGTTCCGCTCCCAAGCCCGACATCAACGGCAGCCACGTAATGCGGTACGTGAAGGAGATCGTCGCGTTCGGCCCGCGTCCGCCCGGCAGTCAGGGACATTCGAAGCTGGAGCAGTACATCCATTCGAAGCTCAAGGGAGTTGACGTCGAGAACGACATCTTTACCGCCAAGACTCCGGTCGGAAATTTCCCCATGAACAACATCATCGCGAAGTTTCCGGGCAAGAAAGACGGCATCGTCGTGGTCGCCGGCCACTACGATACGGTGTATCACCTGAAGAACTTTGTGGGCGCCAACGATGGGGGCTCGTCGACGGCGCTGCTGCTGGCGCTTGCCGACCAATTTCGCGGCAAGCCCCTCGACGGCTACAGCATCTGGCTGGTGTGGACCGACGGGGAAGAGGCCTTCGTGAAGTGGACCGACGACGACAGCGTATACGGCACACGGCATCTAGCGCAGAAATGGCAGCAGGATGGGACCGCGAAGAAGATCAAGGCGTTCATCCTCGTCGATATGATCGGTGACGCGGACCTCGACATTCAGCAGGAAACCAACTCCACGCCGTGGTTAAGCGAACTGGTTTACCAGGCGGCCACCAACCTGGGCTACCAGTCGCATTTCTACCAATTCAAGGCGCCAATCGAAGACGACCACATGCCGCTTCTGAAGATCGGCGTGCCGGCGGTTGACATCATCGATCTCGACTACGGTTACAACAACGTCTTCTGGCACACTCCGCAAGACACCGTGGACAAGCTCAGTCCGCAATCGCTGGCGATTAGCGGCGATGTGGTGCTGGAAACGATTCGACTAGTGAATGCGCGCTAGGCCTGAGCCCAGCACTCAGAACTTGCCGATTCGGATGCTGCCGTCGCCGGTGGTGATTTCCAGCAGCGGTCCGCCGCCGTTTAACTTGCCACGAATGCGTGACCGCTCGATGGACCCGTTCACCGTAACCGGCATGTCCAGTTGGATATGGCCGTCGCCAGTATGGGCGTAAAGCTCGGCGGCAAAGTCCTGCGGAAGTCGAACCTCCACCCCGCCGTCGCTGGTGTGAATCAGCCATCCATTGCTCATCTTCGAACCCGGCCGCACCGTGAGGTCAATGTGTCCATCGCCGGTGCGCAGGTCAACGTCGGTCAGCACGCCGTCAATGGTCATGTGTCCATCGCCAGTGTGGGCGTGCAGTCCGCCACTGAAGTTGCGCACCTGGATGTGTCCGTCGCCGGTATCGAGGCGGGCTTGCCCGGAGATGCCGTCAACTCCGATGTGCCCGTCGCCAGAGTGCAAGTCCAGAGCGGTTTCCGAGGGAACCTGTACTTCGATTCGCACCCCCTCGTGCATGCCGATGTGGATGCCCCAATGGCTCGGCACATGGACTTGCAGGTCTACCTTATCGGCGTCGTGGCGCTCGGTGACGCGCACGCCGCTGCCGCCGATACTGTAGCCCTCGGCGATCACACGGGCTGAAACCGTGCGGCTGGCTCCGCGCGTGATTTCAACCGAGGCATCATTGGTGTCCACACGCAAGGTGGGCTTGTCGCCGACCTGATAAGTTTTGCTCCATTCCTCGGCGAAGGCGGAAACACCGAGCACCAAGAGGCATAGCAGAATAATTAGGAAGGTTTTACGCACAGAACTCCTCCTCGTTGATGGTTACGAGGAGGACCCTGCTTTTGTTCCGTGGTTGCGAATCAGGAGATACGGAAGGGCAGTTTGCGGTGCCCGGGGCATACGCTACTTAGCGGAGTGGAACTTCGCGCACGCCCCTCACGAGCATCGCTCCCTGCTTGTTGAAATAGACGCTCAGACGAGAAAACGGTTAGCGTCACCGGCTGTACTGGTTCTGCTTTTTCTCCGCATGGCGCTCCAGACCGAGCTGGATCAGCCGGTCCATCAGTTCGGGATAATCGATTCCCGTCGCGGCCCACATCTTGGGATACATGCTAATGGAGGTGAAGCCGGGAATGGTGTTGACTTCGTTGACGTACATCTTGCCCCGGCGTGGATCCATGAGAAAATCCACGCGCGCCATGCCGGCGCAATCCACCGCCTTGAAGGCTGCGATTGCGAGTTGCTGCACTTCCTTCTGTTTGGCTTTAGGGAGCTTGGCCGGGATGATCGACTCCGATCCTTCGACCAGATATTTGGCGTCGTAGTCGTAGAACTCTTTCACGGGGACGATCTCGCCGGGAAGGGAAGCGATAGGGTTGTCATTGCCCAACACAGAGCATTCGATCTCGCGGGCCTTGCCTTTGGTGCCGCCGACGCCCTGCTCGATCACCAGCTTGCGATCGTAGCGCGCCGCCTCGTCCATGGCTGCGGCCAGCTCAGTGCCGTTGTGCACTTTGCTGATCCCGACCGACGAGCCCAGGTTTGCCGGCTTCACAAACACGGGATACTTCAACGCGGATTCGATTTGCTTGCGCACTTTTTTTGGTTGCTCGCGCCACGTGCTACGCAGAACAGTGACATGCTTGACGATGGGCAGGCCGGCGTCGCGGAAGAGACGCTTCATTACGTCCTTGTCCATGCCGGCGGCGGAGCCCAGCACACCCGCGCCGACGTAGGCGATGTCTGCCAACTCCAGCAAGCCCTGGATGGTGCCGTCTTCGCCGAAGGTGCCGTGCAGAACGGGGAAGATGATGTCCACGTCAATCGAATTGGGCGCCGCGTGCAATTCGGTAGAGTGCGTCTCAAACGGCATTAGCGCGGAATGGTTTTCGCCCGGCATGGGCGGCACTACCACGGCTTCTCCTTTGGCCAGGACGGCGGCGGCGGAGGTGGTCTCGGGATCGCCGGCGCGCAGATGGCGCGGCTCGGCCGCTTTTGACAGGTTGCCGCGCAACAGGCGCTCGGCGTGGGCCGCAGTGACCCATCGGCCCTCCTTGGTGATACCGATGGGCACCACGTCGTATTTCTTCTTGTCGATTGCGTTCAGGACCGAGGCCGCCGACAGCAGCGAGACTTCATGCTCGCCGCTGCGCCCGCCAAACAGGACACCTACCCGGAGTTTTGTCATGAATGCATCTTAACTCGGAGAAGCGGGTACCGGAGCGAACCGGTATCTTACCTTAAGTTAAGATACGGTCATGAAGAAGACAGCGCGCCGCGCTACAACCTTCACCGCTACGATCAGTTCCAAAGGGCAGATGGTGCTGCCCGCGCCGGTGCGAAAGCGACTGGGTTTGAAGAAAGGCATGCACGTCAACATTTCTTTCGCGGAAGGTGACGGCGACCGCCTTATTGTGCAGCCCCTGACTTCGCGCCTGATTCAAGAGTTGAGAGGATCCATTGGGTGTGCCGGCGCTGCGCTCGACTACTTGCAACAGGAGCGAAAGCGCGAGCGGGACACAAGTCCTAAAGAACCTTAGCCCGAGGCAGCCATAGATTCCTCCTGCCCCCCGGCGCCGGCTTCCGCAACCACGGAAACGACGGTGTAGGTGGGAGCCAACACTCCCGCGTGCTGATTCAGGTTGCTTGGTTTGTAGGAGGCATCATGCTGCAGGCGTATGTTGGCGCTGTTGCTGATGCACGCGCTGCTGTCAATACTTCGCAAGCTCGGAAACGCCCATCCCAGGTTCCAGGATTCGTGCTTCTGATCCAGCGAGTGCTTCGCATCGAGGTTGGCGTACTGCTGGTACACAGCGGGATCGAAATCTACGCCAAGCGCTTTCGCCTTGCCCATCATCCAGCTCAGCGTAATGTCCGATAGTCCGGTTTCCGGATATCCCCCGCCGACATCGCAATGGACGCCGGTGAAGTAAATCTGCTCAATCACCTGCCCTGGCGCGGGCGGCCCCGACCACAGCGTAGCGGGAAACTCGCGGCGACGCTCATCAATCGATACGGCATGATAAGCGTGCTTCACGTCCGGGTGCAGCGCGGTGTCGAGGAATCCATAGCGCAACGGATCAATACCGCCGAAGATCGCGGGAATGCCGAGGGAACCAACTGTGTCCCATACGCCCACCATGGTGATCTGGGCGTAGCCCACCGAATATTCTTGCTTCAATGCCGCCAACTTTTGCGGCCGTTGGCTCAAGTCATGTTCGCGATAGGCATCGAAAGCCTGCTCGGTCTGGTCATCATCCACGTTCTGCGTGGGCAGACCACAAACCGCAATCATTCCGGCCAGGCTGCGCGCGGTGTAGGCTCCACGGCTGAAGCCGAAGAGAAACAACTCGTCGCCCGGCGAATACAGATGAGCGATTCGCGTGTAACCGTCCTTGATTTTTTGATCGAGACCATCGCCAAAGGCGCCACCGAATAACTTCAGCAGGGTGTTGCCGTCGGCCCCCACGCCGTCATCGTAGATGGGACACTGCTCGGCGGTGAAGTTCAGCGCCTTGAAGAGCTTGTAAACGTTGGTGTGGGTGGCGGCGTCGTTCCAGGTGCCATCAGCACAGAAGATGATTCGTTTTGCCATGGTTTTCTCCTGAGGCCTCGAGGGCCGATGCGAAGCGGCAATCCCCCAACCGTCTTAGATAGATTGAAGGTTTTTCGAGGGAGCGCCTAGCGCAGATCTGGAGCGAAACTATAGCACGGTTTTACAGGGAGGGGATGCAGATCAGCGGTAAATATCTCGACGATGCCCGAGCGCTAACACCAGCACGACCAAGCGATCATCTTCAATTTTGCGGATGGCGCGGTAATCACCAATGCGATATCTCCACAAACCACCTTTGTCGCCGGTAAGCGCCTTGCCTAACTGTCGCGGGTCGTCTGTCACAAGAACGCGGCTACGGAAATAGCTGAAGATGCGCTGTTGGATGGGACGGTCCAGCTCTCGAATCTGTTTCTGGGCGGTCAGTTGAAACTCAACGGTCCAAGCCAAGTTCGCGCTCCAAGTCCTCCAGCGAAATCCTCGGCTCGTTGCGTTCGAGGGCGGCGATGCCTAACAGATAGTCCTCGCGATCCTCCAGATACTGCCGTATTGCGAGCTTCGCATAGTAGCTCTTGCTCCGGCCAGTCTCCTTGGCCAGCCGTTCTAAACGTTTCTCCAGTTCTGGATCTAATCGGAGGCCTAACATCATTCTGCTCCTAACAGTTTTAGATGTTAAACATGTTTAACGGTCGCAGCAAGTGCAGACGGCTACAAAATTTTCTTGCCAAATGCCGACAGCGCCAGCTCCACCGCCAACTCCGCTGTCTGGTTGCGCTCATCGAGCACCGGGTTCACTTCCACCAGTTCGAAGCTGAGCATGCGCCCGTGGTCGGCGATGATCTCCATCGCCAGGTGTCCCTCGCGATAGGTCGCGCCGCCCCAAACCGGGGTTCCGACTCCCGGCGCATCTTCGGGATCGATCCAGTCCAGATCGAGCGAGACGTGATAGCCTACCGTGCCGCGTCCAGCAATGCGGAGGGCCTCCTCCATCACCGAGCGCATACCGCGTTCGTCAATATCCCGCATGGTAAAGACGTGTACGCCCGACCTCCTGATGTTTTCGCGCTCGTGATTGTCGACGTCGCGAATGCCCACCAGCACACAGTTGTCGGGCTGTACTTTCGGACTGAAGCCATACAGGTCGGTAAGCGGAGACTCGAACAATCCCATGATGGCGCCCAATGGCATGCCATGCACGTTGCCGCTGGGTGAACTGCCGGGCGTGTTGATGTCGGTGTGCGCGTCAATCCACAACAGACCGATGCGCTGGTTCTTACGGCGATAAAACTCGGCCACGCCAGAAACTGTGCCCGCGGCAATGGAGTGGTCGCCACCGAGGACCACGGGAATTTTCCCGGCCTCCAAAGTTTTCACCACGAGTTCAGCTTCTTTCGAGCAGGTCTGGGTGATTTCCTTCAAGTACTTGGCGTTGGGATCGCCTTCCGACTTGGTTTCCGCCAAAGCGACGGGGATGTTGCCGCCATCCTCGACTTCGTAGCCGAGGGCCTCAAGTTTGGTTTCGAGTCCGGCGACGCGCATCGCCGAGGGTCCCATGTCAACCCCGCGGCGCGACTGGCCGAGGTCGAGCGGTACGCCGATAATCCGGATGTGCTTGGTTTCTACGTTTTGTAATGGCTTGGTGATCGGGCTGCTTGCCATAGAGATTTCCTAACTGAAGCCGATTGTGTTACGGGTACAACCGGTGCAATGTACGCGGGAAGGGAATGGTCTCGCGCACATGCTCCAATCCGCATATCCAGGCCACAGCGCGCTCGATGCCCATACCGAATCCGGCGTGGGGAACGCCGCCGAACTTGCGCAGGTCGAGATACCACTTGAAGGCCTCTTCCGGCAGTTCGTGCTCATGAATGCGCTTCAGCAGCAGATCGTAGGACCCAATGCGCTGCGAGCCCCCGATGATCTCCCCGTAACCCTCCGGCGCAAGCACATCCACGCACAGGGCAAACTCCGGCCGTTGCGGGTCGGGCTCCATGTAGAACGCCTTGATGGCCGCCGGATAGCGATGCACCATCACTGGCCGGTCGAATTGCGACGAGATGTAAGTTTCATCCGGCGAGCCGAAGTCGCCGCCCCACTCGAACTTGTTGTCGACCAGGCCCTTGGCGTGCCCTTCCTGCAACATCTGCACGGCCTCGTCGTAGGAGATGCGAGGGAAAGGCGTGGCAATCTTCTCCAGCTTGCTGAGGTCGCGGCCGATCGTCTCCAACTCAGGACGCCGCTTTTCTAAGCACCGCTTGACGATGAAGGTGATGAATTCCTCCGCCAGCGTCATAAGATCGTCGAGCGTGGCGAAGGCGACTTCCGGCTCGACCATCCAGAATTCGGTGAGGTGGCGGCGGGTCTTCGATTTCTCCGCGCGAAAGGTTGGGCCAAAGCTGTAAACCTTCCCGAGGGCCATCGCTGTGGCTTCGATATAGAGCTGTCCCGATTGCGTCAGAAAAGCCTGCTCGTCGAAGTAATCCACCGGAAACAGCGTGGTGGTACCTTCGCAGGCCGCCGGCGTAAGAATTGGCGGATCAGTGAGGGTGAATCCGCGGTCGTCAAAATAGTCGCGCGCGGCCTTGATGATTTCGGCGCGGACCCGCAAGATCGCGGCTTGACGGGGCGAGCGCAGCCAAAGATGGCGGTGCTCCATGAGGAAATCGACGCCATGCTCTTTCGGCGAAATGGGATAAGGATCGTCCGGATTGACGCGCTGCAAAACCTGAGCGTCGCTAACGTCGAGTTCGTAGCCGCCGGGAGCGCGTTTGTCGGCGCGCACCTTGCCGGTGACGACCACGCTGGACTCCTGGGTCAAGCCCTTGATCGAGTCGAACAGTTCAGGCGAGACGGCATTCTTGGCGACAACGCCCTGGATGACGCCGCTGCCGTCGCGAAAGATGGGGAACAGTAGTTTGCCGCTCTCGCGCAAGTTGTAGAGCCAGCCACGAATGGTGACGGTCTGGCCTTCGTGCTGGCCGATGTCGCGGATCGTGGTGACGGGTGTTTCCAGTTTTTCCGATAGTTCCATGGGTCCCTAATCTCGAAGATACATGCCCCAAGGGCAAGCAGCTAAAAATCCGAAAAACAGGTCTCTTGTATCTTACTTGGACTACCTGCAAGGCGGCGAATTCGTTGACGGAGAAATGGCTTTCGTGGGACATGCTGAGGTGGAGATTCTCTAATGGGGAAAGGCAGAAAGGACGCGATCTTACGAATCGGTGGGCGCCAGCTCCGACTCCAGCATTCCCATCTCCTGCAGGAGCTTGTAGGTGCGGTCGGCTTCGACCCGATCGACGAGACTTAGCGCGAAGCCGACGTGGACCATCACGTAGTCGCCCAGCCCGGCCTCGGGGACAAAGTCGAGGGAAACTTGGCGCACGATCCCGCCGAACTGCACGCGGGCGGCCCGCATCGTGCCTTGCATTTGAATTTCAAGGATTTTTCCCGGTATCGCGAGGCACATAGCAGCTCTCCTCGGCAGCCAGTACACCATCGCTTTGTTACAGGAGGCTGTGACGAGCGACACACCTCAAGGTGATGATCACTGGGCTCTTCGCTCAAGGGGTGGCTTTTTTCAGGTGCAGCACACACCTGCCTGTGACGATCGTTACCGCGAGTTAGACTGTGGCTAAATCCGCACCCAGCAAGGGTTTCAGGAAAACAAGCGACCGCGTTCTTAGGCCGCCTCAGCCCTCGAACGTACGTTCGATCACGACGATACGTGACCTGGGTCACTGACCCTGTGTGCGGGTTCGACGGATAAGTAACAGCACGTTTGCAACTACGGCGCGCCGAGCCCAGCGGCTTCCGTTTGCTGACGCACGTCAAACATGCCGAGAGTGGCTCGTGGAAGTTCCTCTGACCGCCGTCTGCAGAAACTCGCTAGCTCTTACTCGCCCGAAAGAGTTGTCGCCGAAAACCTGCTTCCAGGACTGGAAGCGGAGCGTTTTCGGCTGGAGTGGGTCTTGGCTTCTGAAGGCTGCAGTTTGCCCAAGTGGGCAGGGATGGTGAAGCAGGGCAAGGAAGCTTGGTTCTAGTCCATATCGAACGCAGTAATAAGAGATCGTGGGAAACGAAAACGGAGCAGCAACTAATTCAAGGGTATAAGGGAGGCACAGTATGGCAGCTCGACTTGCCGAAGAATGGTTCGCCATATGCGGAGGGTGCGAAGTAACCATCCTCGACATCGGTGAACCGCTCCTCGACGTACTCAAGCAAGTGGAAATCGTGCACATGCCAGTCCTGATGGACCACAAGCTCTATGGTCAGACTGGCGAAGGTACGGAGATGGAAATTCCCGCCGCGGATGTCGGACTTATATCGGGAGGAATCCGCAGTGAGGAGCACAAGAAACTGGCGCAGGAGATGCGCAAGAAGTGCAAGGTCCTGATCGCTCTGGGTTCTTGCGCCTGCTTTGGCGGTGTGCCCGCGCTCGCCAACCAGTTCAGCACGCAAGAATTGCTGGAGAAGGTGTATCGCGACAGCGTTACCACCGACAAAGATGGCATACCCAACGAGCAAATTCCCGCGCTCACCGACCGGGTGTATGCCGTCCACGAGGTCGTGCCGGTGGATGCTTACCTGCCGGGATGTCCAACCACGCCAGAGATGGTGGCGGGAGCGCTGGTTGCACTTCTGGAAGGCAAGCCCCTGCCCGTGCTTGCGACCAAGAGCGTCTGCGATGAGTGTCCCACCAAGCGTGAAAAGAAGGCGGTCTCGACGCTCAAGCGCCGGCTGGAAGCGCCGGACTTCGTGCCGGGAGCGCCGCTCAGCGAAATGCGCTGCCTGATGGAGCAGGGCATCCTGTGCCTGGGTCCGGCGACGCGTGCCGGTTGCGGTGGCAGTGATGGTAACCCGCGCTGCATCCGCGCCTACATGCCCTGTGAGGGTTGCTTTGGCCCGCTGTCGGACAAAGCCAATCCCATGGTGGACATGATGGGAGCACTCTCCTCCATCGGCCTCGATCCGAAACAGATTCCGGACCGGGCCGCAACCTTTAACCGTTTTGCTGGCGCGGGCCGTCTGCGGCCGCTGCCCCGGAGGTGATCCATGTCAAAGACACTGGTCATTCAACCTGTCACCCGCATCGAGGGCCACGCCAAGATAACCATTCAGCTCAACGATGCCGGCAACGTGGATACCGCCCGGGTGAACGTCATTGAACTGCGCGGTTTCGAAAAGTTCTGCCTGGGACGTCCGGTAGAAGACATGCCGCGCATCACGCCGCGCATTTGCGGGGTCTGTCCGTGGTCGCATCACCTGGCCTCGGCCAAGGCTTGCGACGCAGTTTTTGGAGTCGAGCCGCCGCCGGCTGGCAAGAAGTTGCGCGAGCTGTGCAACAGCATTGCCTTCATGGAAGAGCACATCCTGCACTTCTATTTTCTGGCGGGAGCCGATTTCCTGCTGGGGCCGGATGCGCCTTACTCGACCCGCAATGTCATCGGGATACTGCAGGCAGCCCCCGACATCGCCCGGCAAGTGGTGAAGGTGCGCCACATGTGCGCCAAGATGCTGGAAGTCCTGGCGGGCAAGCCGATCCATCCCCAGGCGGCTGTTCCTGGGGGATTCAGCAAACCATTGGCTTCGGGCGAGCGCGACCAATTGCGCAAGCAGGCCGATGAGGCGCTGGAACTGGCCAAGTTCTCCATTGCTTTTGCCAAGGAGAACATCTTCCCCAAGTACCTCGACGTGGTGAAGTCGCTGGGAGTGATTACGACCGGCTTCATCGGCACAGTCAAGGAAGATGGCGCGCTCAACCTCTACGACGGAAAGCTTCGCCTGATGACGCCGACTGGCACCTATCAGGACTTTCCGTACGATCGCTATACGGAGTTCATCGCCGAGCACATTGAATCGTGGAGCTACTTGAAGTTCCCCTACGCCAAACAATGGGGAGAGGGTTTCTCCATGGATGTGGAAAACCCCAAGGGCGTGTATCGCGCCAACACGCTGGCGCGCATCAACGTCTGCGACTATATCGACACGCCGCTGGCGCAGACCGAGCTGGAGGAGTTTCGCGCCAAGTTCGGGCGGCCCGCACAGCTCACCCTGCTCTATCACTGGGCGCGGCTGATCGAACTGCTCTACAACGCCGAAAACACCGTCCGCTTGCTGGACGATCCCGAGATCACCAGCACCGAGACGCGGGTGAAGGTTACGCCGCGGGCAGCGCGAGGCGTAGGCGTCACCGAAGCGCCGCGCGGCACGCTCATCCACGACTACACCACCGATGCCGACGGCATGATCACCAATGTCAACCTGATAGTGGGCACCACCCACAACAACGCTCCCATCAATATGTCGGTCACGCAGGCCGCCAAGAGTTTGATCCATAACGGCGTGTACGACCAGGGAGTGCTGAACACAGTAGAAATGTCGATCCGCGCCTACGATCCATGCTTGTCGTGCGCGACCCACCGGCTGGATGGAAAGCTGTCGGTCAAGCTGGATATTTTCAGCGCGGACGGCAAACTGCTTGACTCGCTGGCCAACTGAAGGGCAGCGAAAGAGGAGGTAGCCCATGCGGGAGGTCGATCCAGGCGATCTTCCCGAGTACTGCCGGAAGCCGACGCTGGTGCTCGGCTGCGGGAATATTTTGTTTGGCGATGACGGCTTCGGGTGCGCGGTAGTTGACTATGTCGAGTCACACTACCAAGTGCCCGAAGCGGTTTGCTTGCTCGACGTCGGCACGGGCGTGCGCAAGCTGTTGTTCACTTTGTGCCTGAGCTCGGCGCGTCCGCAGCGGTTGCTGGTCCTGGACGCAATCGATGCCGGGCGCACCCAAGGCGAGATATTTGAGATCGATCCCGCCGAGATTCCCCCCGTCAAACTCGACGATTTCTCGCTGCACCAGTTGCCCACCTCCAACCTGCTGCGCGAGTTGCAAGAAGGTTGCGGGGTCGAAGTGCGTGTGCTGGCCTGCCAGACGGGACCGCTGCCGGAAGAAATTTCCCAAGGTTTGTCGAAGGCCGTCAGCGAGGCCGTGCCACAAGCCGCGGAGTGGCTGGTGCGTGAGTATTTCTCCCGCGCCACAACGGCGCGGGGTGACCTATACCAATGCCAGGCCGACGCGTAGTTTTGCGTCGGAGATTGAATCTATGAGCCCGAATATTTCCGTTATCCGCGATGGAAAAAAATTCATGTGGGACGGGCGGCCTTACGCCAGCCAGGGCGAAGCCTCCCATGCGGGAGAGGCGTATCGAAAGGACAAGTTTGAGATCTTCACGGCGGAAGTTGAAGGACAATTTCTAGTCTATACGCGAAGAGTAGTGAGCAACGTTGCGGTGACGACGCAATAGCTGCACATCTGCAAGCAGGTGGTCTATGGCAGTAGAAGCCATTCCTGTCTCCGATCCCACGTTGTTAGCCGACATCCGGCGGTATGGAAAGTTCGACCCTACGGGCTGCTACCAATGCGGGAGTTGCACGCTCACCTGCGATCTGGTCGACGATACTGTGACCTTTCCCCGCAGGAGCATTCGCTATGCCCTGCTGGGACTGAGACAGCCGCTGGTCCAAAGCCTGGATCCATGGGTCTGCCATGACTGTGGCGAGTGCTCTCTTATCTGTCCGCGTCAAGCGGAGCCCAGAATCTCCATGCTTACGCTGCGGCGCTTCCTCAGCGCGCAGTACGACTGGACGGGCATTGCCCCCAAGTTGCTCCAGTCCGGGGCGTGGTACCTCGGTTCCTTAATCTTCGTGGCGGCACTCACCTTTCTGCTGATTCTCGGCTACCACTTGTGGTACGTGAAGATGCCGGCTACTCAGCTTGTGACCACGCCGCTTGGCTTGGAGCACATGTTCCCGCTCATCATTTACTACACGCTGACGGTGGCCCTCCTTCCACTGTTCTTAGTGTTATCGCGTGTCTTCCGCATCTGGCGGCTCACCATGAGCGCAGAAGAGCGGGCGCACATTCCGTTTTCCACCTACGTGGCCGAGTTCTGGACCTACGTGAACCAGTCGATGACGCATTCTCTGATGCGGAAGTGTCCGGACCGCGGCCGCTGGCTTGGCCATTGGGGACTGGCCTTCGGCACGGTGATGATGCTCACCATCAAGGTGTTCGGCCTCAGGTGGTTCCAGACCGACAACCTTTATCCCTTCTACAATCCCCAGCGGTGGCTCGGATACCTCGCGGCAGGCCTCATTCTCTACGGCATGGGAGAGATTTTCTTAGGCCGGCTGCGGGCGCAGAAGGAGATCTACAAAGAAACGCGGGTTCGGGACCTCGCCTTTCCCATCTTGCTGGTGTTGACCGTGCTCAGCGGTCTGGCGGCACACATTTTCCGCTATGCCGGCTTTGCGCTCACCTGTCACTTCCTGTACGCCCTGCACATCGTCATCGCCACGCCCATGCTGCTGGTGGAGATGTCGTTTGGCAAGTGGGCCCACATGGTTTATCGACCACTAGCCCTGTATTTCCTGGCGGTCAGGCAGAGAGCCGGGCGGCAAGCGCCGGCAACGGAGGTTGTTCCCCATGCGGCCTGAGGAGTCCCAAACCCTACCGATCGGCGCTGCCCTGGTCGTAGGAGGCGGCATCGGCGGCATGCAGGCGGCGCTGGATCTCACTGCCGCCGGCATTAAGGCCTACCTGACGGATCGCGGGCCGGCTATCGGGGGGGTCATGTCGCAACTGGACAAAACCTTTCCCACCAACGATTGCGCGATGTGCACCATGGCGCCGCGGTTGGTCGAGGTCGGCCGCCACCGCGACATTGAAGTGCTCACTCTGAACGACGTGCAAAGCGTCCGGGGAGTTCCCGGGAATTTCACCGTCACGCTCGCCCGGCGACCGCGCTTCGTGGATGAAGCCAAGTGCACGGGCTGCGGGTCGTGTGTCGCCAATTGTCCCACCCGCAACCATGTACAGCCCCTGCCCAGTCCACCGCTCGAACTGGAGCCTGAGCTCCGCGAAACCCTGGCCACCACCATCGCTCGCCACAAGAGCCGGCAGGGGCCGCTGATGCCCATTCTTCAGGAGGTCAACGCAACCCTCAACTATTTTCCCGAGAACGTGCTGCGCTACATCGCGCAGGAGACCGGCTATCCGCTGGCCCACATTTATCGCATTGCGACTTTCTACAGCGCCTTTAGCGTGGTGCCCCGCGGCAAGTACGTGATCAACGTTTGCATGGGCACCACCTGCTATGTGCGCGGAAGCCAAGGACTGATGGACAAGGTCAGCGAAATGCTTGCCATCAAGCCGGACGAAACCACGCCCGACATGCAGTACACCCTCAAGAGCGTGCGCTGCATCGGGTGCTGCGGGCTGGCCCCCGCCCTCATGGTGGGCGGCGAGGTTTACGGAAAGCTGACCCGCAAAGACGTCCCGGACATTGTGCGCAAATGCGGGGAGGCGGCATAGCGTGCCCAGGCTCACCCTAGAACAGCTCCGCGAGAGGCGGCAGGCCGCCAGCAAGCAGGTCCGCCCCGGCAACGGCGAGTTCAAGGGGAAGATTACGGTCCACATGGGCACCTGCGGGATTGCCGCCGGGGCGCGGCCAGTCTTGGCAGCCGTTCACGAGGAACTGGAGAAGATACCCAACAGCAGTGTCGTTGTCACCACCAGCGGGTGTGCCGGTCTGTGCTCCCGCGAGCCGATGATCACGGTGGCCCTGCTGAATACGCCTCCGGTGAAATACGGCGAACTCACTCCCGAAAAGGTTCGGCAAATCTTTGCTAAGCACGTGGTGGACGGGGCTCCCGTCATTGAGTACGCCATCGACAGCGGCTCAGAATTCTTCAAGAAGCAATTGCTCCTCGTCCTGAAGAACACCGGAACCGTCGATCCTGAAAGGATCGAGGACTACCTCGCCCGCGACGGCTATGTCGCGCTGGAGAAGACCCTTACCTTGCTGACCCCGGAGAACGTGATCGAGGAGATCACACGCTCCGGCCTGCGGGGCCGCGGAGGAGCGGGATTCCCTACCGGCATCAAGTGGAAGGTGTGCCGGGGAGAGAAAAAGACCCCGAAGTACATCATCGGAAATTGCGACGAAGGGGACCCGGGAGCCTATATGGACCGGAGCCTGCTGGAATCCGATCCGCATTCCGTCGTCGAAGGGATCACCATCGCCGCCTATGCCATCGGGGCATCCCGCGGTTTTGTGTATGTGCGCAGCGAGTACCCCCTGGCCATTCAGCGGCTGCAGGGAGCCATCCACCAGGCCCGCGAGTACGGCCTGCTGGGAGAAAAGGTCCTGCACTCCGGGTTCGATTTCGACGTTGAGATTCGCGAAGGGTCAGGCGCCTTCGTTTGCGGCGAAGAGACCTCCCTGATCCACTCCATTGAGGGAGAGAGTCCCGAACCCAGGCAGCGGCCTCCCTTCCCGGCCCAGGTGGGCCTCTGGGGCTGCCCTACGGTCATCAACAACGTCGAGACCCTGGCTAACCTCCCCATAATCCTTAACCGGGGAGCAGAGTGGTACTCCGGCATCGGGACCGCCACCAGCAAGGGCACAAAGATCTTCTCGCTGGTGGGGAAGATCAACAACACCGGCTTGATCGAGGTCCCGATGGGCATCACCCTGCGCGAGGTCATCTACGACATCGGCGGAGGTATTCCCGGCAACAAGCAGTTCAAGGCGGTGCAGACGGGTGGCCCTTCTGGAGGTTGCATCCCCAGCAGCCTCATCGATCTCCCCATTGATTACGAGAGCCTGAAGGAAGCAGGCTCGATGATGGGTTCCGGCGGGATGATTGTGATGGATGAAGACACCTGCATGGTGGATGTCTCCAAGTTCTTTATCCAGTTCACCAATGACGAGTCCTGCGGCAAGTGCAGTGCCTGCCGCGAGGGCAGCGACGCCGTGCTCGAGGTCTTGACCAGGATCTCGGAGGGGGAAGGGCGGCAAGGCGATTTGGAGTTCTTGGAGGAACTCGGGCGGGCGATTAAGGACGCCTCCATGTGCGGGCTGGGCCAGACTCTGCCCAACCCGGTTCTGTCCACCCTGAGATACTTCAAGGACGAGTACGTAGCGCATATCACCGACAAGAACTGTCCGGCGAAGGTCTGCAAGCCCCTCATCAAGTACTACATCGATCCCGACAAGTGCCCCGGTTGCCTGTTGTGTTTCAAGGGTTGCCCAGCCGGGGCTGTGAAAGGAGAGTCGAAACACGTCCACGTGATCGACCAGGCCATCTGCACCAAGTGCGGCGAGTGCCTGGAGATTTGCCCGCCCAAAGTTTCGGCGGTCGTCAAGCTTTCCGGGAAAGAGGCCCAGGAACTGCAGTCGTTGCCTGCTCCGGTCCCGGTCAAGGAGTGGAGGGCACGGCGAGCCCTGGAAACAGGAACGGGAGTCAGGCGCTAGCCATCGAGAACGAAATGCCCAGCCTCACCATTAACAACACGTCGGTGGAAGTTGCAGAGGGGACGAAACTTCTCCAGGCCATAGAAAAGGCCGGCGTCAAGGTCCCCACCCTCTGCCACCATAAGGCGCTGACTCCCTATGGAGCCTGTCGGCTGTGCATCGTTGAGGTGCAGGCTCCGGGCAGGCCGGCCTCTGTCCAGGCTTCCTGCTCGTACCCTGCCTTGGATGGACTCAGCGTCCTGACCCATAGCGAGAGGGTCATGCAAGCACGGCGCATCGTGGCCGAGCTTCTCCTGGCGCGCAGTCCCGACGCCGAGGTTATCCGGCGCATGGCCGCGGAACTGGGAGTCCGGGACACCCGGGTCAAGAAAAAGAACGACGACTGCATCTACTGCGGACTGTGCGTCCGGATGTGTCAGGAACGGATGGGAAGGGCCGCCATCGGCTTCTCTGGCAGGGGACCAAGAAAAAAACTGGAGGCGCCTTTCGGCAAGCACAATCCGGTCTGTTGGACCTGCGGGGCATGCAATTTCATTTGCCCTACCGGCAAACAGGTTTCTTCCCTGACCAGCGCGGCGCCCTTCCTGCCCATTCTCAACGCCTACAACATGGGGCTCGAGCCCAGGCCCGCCGCCTACATCCCCTACCCGCAGGCCATTCCCAACAGGGCCTTGATCGATCCTGACTCCTGCATCCATTTGAGTTACGGATCCTGCGGAATCTGTCAGGAAGTGTGCGAGGCCAAGGCAATCAATTTTGACCAGAAACCGGAAACCCTTGAGCTTAATGTAGGGGCCATCGTCCTCGCGCCTGGATACGAGATCTTCGACGCCCGGTTGAAGAAAGACCTGGGTTATGGCCGCTTCCCGAATGTGCTCACGGCCCTGGAGTTCGAGCGAATTCTGTCCGCCTCTGGACCTTACTCCGGTCAGGTGCGGCGGCCCTTCGACCGGCGGGAGCCGAAGCGGATCGCCTTCCTGCAATGCGTTGGATCGCGGGATTTCGAGCACGACTACTGTTCGTCCGTCTGCTGTATGTATGCCACCAAAGAAGCCATCATCGCCAAAGAGCATCTTGGAGAAGATCTGCAATGCGACATCTTCTTCATGGACCTGCGCGCCTTCGGCAAGGGCTTCGAGCAGTATTACCACCGGGCGCAAGAGCTCGGGGTGCGCTACATCCGTTCTCGCGTGCCGAAAATCGAGGAAGTCACCGGCAGCCGAAACTTGATCGTCCAACATCTGGGCGAAAACGACAGAAAGCTGTCCCAGGAGTACGACCTGGTCGTCCTGTCGGTGGGCATGGAGCCGCCGAAGGATGTTAAGGTCCTTGCCGAACGCTTCGGAATTGCGCTCAACGAATTCAATTTTTGTGGGACCTCCGCATTCCAGCCCGCGGAATCGTCTCGTCAGGGAATTTACGTCGCCGGCCCGTTTGCGGAGCCCAAAGACATCCCCGAAACCGTGATGCAAGCCTCGGCAGCGGCAGCCGAGGTGCTCTCGCTTTTAAAGGATGCCAGGGGCACACTGATCACGCCCAAGCTTTACCCGCGCGAAAGAGGTGTAAAGGGACAAGAGCCGCGCATCGGAATTTTTGTCTGCCACTGCGGGACCAATATCGCCGGCGTGGTCGATGTCCCGAACGTCGTGGAATATGCGAAAACGCTGCCCAACGTCGTGTACGCGGAAAACAATCTTTATACCTGCTCCAACGATACCCAGAACCGGATCAAGGAGAAGATCGCCGAACACGATCTGAATCGGGTAGTGGTGGCCTCCTGCACTCCGCGGACCCACGAGCCGCTCTTCCGCAACACCATGGCCGAGGCCGGCCTCAATCCCTATCTCTTTGAGATGGCCAACATCCGGGACCAGTGCTCCTGGGTCCACATGCATGAGCCGGAAAGGGCCACGCAAAAGGCAAAAGATCTGGTCAGAATGGCCGTGGCCAAGTCTCGCCTGTTACAGCCGCTCCAGCGACAGCGGATCAGAATCCAGAAATCCGCGCTCGTCATTGGTGGCGGGATTTCCGGCATGACCGCCGCCTTGACGTTGGCCCGCCAAGGCTCCGATGTGTATCTGGTGGAGAAGGAGAAGGAGCTTGGCGGTAATCTGCGGCACCTCTACTATTCACTCAACGGAGAAAGGCCACAGGAAGAATTGGCCCGCCTGCGCGACGAAATCCAGCGGAGCAGCAGAATCCGTCTGTTTACTGGCGCAATCATCGAAAACATCGAAGGCTCCATCGGCAACTTCAAAACCAGAATCTCAGCCCGCGGCGCGACCACCGAAGTCGAGCACGGGGTCGTAATCGTAGCCACGGGTGCGAAGCAGTACCAGCCAAAAGAATACTTGTATGGACACGACGATGGTGTCATCACGCAGCGCCGGCTCGAAGCACGCCTTGCCTTCGGGAGCGGCTCCCTGGCCGGGCAAAGGAATCAGCCCGCAAAGACCGTCGTCATGATCCAGTGCGTGGGATCGCGAGACACCGATCATCCCTATTGTTCCCGGGTGTGTTGCGCCGACGCCATCAAGAACGCGCTGCGCATAAAGAAGCTTTCCCCCGAGACAAACGTGTACGTCCTTTACCGGGACATCCGCACCTACGGTTTCAAAGAGAGTTACTACACCAAGGCGCGCCAGCAAGGTGTCGTCTTTGTGCGCTACGACGAGGAGCGCAAGCCGGAGGTATCGCGGAACTCCCATGCACTCGAGGTCACCGTCTTCGACCAAACCCTGGGCATGCCAATGTTGATCCCTGCCGACCTGGTGGTGCTGTCCGCGGGCATTCATCCGCATGAGGAAAATCGTGCCATCGCACAGTTCCTCAAGGTCCCGATGAACAGCGAGGGCTTCTTCCTCGAAGCCCACATGAAGCTGCGTCCGGTGGACTTCATGACCGACGGCGTCTTTTTGTGTGGACTGGCCCATTCTCCGAAGGGCCTTGATGAATGCATCCTGCAGGCCCAGGCGGCATCGGCGCGAGCAGCCGCCGTCCTCGGACAGGACAGCCTCGAACTGGGGGCGAACATCTCGCAGGTGGTGGACGAGAGCTGCGATGGCTGCGCCTACTGCGTGGACACGTGTCCCTTCAAGGCGATCACCCTGGTCGAATACATTTGGCAGGGGTCGATTAAGAAGGTCGTCGAGACTAATGAGAGCACCTGCAAAGGCTGCGGATGCTGCCAGGCGACCTGTCCCAAGAACGGCATCTTCGTCCGGGGATTCACCCTCGATCAAATCAGAGCCCAGATTGAGGCCGCCCTGGAGGTGGCGTGATGGAAGATAGCTTTCAACCTTTGATCCTGGCTTTCTGCTGCAACTGGTGCTCGTATGCCGGTGCCGATTTGGCCGGTGTCTCGCGCATCCAGTACCCGCCCAGTATCCGCATGATTCGCGTGATGTGCTCGGGCATGGTCCATCCCAACCTGGTGATCGAGGCGCTGACCAAGGGCGCCGACGGCGTCCTCATGTGCGGCTGTCACCCCGGCGACTGCCACTATCAGGAGGGCAACCTGAAGGCTGAAAAAAGGGCCGACGCCCTCCGCTTGATGCTGGCCGATTTCGGACTCGAAGAAGAGCGCTTTCGCCTGGAATGGGTTTCAGCAGCGGAAGGCCCAAGATTCGCCCAAGTTGTGAGCAGCTTTACCGAACAAGTGCAGAAGCTCGGCCCCAGTCCGTACAAGTCATAAGAACTGGTTCGCCCGCAACATCGACCTGAGGCGCCAACTCTGGACCGCCTCTAGTAACGCGCCAGTGCACAGGTTCACTCCTCACATTGCGAAGTGATGAGGCTCACTGCGTCCTTGTTTATAGGGTCCATACTGGAATTGTTTATGGCTGCCCACAGCCCGGGATGGGAAAAAGCCTGTGCCGCTTGCGAACGCCACGAGCGAGCTTTCCTCGCGGCTTGCCTTGGTATCCGCGGCTGGCAGCATGTCTGCATCGGAGGTGTCAGCAATGCCGACCGTCATTGAACCGAAAACCAACGAGGATGCGAAAGCGCAACCCGTTCCCCCCGTCTCCAACGAACCCGAACTGTTTGCCGCGGAAGTCGCGTTGGAGGGCAAGTCCTCCGGCTTCATGCCGTTGCTGTTGATTGCCGGATTGATCCTGGTCGTTGGCGGAACCATTTTCTACTTTGTGAAAGGCGCTCGCGACGTTCTTACCGTACCGCTTGCGACCAGCACGGTCACCAGGATATTGGACGAGCAGGGCCCAGCGACCATCCGGTTCAGCACCGGGACCGTAGTCTCCAACGTCAACGAAAAGCCGCAGGATCCGCACTACAAGCTGCTGGCGAAGACCGGCGTCATTGCCACCAAGCCGAAAGCGAAGGGTTCCAGTTCGTTGATCGTCGCCCTGACTCCCGCGGGTGAGAAATTGTTGAGTACCATCAAGGGTGTGGAGAAGGCGAGCAATCGCGATGGGACAGTTACGTTTGTGGTTCCGTTGGCGGAGCGCAAGCTGGTGGACGTCGCCAAGGTCACCATGATCAAACCGCATCTGGCTCGGGTGGAATATAGCTGGAAGTGGGAGCCCAATCGCCTGGGAATCGAGTTTGACGCTTCCGGCAGCCTGGTAAAGAGCTTTTCCGGTTGGGACCGCGCCACTCTCATTAAGACCTACGGTGCCGATTTTTATGGCGCGCCCCCAACCAAGGCCAGCATTGTCTTGATGGAAACAGATAACGGCGCTTGGAAGCCCTACGTCGAGTAGCGGCTGCGGCGGAGTGTTCATGCAGGGAGGAGGACCTACCCCCTCCCTATTCTTTATTCCAATTCTTTATCCCAAGGAAACGCGCAGAAGCGGTGGCCCGGTCTGGTTCTGATTGACAATTTCGCCGCGAGCGACCACTCTCATTCCGCCAGCGATCAAAACTTTATAACAGAAAGAAAGCGTCCTATGACTCGCATTGCGATCGCTGCCTTGGCCTTGCTGCTTTTCTCTTTGATGCTCGTCGCGCAACCGCCGCAATCGCCAGGTGCTCAGCAGAAGAGCACTCCCTCCGCGATCGCCATCACGGATCAGGACAATGGAAAAGACATCGACCTTCCCGCCGGTGACACCCTGGTGCTCCGCCTGAAGAGCAACCCGTCCACCGGGTACGGTTGGGCGATCAAAGGCGATCCTTCGCCTCTCAGGCTGGTGAAGAGCTCCACGCAAGAGAATGGCCAAACCAGTCATGCCATTGGTGCACTGGTCACGCAAGAGTTCCGGCTGGCCGCCGTTTCCGCGGGGATGGCATCGCTCACCTTGCAATGCCGCCGCCCCTGGGAACACAACGTGACCCCCGTTAAGACGTTCCATGTCAGGGTGAATGCGCGCTGAAGCCGAAGCGGGCCTGGCAAGTGGCTCTGCCGGCCCATTTCGGGACCCCCTGACGGCGGGTTTCCCCGATGTTCGCGCGTCACAAACGAGTGTGACTTTGGTCGTTGCCGATCTCCGGGAAAGAGTTAGAATAGAGTTGGAATTGAAAATGATTTTCAACTTCATATTCGGTCGTCATAAGAAACAACGTAAGCGCCAGGCCAGCGCCCTCGCCGATCTGCACGTCGGAGAGAAAGCCATTCTCGCCGATTTAGAACTCTCTCCTCCGGTAGTGGAGCATCTCATGAACCTGGGTTTCGTGCCCGGCCTGGAAGTCACGGTGGCGCGCAGCAGCCCCGGTGGCGATCCCCGCGTGTACCGGGTGGAAGGCACCGAAGTTGCCATGCGCCGCGACCTGTCACGCCACATCCACGTGGAATTGGCTGGGGCCCCTGTGTTTGGAGACTAACGCATGGGCGCCTCGACAATGAGCTGCCATGCGGTAGTGCGGCCCAGGGATGAATCCCTCAGCACGTCGTATCGCACGGTGGCGGTCGTCGGCCCGCCCAATTCCGGCAAGACCACCCTCTTCAACCGGCTCACCCGTCTGCGCCAGAAGGTCGGCAATTTCCCTGGCGTCACGGTCGAACACCATACCGGATATGTGCGCGACTTCGAAGGCCATGAGGTCGCGCTGATCGATCTGCCCGGCGTCTACAGTCTGACTCCCAAGTCCGAAGATGAAAAGGTAGCGGTCGATGTCCTGACCGGACAGATGCCGGGCACGCCCCGCCCGGACGCGATCATCGTAGTTTTGAATTCCACCAACCTGCATAGCCATCTGGTATTGGCGGGCCGCGTCATCGCGCTGGGCTTGCCGACGCTGGTTTTGCTGAACATGGCCGACGAGCTGCGTAAGCAGGGCGGTCATGTGGACGTTCTGTCGTTAGCGCGCCAGTTGGGCACACCCGTTGCACTGGTCAGCGCTACTACAGGCGAAGGCATTGTCGCCGTGCAGAACTTTCTATCCTCGGCGGCAGCCAGCCCCGAGCCCTTGGAACTGCCCGTAGTCGGAAGCACGCGCGGCTATCGCGAGTGGGCCGTGAAGGTAGGCACCAATGCGAAGTACCACCGTCCGGCAACTCCGGTTTGGACGCAGCGGCTCGACTCCATATTCCTTCACCGCACTTGGGGCGCGATTATCTTTGGCGTGGTAGTCGTCGGCGTCTTTCAAACGATCTTCGCGATTGGGCAGCCGCTCTCGAACCTGCTGCAGCATTTCCTCGATGTCAGCGGCTCGCAGATCGGAGCTCATCTGCCGCACGGGATGTTCAGCTCGCTGATCGTGAACGGCGTGTGGAAGGGGACCGGTTCGGTACTGGTATTCCTGCCGCAGATTCTGCTGCTGTTTTTGGTCATCGGAATTCTCGAGGACTCCGGATATCTTTCGCGCGCCGCGGTCATCGCCGACCGCACCATGTCGCGGGTTGGCCTGAATGGCAAAAGCTTCATACCGCTGCTATCGGCTTATGCCTGCGCGGTGCCGGCCATCATGGCGACGCGTACCATCGAGAACAAGCGCGATCGCATTGCGACCATCCTGATCGCGCCTTTCATGACTTGCTCGGCGCGCCTGCCGGTGTACACGATGGTGATTGCGGCCTTCCTGCCCAACCGGCCCGTGCTCGGCGTCTTCCTGGGAACGCGAGCGCTGGCGATGCTGGGGCTGTACGTTCTCGGCTTCCTGATGGCGGTGTTCACGGCGCGGCTGCTGAAGTCGTCGGTTCTGAAGAGCAAGGACGCACCCTTCATTCTGGAGATGCCGCCTTATCGCTGGCCCACGCTTGTTTCCCTCGGGTTGCGGCTTGTGGATCGCGGCAAGGCGTTTCTCTATCGCGCGGGCACGGTGATCATGCTGGTTTCGCTGCTGCTGTGGGCGGCAACCAACTTCCCCATGCATCATGGACAACCGCCCGCGGCGCAAGACAGCGTGGTTGCGTGGGTGGGTCACGCCATCGAACCTGCCATTCGTCCGCTAGGTTTCGATTGGAAAATCGGAGTTGGACTGCTGACCTCGATCGCCGCGCGCGAGGTGATTATTGCCACCCTAGGCACCTTGAACGGAATCGATCCCCAGTCCCACGCCGTTGATTTGCAGGCGGCGCTGAAGCATGAGTTGACGCCCGCGGGCGCCGTCGCTCTGCTCGTCTTCTTCGCGTTCGCCATGCAATGCATGTCCACCATTGCCGTGGTGCGTCGCGAAACCAACGGATGGAAGTGGCCGGTGCTGCAGTTCGGCTACATGACCGTTGTGGCCTACATTGCCTCGTTTGCGGCCTACAACATCGTTGTGCATTTCACTCACTGAGTTATGACCTCCGCAAGCTAGAAAGTTCCTTCACCAACCCCGGCAACACTTCTCCCGCCTTGCCCAGCACCACCTCATCGAAGAACTTGCTGTTGGCGGGGTCTTCCGGTCCGATGTAGATGGCGCGGGCGCGATTGATGCGGGCCATGCGAACGAAGCTGGCCGCGGGCTCGACCACGCCCGAGGTGCCAACGGTCAACAGCACGGTGCAGGCCCTGAGCTGCTCGAAGATGCGATCCATGGCAAAGGGCACTTCGCCGAACCAGCAGATGTGTGGTCGCAGCAGCGCGCCGCATTTTGGGCAGGTGGGAATTTCTGCTCGCGAGAGATACAGGCGCTCGTCGTCAAAAGGTGGGGTGTGGCAGGTTTCGCGCGAGCAGCGGGTCTGCATCAGGCGGCCATGCATGTGAACGAGGCGCTGGGAGCCGGCTTGTTCGTGCAGGGAATCGACGTTCTGGGTGCAAAGAAAGCAGCGCTCATCCAGGGCACGCTCCAGTTCCGCCAGGGCGCGGTGAGCGGGATTAGGAGCCACCGTTGCCGCCCGCTTACGTCGCTCGGAATAAAACTGCCAGACCAGTTCGGGATTGGCGTGGAAAGCTTCGGGCGTGGCTACTTCTTCCACGCGATGTCCGCGCCAGAGTCCATCGGCGCCGCGGAAGGTCGGAAGGCCGCTTTCGGCGCTGACGCCAGCACCCGTCAGCACGAACACGCGGTCCTGCGATGTCAGCGGTTGGGTCATTGTCCTTCTTAAGTGTCGGTTGCTGGCCACGCTTGAGCTACTTGTCGAAAAATGTGATCGCAGCAGTGCCCGACGATGCTGCGATGTGCCCCACTTGGTTACCTAATCCTACCGCGTTTCTATATACTGAGTGGTTCGGTCGCCATCGGTTTTCGGGTCCGAGAACCGGCGGTCGCATCCATCCGGCCGCCAGGGAATCTATTACTTACACATGCGATACGCAAAGGCCGAGGCTACAGGTCGCGGCAGCCCGGCCAGGAAGTTTGTCATCCTTGTCCACCCTAACGATATCGAACCAGACCACCGGCGTTGACAGCGAGAAGCTGGAGCGTGTCATGGACGCCTTCCGCCGCTGGGGCTACTTGCAGGCAAATCTTGATCCCCTGGGGCACTTCGGCCCGCTCTCCCATCCTGAGTTGGACATTTCCGGCGAGGGCGTCGATCTGGCGCGCCGTATCTACTGCGGCAGCATCGGTGTCGAATTCATGCACATTCCGGACCCGGAGCGGCGCCAGTGGATAGAGGAGCGCATGGAGTCGCAACAGCCGGAGCCGGTTGACCGCTTCAGAATCCTCGATCAACTGGTACGCGCCGACATCTTCGAGCAGACCATTCACTCCCGCTACATCGGGACCAAGCGCTACTCGCTGGAGGGAAACACGGCGCTCATTCCGCTGCTGGACGAAATTCTGAACACTGCCTCGGTGCAAGGCGCCGAGCAGGCTGTGCTGGGAATGAGCCATCGCGGGCGCCTCAACGTCATCATCAATATCGTGAGCCGTCCGGCAGCGGAGATTTTCGCTGGGTTCGAGGACGTCGATCCGCGAAGCGTGCTCGGCGGTGGCGACGTGAAATATCACATCGGTGCGACAGGGATTTTCACCGGCGCCAGTGGCGGTCAGGTGCGCATTCACCTGGTCTCCAATCCGAGCCATCTCGAAGCGGTTGATCCCGTGGCTGTGGGACGAGCGCGCGCCAAACAGACGCGAATCGGGCGCGAAGGCAAGACCAAGATTCTGCCGGTCCTGATGCACGGAGACGCCGCCTTCGCGGGGCAGGGAATCACCGCGGAAACCTTGAATCTTGCCAACCTGCGCGGCTACACCGTCGGCGGCACGGTCCATATCATCGTCAACAATCTCATCGGCTTCACCACCAACCCGAGCGACGCCTATTCCAGCCGCTTCTCCTCCGATCTTGCCAAGCGGCTGCCGATTCCAATCTTTCATGTCAACGGTGAGGACCCCGATGCGGTGGTGCGAGTCGGCCGCATGGCGCTCGAGTATCGCTACGACTTCGGTACGGACGTGGTGGTTGATCTCATCGGCTTTCGTCGCCACGGCCACTCCGAGGTGGACGATCCGACCATCACCCAGCCGATCCTGTATCGCAAGATCAAAGATCACCCCTTGCTGTATCAGATCTACGCCAGCAGCGTCGCGCTGGATGCGCGACCGCACGTCGAGAAATTTCAGGCCGAACTCGATGCCGCGGAGAAGGCCGGCAAGAGCATGGTCAAGAAGCCGGCGATGCGTCAATTGCCCAGCTATTGGTCGCCATTTCACGGCGGCCCGTACAATCCCGCCGATGAAGTTGACACCGGGCTAACAGCCGATCGCTTGCACCAAATCACCGACGGGCTAGTGAAATATCCCGAGGACTTCCACATCCATCCCAAGGTGCAGAAGCTGCTGGAGCAGCGCCGCGAGATGGGCTATGGCAAGCGTCCGCTCGATTTTGGCATGGCCGAGGCGTTGGCGTTCGGATCGCTGGCTCTGGAGAACACGCCGATCCGGCTTAGCGGTCAGGACAGCCGCCGCGGCACCTTCAACCAGCGCCATTCCGTGTTGATCGACATTATTGACGAGAAGGAATACGTGCCTTTGTGCCATTTGGCTCCGCAGCAGGCCCGGGTTGAGATCTACAACTCGGAACTATCCGAGGCTGCGGTCATGGGTTTCGAATACGGATATGCGCGCGATTATCCGGAAACCCTCGTCGCCTGGGAAGCGCAATTCGGCGACTTTGCCAACGGGGCGCAGATCGTCATCGATCAATTCGTCGTCTCAGGTGAAGACAAGTGGAGCCTGCTAAGCGGCCTGGTGTTGCTGTTGCCGCATGGCCACGAAGGCCAGGGGCCGGAGCACTCCAGCGCGCGCATCGAGCGCTATCTGCAACTGTGCGCGCGCGACAACATGCAGGTCTGCCAGCCCTCGACGGCCGCACAGTACTTCCATGTGCTGCGCCGGCAGGTGTTACGCAAATGGCGCAAGCCGCTGATCTGCTTCACGCCGAAAAGCATGTTGCGCCATCCCGAAGCCATGTCGCCATTGAGCGAGTTAGAGCGTCCGCGCCTCCAGAACGTCATTCCCGATGAGACCGCCCTTCATGCCAAACGCGTGTTGCTCTGCACCGGAAAGATCGGTCACGAATTGAGGATGGAGCGCAGAAAGTTGAAGATGCAGGGACCAGCGATCATTTCGCTGGAACAGATGTATCCCTTCCCGGAAGACGAGCTTCGTGAGCTGCTGGGCCGTTACCAGAACGCGGTTGAGTTCATCTGGGTGCAGGAGGAGCCGGCGAACATGGGCGCGCTCACCTTTGTTACTCCACGTCTGAAGCGAGTGGTTGGCTCCAAGTTGCGACGCATCAAGCGCGCCGCCAATGCGACCCCAGCAACAGGTTCGGCGAAGGCCCACGAACTGGAGCAAAAGACCCTTCTCACGCTGGCCTTGGGCAAGGGCGAGTGAGCTTCTGGAACATGGATTTCCTTGCGACCAAGAACTTCAAGCTGACCGAGCGGTTCAACTTGCAGTTCCGTGGCGAGTTCTACGACCTGTTCAACCACCACAACAATTACATTCTCGGCAGCAATCTGGACATCGAACCGGGAACTGGAGCTAACGCCGCTGGCGCATCCGGGGAGAGAGAGGTACACCATCCGCCGCATGCGTATTCTGCTCGGCGTACGACGAGCGCCGCAACATTCAGTTAGCTCTGAAGCTGATTTTCTAATCGGCTGTTTGGAAGTTGCAAGACTCGGGGAGTCTGCGGGCTCCCCATTTTTGTCCCTGTCTAAGCGCAGAACGGCTTACCCATCGTACCCTGTCGGCCAACTCATGTGGGTGTGCCAGCACCCGCGGAGGAGGACCACCGCGGCGGTGCCTACTCCCGCAGCGGCAATGCTGAGAGGCCAAGCCCAGCGCCAAAATCTCCCGCGTGACACGTCGAAACCTCCGAACCCCCGCCAGCTTTTCCACTCCCGATAGATTGGATGCGCAGGCCCACGACGAAAAGATTATGCTTGGTTCCATCAGAGAACAAGCCCTACAATGTTGGATAGTAGCGCTTTTGAACAGGACGCCCCAGGTCTTCGAGTAAACCCTTCGCAAACGCTACTGCGTCTGCTACCCCGAATCGCCGCAGGTTCATGCACTAGGAGGGAGTCACCCTTACCAATACGCCTGAACGTTCAGAAGACGTAAATGTTCAGGCTCCCTAGTACCTAGTTGCATAAGTTAGAGTATGACATTTTAGGTCGTTTCTGAAAGACGGTTTGCTTGCTCCACTCGAAGGGATGAGCCGACTGGTTGTAGGCGGCAATGAAGTCATCGATATGG
>Ga0116111_1000084_pt1 | contig 84259 bp, 80 predicted proteins | sample June2015DPH_8_10_FD_89720 | JGI IMG/M metagenome (GOLD analysis project Ga0116111, IMG submission 89720) | Peatland microbial communities from SPRUCE experiment site at the Marcell Experimental Forest, Minnesota, USA - June2015DPH_8_100 | ecosystem: Environmental > Terrestrial > Soil > Wetlands... | reverse complement strand
GATTATACGGACCTCTTGATTGCGAAGGAACTCAGAATTGATGCAACCAAGCCCATCAAAGAAATGGCAGAGAAATTCGGTATCGGCTACAAGAAGCTCGCCTGGCACTACAATACTCATGTAAAGCAGAGGCGTCTGATAAGAGGGTATACTCTCAACTGGATGGGCACCCGCTATGACTTCAAACTCGAGAAAGCCTTGCACAGGACGCACAGATACTTTGCCATTGACATGCTGGCAGAAGGCCTTTCACAAGTGGAGAGGATGGAACTCATGGCCAAGTCGAATTCACTGCCCTTTCTCTGGGCCGAAGCCGGTGGGGAGAATTACTGGGCGCAATTCGTCTTTCCGTTGGACAATATGGTGGAGGCTTACCAGTATGTGACGAGTGCCGTTAGGCCCGTAAGAGACAGAGTGCGTCTGATGGTCGTGGACCAGACGAACGCACTCTCCTTCACAATCTCCTACAAGCTCTTCGACGAGAAGAGGAGAGCATGGGCGTTCAACCAAGAAGAGCTTCTAGGAAAGTTTGGCGATCTGCTTCTAAAAATAAGGCAAGGCGCAAGCTGACGCTCAGCCTGCGTCGCTTCATTGTGGGTGGCTAGCCTGCTCCGAAGCCGCCCGCTATTTCCAGCGGGTTGAAGTGCACCCCTAGTGTAGCGAGCACGACGCTCGTCGCGCCTAGGGCGACCATCCCGTAACGGATCTTCTCATCCAGTGTCATGATAGCCAAGGTATGGAATGGCAGGCAAATAAGGTTAAGCAAGTGCCTAGAAACGCCATATCGCTTCCATGCGAAATCTAACAAACCTGTGACCGATAGTTTCGGTGGTCACAGACGGACATAGCGAAAGGAGCCCAGGAACCTTGACAACTCGGTCTTTTCTCATCAGTCTCGTCGAGCCCCGACCCCGCAAGGGCCTTCAGAGGGGTTGGGTGCTTTATCCGAACCCGATAGCCTTGGTCTCATGAAACGGAACCACGACACGTGTGACAAGTGCGGAAGCGCGCGCGTCTCACGCCATCCGCATGCTGAATGCTTCAGTTAAGTGAATCCTCAAGTCAACACGCAAGAAGTGATTAAGGTGGAACTGCTCTCAAGTGGCGGGAAGCGGCATGCAGAGATGGAAGGGGCTCTTCATCGTGACAGCCTTGGCAGTCGCGGGACTTCTCTATATCCTGACTCCGACTCCCTGCCCTGACCCGTACTCGGGTGCATGCCAAGCCGCCGCCAGCACCGCCGTTCGACCCAGATTCATCTGGGTCTTCAGCGAGGTGCTGATAGACGAAATCCTCGCACTCCTTGCGGTCTTCGTCCTGCTCGTCCCTTTGGTCGAAAGGCGCATGGGTTTCATCCCGAAGAGGAAGGTCAAACTGTCGAAACGGGCCAAGATCCTTTCGACGCTCGCTGTTGTCGTTGGATTCTCCCTCTTCACCTTCTGGGCGGCAATCGATGTGTTAGGAGGATATGCGGGTCCGAGCAGGCTCCTGTCAGGCGTCTACATCACCTATGATGGAGGCGTGGAGGCCTTCTCTGGATTCTGCATCGCAGGCCTCGGGCTGATCCTGCTCTGGTCGAAGCGTGGCATCGGAACCGCCGTGAGGGTTTGGCTGATCTTTGCAGCGTTAATCGTGATGGCACTCGAGTTCGCCATATGGTACTTCATGCCTCTGGACATGTGGCTTCACGTCACCAACCTCGCGTACTGGTCGCTGGGCAGATACCTGAGCGTCTCCCAGTTTGCGTACATGGTTCACACACCTTCCTTCATCTGGTGCGGGAACATCTATCTCCTTTCTAACTGGAATGTCTTGGTCCTGTCCTCTCTGGTGCTACTCGTATCCGTCGTAAAGCGCGCGCGCGCTGATGAGCAATAGAAGCCCTGAGATGAGCAAGCGCGCGCGCAACAACAACAACAACCCTTCACAGGGACGAGAAACGCTTAACGTTAGGGATACCCCGCTAGCAAGCGCATACTTGACCAAGATATGGGAACTGGCCCTTGGAATCATTATGGTGGCAGTATCGTTCCCTCTCTTGCTCATTTCAGTCTTCGTTGCTAGCATCCTCCCAAGTGCAGGCGGCATTGCAATAGTCACCCTCTTTCTTGTAGCGCTCGGCATCGGTCTCATGCATGACAGCACTTACCAGCCCAAATCGAAAACCCCCGCCGCCCAGCCACCAACAACGCCCAAAGCATCAAACTACTGCATCAAATGCGGAACACAACTCGACAAGGGGGCAGAATTCTGTGGCTCATGCGGGAATCCAGTCCCAAACAGGCAAAACCCAGACTAGTCCAACACCATCAAAATCGCTGGTTCAAATCCGGATGCCTCTGCCTTGTTCCCCTGACAAGTAGGGAGAACAGAACACCTACAAGATTGTCGCAACTTATTCGGTTAACGACCATGCCAGCAAAATTGCGGCAATCAGAAACGAGATTATCGCTGGAACTATCCAATACGAAATTCCGAGAATGTGGCCCTCATTGGCATATGAGATTCCGCCCAGTTGCACCCCGCCACCAGAAAACATGATTCCGACACCGAAGAAGAAAACACCTAGGGCGAACAGAGTCTTACGAATGTGCAATTCTCTTCTGGACTCCCAACGCGTTTCTGAGCCACTCGTAGATAGGTGTTGAGCACGCGGGGTATCCCACTTGCGACTTCAATTGTGCTCAATGAAGTTGGCCGACATAAGAACTCGTGTAATTGGCCAATGGAGAAAGTTTCCCCGTAGGCTCGTAGTGCGGTTCGATGGCACTTCTTTCATAATACTCGTTCCAACTGTAAATCAAGACTAGTCCAACTTGGCTCTTGTGCTGAATGACGTAATTCCATTCATACTGATAGAGTCCAAGAGTCAGGTCGGAGTCGAATTGCAGATAGCCCCCTCGGTGCTGAGGGTCGCCAAGATAGTAGGACTTACTGTCTACACGCGGGACGATTCCTACTTCGCCATCTGAAGAAATGACCGGATTGCCTAGGTCGTTAGAGTAATTGACATTCGTTCCGTTTTGTCCTTGGTAGAACTGAATTGGGGCAGTCCACCATATCCAATCGGGTTCTTGACAAGAATCGACTGGCAGGCAGTTGAAATTGCCTATGGTTCTAACTGTGAACCTAGAATCGTTGTAACTCGGGACAATAGGGCTGAAGAACAGCAGGAGAGGCTTCCCGTGCCAATCGAAATACCAGTTTCCAAAGGACTTGACGAATGAAGAATAGACATAGTTGTAGTCTGCCTTGAGAGCGGAACTGGACAGGTCATGCGTCCCGTTGTAAGCGTCCACCATAATGGCGATACTGAAGTTCGAGTTGGTCTCCTTTAGGAACTTGAAGAGGTCAAGAGTCGCCTTGTTGACCGCCCCGTCGCGGGCCGAACTTGCATTACCCCACCAAGAAACGACCGCGAACGACAGCCCTGCTTGCTCCATCTGCTGAACCTGCCAACTGAATGTCGAGTTGCTGTCCGAAACATAATAGCCGATGACGGGCTTGTCCACTACCGCAAAGCCGCCTGTCGAATTGCCTCCTGTGACGTTCCAACCTGACGAGTCCCGACCCCCTGACCCCGCGGAACCGTAGCCATACCATAGATAGAGAACGGCCCCGATAGGGACAGGCTTAGTTGGCTGATAGAACACAAACGCGTAGACTAGGGCTGATGTCACGATGATGACCAGAATCAGGACAGCCCAGACGACTCGCGCCCTCAATCGGAGCATTTCCACGTGTTTGGGATATTTCAATCATGCTTCTCACTTGTTCGGGTTTGAATTCACCAGCCCTATCAGATTGAAAAGCGACACACATTAGGATGCCGACGGCACTCGTAAGAACACTGCAACAATCTGACTGCTAATAGATTTGTCATCCATATGCCCTAAATCGTTCCTTCCACAATCGTATTGCGTGGCAGTCGGCAGGGGAATTTGGATTGGGATTGCTATCGTGTTGGTCGTTATAATTGCTGTTTCATCATATGCCGTTCTTTATTATCCGAAGGGAAACGTTTCCGTCAACCAGACATCTAACTCGCATACGACGAGTCCGACCCAGTCTTCGTCTCAGTCCATTCAGGAGTCTGGCACTGTATCCTCGGTGGATTCTGAAGGAGGACACTTCTCCATCACGAACGTCGGGTTGGGCAACCCGATGTGGGTATCCCTGTCTTCGAGTCAAGTCTCCTTGGCAGGGTACGGTCAAGACGTAGAAATTCGGATGACCTACGCCCCATTGCAACGGGGTATGTTCGATACGATGGGGAAAGTCATCAGCATGTCTACTACTGGCGCAACCATCGCTCTTCTCAATTCAACAATGCCGACTACCGTCCCTGTTGCTTGGAATCCGAAGGTGGGAGGGGGGGTGGTTCTGACTATTAATCCAGAAACGGTAACTCCGTTGGTCGTCATAACGGGCTATCAGTTCAAGGCGGTGATGTGTAACGAGTGGACTTCGACTCAGTGCCTCAACTCGACCACGACAACACAGTTTGCCGCATTTGTTGGCAGTCCCACATGTCTTGGTCAAGAGTCTCTATGCGTGATGGAAGCCACTGGACAACCGTTCGTGATAGGATTTTCATTCTCAAATCAGCCCTTCTGTCCAAGCGGTTGCACACTGTCGGTCACAACTGACAGTTCTGGCTTCTCGGTATCCAATGTCCACCAAGTCGATTGGGAAGATATTACCGTCACCCTGATGATTCCGAGTACAGATTTCGTGGGAGCCTTGCACTTGACTTTCGTTTATACGCCTAGTTGATTCTAGTCAAAAATATCTCAGGTTCGTTGACCTCTCTCCTCTTCAAGAGCAATCGGTAAGCGTGGCGGCTTAAACCGTGGGTTCGAATCTCGTCCCATATGGCAAACTGAGTTTTGTTCGCGGCACAATCTCTGGTACTGGAAGGACGAAGGTTGCAGTTGCTGCAAGGCTTGGCTCCCCGGGGAGATAGACGACTCTAAGTCGTGAAAGGGCTGGCAGGTGGGAACGACCATCGGTTGCATTCCTTAAGTAAGACCTGTCGGTGCTGGAATTGCGTGAACGGTTGAGTTGGCCGCTTCTGGCGTGCCGTTACCCCAAGACGACCTATCATCCTTGGAACTGACAATCCTTGCAAACCTGAAGTTGACAAGCGATGAGAAGAGACTCGCTGACCTGACCGGTGTCGGCCCACAAATCATCATGGAGAAGTTGGTTTCACTTGCGAAGGGAGGATACATCACCGAGCAAAGAACCCTGACCGAAAAGGGCTTCGACCGCGTGAGGCTCCTTGAGAAGGAGGGCAGACTAAGGAAGAAAGCCCCCGATGGAGGCACCACTATTCAGAAACCAAAACATACGCAATTGAAGATTGGCATCGGAATAGTAGTCACGGTCATCGTCGTCCTGATACTCGTCGTCGGCATGGGCCTTATTCCACTGGCTGGGAATTCGGGCACTAATCAACTCCCCATCTGGCACACGTTCGACAACGTCTTTGGTGCTGATTGCAATCCTAGCAACTGTGCTTCCAATTCCTACGCGGTCTCCTCTGATTGCGGACTCGATGTGAATTTTCTCCTGACTTGCCACTACGAAGGAACGCCTTACTACGGCTCTTTCTTTGATTACTGTAATACTCAGCCGAACGGCGTCATTCCCAGTGTGAACGGGACGTTGGTGCCCTATCTTGGTTGTGTACTGAGCCGTGCTCCAATCACTAAACTATTCTCAGACTTGTACTCACTGAGTGGGCAGGGCTCTTCAATCTCAATGGTAGGCTATTCTGGAAATAACGTGACTGTCTTCCTAACCCCGAACTTCCGACTGAATTCATGCTCATACCAATATGGCTACGTGTCTTGCGACTATCTTGGGATTGTCTATAGTGGTCAAACATCCAACGTGTGCAACCTCGGGACGCCGATTCAGGTGAGTGGTGCGTCAGTGCCTGCAGGCGCCTGCGTGCTGCAGAGGAACTGAGCCTCCCTTCATCTTCCTGCCCGCAATTCCTTCGCTCAACCCTCCCCTTTGGCTTGCTGAAAGTCGGTCTCGGCTCTTATCCTCGCAGCATGTTCACGTGTTCATGAGTCAAAAGCCAGACCGCTGCAGCAAGTGCAAAAAATTATGCATCACAAAGGACGATTGGCTCCGCGGCCCGCTTGAAGGCCCTTACGAGTGGCTGTGCAAGTACGGTGCAATTCAGCAGGCGATAACTTGGCCGCTGCAATGGAAGAAGCAAGGGCAAGACCCCCGATAACCGAAGAGCATCACGGTCGAGGGGAAGAACAAGTGGATGGAGTTATTCACCGAGGCGATTCAGAACGCAAACAGGGAAAAGAAGCAACCATGCTGAATCAGTCACTTTCGTTCCTTCGCCGTGTATGTGTCCCAAGCGAAGGGCTTTCCATCGTTGGTCTTAGGGGGAACTCTCTCGCATAGCCAAACCGTCCCACGTCTCCTGCAAAACTCACCGAGATGGTAGTTGGCCTTTCGTAGTCTGTATGTTGTCTTGACTTTGCGAATCAATTCTTCGAGGTCGTCGGCTATCAAAACCACTTGCTTAGGCTTGCAATAAGGGCAAATCAGGCGGTCTCCTTCGGAGATGGGGAGCACTGCGTATGCTTCCTAGAGGGTTGCTTCTTGAGGTTTTTCTTACCACGCTTTACCCAACCACCCGAAATGAAACACGGTCAGAAATCACCCGAAGATGAACCAGAACCGTTTTGAAGGTCAGATTCCTGCTCTCCGAAATGCGTTGAGTCATCTTCGTTTCAAACGCGGGAAGGGATAGTTCTCTCGGCACACGCCACCTTCACTTCAGCAAACGGAGTCCTCGTCGAAGTCTCGGTTGAGAAGACAACAGAGTCTGGGGTATACGGAAAAGAGTTCGTTACGGGCGGTTTGCACGACTTCTCGGCCCGAGGAAGTGAGGGGTATTGGATTCGTTCCCGAACCATACCTCCTTCTCCAACAAATCTCGGCCTGCTCCTGAAAGAAGCAGTGAGCCATATACTGGGCTCGTATCCCATAGCGATGCCGGAAGCGGCAGTTTCACACCTGAACGTGCTTCGTTGGGAGGGGCCAACGGTTGTCGAGGAGTCCGTGATGCTGACGAAACTGGGTCTTGAAATTCAGACGGTTCAAGTATTGAATGTCGAAAAACTCGACGAACCGCTCAGAATATTGAAGACCGCTAGAAGAGCGGGAACTCACGTAACCGAGGAGGCTCCGAGTGCGGAACAAGCGAGGATTGCTGAACAAGAAAGGATCGCGGAACAGGCGAGGATTGAGGAACGTGCGAGGGCTGCGGAACAAGCGAGAATTGCTGAAATGTCGAAGGAATTGGAATCGGCACGGAGCAAGTTACCATACGCGTCAAAGGAATACAAAAAAGAATTGAACCAGAAAATATCAATCCTCGAAAAGGAACTTGGGCTCACTACCACAAGGCCGAAAGAAGAGGCCGAAGAGGTACTTGGAGAGTTCGAACACGACGCACTGAGAGTGGTGTACGAAGGCTATCAGAAGGAACAGCGGAAGAAGTACGAGGCGACATTCAAGGCGCTCGCTGCTAGAGGCTACTTGGCGCTAACAGGGACTCTGCACAAGAGATACGTGTTGACTCCACAGGGAACTCTAATGATGGAGAGAAGTAAGAGGGGCTGAACCCTGAAGTCGCCTTTGGCTAGTCACTTCGAACAAGGTTTGACAGAATCAACAAGGGTATCGTGGAACGGATGACCGCTTGCGCCATTTGCGGGAAGAACGAGGCGTTCCCATTCAAATGCAGATACTGTAGCAAGATGGTATGCTCCGACCACAGACTGCCAGAAGTCCATGACTGCGTTCCGAAAAGCCAAAGGAAAATCTATGGGAAGCCTTCGGGAGGTGCAAGGGACGAATGATATTGCCCTGAATGCAGTATCTCATTCTCCTCCAAGGACGAGGCCAAGAAACACGAGAGTAACAGAGGTCATGTAGTGAAGTATGGCTCTGGTCGGTTCAGGGAAGTCCTCTACTGACGCCGTCAAAATCGCTGGTTGAAGACGCTCCTACTGGGATTTGAACCCAAACAGTTAGGCTCAAATCCGACCCGCGGCACTTGGCCGACGTCACTACGGCTCTCAGTTATTCCCGACTATTCACAGGGAGGGGATGTGAACCCGAAGGTTAATTGCCCCGGCCGGGAATCAAGCTCGTTCACTCACCCAGCCCGTAACATAAAGTGGTGGCGCTTTTATCCTCGGCGGCATGAAGGAGAATCATGGCCAAGGGTACGAATCCGCTAGGACCCGCAAAATCATTTCGGGCCCAGGAAAACAGACCCTGTAGGGTTCGAATCCCTTCCGGCCCGAACCCCCGACCGCCACAAGAGAGTACTCGACTCTCTAGAAATTGGGAATGATGAAAAGCCGGACGTTCGAATCTAGAGGTGCCCGACACCGCGGCCTGACCTGATCCGAGCCCTAAGGTGGGTCAAGAACAGTTGACGAATCCCACCGGGCCCGAACCCTCGGCCTGGTTAGGAGCTTGGAGGACTAAGACTGGAGACTGTGGTGTTTCTAACGGAGACCAGCGTCATGCTGTTACAATGGAACCCAATACATCCGCTGATGCTGGGTTTCAGACGCCCCAGAGTTCAGACTACCCCCGGTTCAGACCCCTCTGGCAATCTTACCGGCGCCAGAACACGCGATTGACCTTCAGGAAAGCGCTGAGTGAAGCGACCCGTTTCTACTCGTTACGCGACGGTAAGACCTGTATGTCATGCGAATGAAAGATTGACATCTCCGTTCGTGGAATACCATACCTCCCTCGACGTTCTTTCGTATCGAGACAGCAGATTAAGCCTCAAGAACTTCTGAACCGGCTTTTCAAGTCGCGGGGCTCTTGGGAAACCGAACTCGGCGTAGTCTTTCACCCTGAATCGCTTCTTTACAGACATTTTTCTCAGTAAATCCGTTTCACGCTCGGTGAGGTTCAGCTCCACCAATTTTTGACGGGCTAGAAGTCGAAGGGAGTTCCTGGCCACACTCATCGGAATCTGCTTCTCACTCGGAAAGGCAAGCCGGAACGAATATACCAAGTCAGAGAGCCTCTTGAAGATGTACCGGATTTCTCCTCCTGAAACGTCGTACAAGAGGTCAACAGCTTCGGACGGTACAGGAAGGTTCCGCTCCCCGCTTCTTTTGAATTTCTCGGCCCTAACTTCGATCGCCTGGTGCACTTCATTAATCGGTAGGGGGTTCAACGTCATCGGCAGGCCGTTCACCAACTCGCTTACCCTCCTCGCCTTTGTTTCGAGCGTGAGAAAGAACCCGGACCCTGAAATGAGGATCCACCATACCTTGTGCCTTGTAAGCAGCGTGTCCCGTGCAGAGTTAAGGAATGATATCACTACGTCCTCCCGCAGTACGTCTAGGTTGTTGATGGGAACCATGAATGCTTCATACCCAAATTTCTCTGCTGCTCTGTCAAACCACTGGTCCATCATGTGCATTATGGTCGGAAGAACTGTTGATGCTGGCGCAATGGGAGCTGCTCCCTTCTCCACACCTCCGCCGGTTCCCAAGATTGAGATGTTGAAGCCTCCAGTGGAACGTACGGTGCTGGCAACAAGTTCCTTTCCGGCCTTAAGTACGTCGTCACCAGTGGATGAAGACGGTCCGTGAATCTTCTCCAGGGAGAATATACAGTTCGACAGCACAGAGAGCATCAGGTCCGAGGTTTCGATGTTCTCCTTTAGTTCGATGGTCTCGAATGACGGCATGTACTTGCGCCTGCTCCCTTCTTTCTTCCACTTTTCGTATTGCATTGCGTTCGCGAAACTTGTTTTGCCAACTCCGATGCTCCCCTGAATTACCGCTAGACCCCCGTCCCGTCCCGCAACCTGCAGCTTGAACGCTTCCTGTTCCTTCGCCCTGCCCACGAACAGCTCTCGATCTTCCTGGCTGACTCTCAACGGCTTGTAGTCGTACGGATTCCTTGTGAATCCGAGATCAGCCCAAAGATCGCCCTCGGACGAGTTCATACCCCTGTCCGGACAGTTACAGGGGTATAAACGTTCAAACGGGGAATGAACACGACCCGTGACTAGTTCCCCTGCAAGTGAACAACGAGGAGTATGAACCATCTCAGCAGGTTGTACTTTGATCGAACGGAGCTAGTAATAGGGCGCTGTAAAGCCTGTTGCTCGTTTTAACCTGCCGAAACCTAGTCTCACATGCCGCCAGAAATCGTCAGCACGGGGAAGGTTAGCCTCTCCGGCATGAAGCGGTTCGCCCTGGAAAAGCTGCCCGAGGGACCGCTCCGCGACGACATCCTCTCGCAGCTCGACGAGGTCTCCTCCGGAGAGTACCTGACGGACTGCAGAGTGTGGCTGAGGCTCGCCAGGGCTGGCGGCTGACTCCCTTCATCTGGCCGCAGGTTCGAGAACGGCCCTGCCGTCGCTCAGGTTCCCGGTCCATTTCCAGCCCTTCGTGAGCCACTGCTCCACTTCGTCGGGCTTCACGACCTTCTGGGATGCGTTACCGATGATGCCCGCCACGAGCTTCTCTCTTATCAGGGCCATGACATCCTCGTCCGACTTCTCGTTTATGCGCATCTTCTCGACGTCGGCCTGGTCGTAGACCGTGAGCAGTATCTGCTTGCGGATCTTTGTCACCAGGTCCTCCTCGGTTCCCTCGGCCGAGGTGACGAGGTACCTGTTCGTAGCCTTCTGGTACGCATCCCTCATCCTCTCCAGCGTGTCGTCGTCGAGGCCCTTCTGGAGCGTGTAGACGAACTCTATGTCCCCCGAGTGCCCCATCCAGAACTGCCTCCAGTCGCGGATGATTAGCCCGTCTGCCTCGGCGTGCATCATCCTCGTGTCCGCGTACCTGCGCAGGAGGTACGGCCGCCAGTCGAACCCCGCTTCTCTGATGACCTTCCGGATCGAATCCCGGATGTTCGTCGACGTGATGTGCTCCCCGTAGGGCTTCTGGTGGTTCAGGGGCCTGCTGGCCTCTTTGGCTGCATTGGACGCCGTCACGGTTACCACGGCGGAATCGGGCGTGAGCCTCTCGCCGCGCTCCATCCTGTCCTCGAGGTACTGCTTCACGTACTCGCAGGCCTGGGCGGGGAGGAAGGTCGTGTATGCGCTCCTGGACTTGCTCACCGCCCTGCGCACGACGACGGCAGTGGGCACCTTCTCGAACTCCACCTTGCGCTTCTCGGCGTCGATTCGCAACTCGGGAAAGTCATGAACCTTGAGGCCATCCGTCCCGGTCGCGTCCCCGATGGTCGCCGGCCTCACGCCGCCGAAGCCGATCAGCGATATCGACACCTTCTCCCGGATACCCGCGTGGTCTAGGACGCTGGCGAGCTGCTGCCTCGTGAAGACCTTCTCATCGACGTACTTCGGCGTGTCCTCCCGGAGCTTGGGCTCCAGTTCCAGTTTGATGGCGTTGAACCTGAGCCAGGACTTCAGGGCCTTCACGTAGCTCTTGATCGCCGAGCCCCTCTGGCCTGCCTCCTCCCTGGCAGAGATCAGCCCGCCGATGAAAGTGTTCAGCTCGACCGGGCTCAGCTTCGCCAGGTCCTTGGGGTTGATTCCGTGTTCCGCGCAGATGTTACCCATCTTCCTCAGGTACCCGGCGGCCGTGTTCTCCGAGCCGCGCCTGACGTTCAGGTACCACCGCAGGAAGGCCTCGTCCTCCTTGAGAAGACCCACGTACGGCGACCCTTCCGGCAGCCTCGCACCCTTCGACACGCGAACATGGTGTTGCTGGGTAATTAACGCGGGATACCGTACTCGAACGGATGCGGGCCCGACGGGAATCGAACCCGTTTCGGGGGTGTCGCCTGACCCTCGGGTTAAAAGCCCGATGCTCTACCTGAGTGCTCTCCTGATGGAACTAAGCTACGGGCCCGCGTCACTGCTCGCGACATTGCGGGTATTTGACTCTGAAAGAAACTGTCACCCGATAAGCGAGCGGGCAAGAGAAAGGCTCTGTTTCATGCCTTTCAGGTCGTCATAGGGCGTCTCCATAATCAGGGGTCTTTCGGTAATCCCCCTGTATTGGAGGAAGGCCTTCATCCCCTTCATTCCGATCTTCCCCTGCCCGATGTTCTCATGCCTGTCGAGATTGCTACCCAAGAAACCCTTCGAGTCGTTGAGATGGACCACCTTGATGCGTTCGTAACCAACGGAGTCTTTGAAGATGGCCATCGACTGGCGTACCGACTCCGGTCCCGAGAGGTCGAACCCTGAGGCGAAGGCGTGGCAGGTGTCCAGACAAACCCCAACCCTCTCTCCCTTCTTCACCCTGTCTAGAATGAGCCTCAGCTCTTCGAACCTTGAGCCGACGCTGTTCTTCTGACCCGCCATGTTCTCGAGCAGGATGATGACTCTCCCGTCACTTGAAGCGAGTGCCTGATTGACCGCGTCGGAGACGTTCTTCACACCGAGCATGGCCCCGCCGCCCAAGTGGCTCCCCAAGTGCGTCACTAGGTAGTCGATTCCGAGAGCGTCGCATCTCTTCACTTCCTCATTGAGGGAGAGCCTGCTCGCCTTCATCGTCACCTTCTCTGGTGAAGCCAAGTTGGGAAGATACGGCATATGAGCGACTAGGAATCTGAATCCCAATCTCTTCCTCTTGTCACGGAATGCCTCGGTTTGATCCTTCTCTAAGGGCTTGAACCTCCACGTGCGTGGGTTCCTGGTGAAGATCTGGAAAGTCGTGCACCCGATTTCCTGTGCCCTGTCGAAGGCGAGGTCGAGAGACTTCTCTATCGACACATGGAACCCTATGAGCGGCTCGCGTGGCATCCTAGGGAAAATGGGCAGAGAGTGGGTTTATGGGCGTTTCCGACCGTAGCCCACGCTCTTCTTCTCCTCTTCTTCTCGCTTAGCGCTTCTTCGTCTTCGGCTTCAGTGATGCCTTGGAAGCCGCACCGCTCCTGATTGGAGCAGTCCTGCGCCTGTATGTCCGGGTCGGCTTCTTAGAGATGGATGGTGCTCCGAAGGATGAGGTTGATGGCGCGGTGTACTGGACTGGGGCAGGCGTCGGCTGCACAGTCTCGTAGATTGCCTGGACTGGAGACGGAGCAGGCTCAGCCGCGGTCGTTGCCACCGCAGCCGGAACCCCCACTGCCTGCTCCGTCGTCGGAGTGTAAGGCTCGGGTGACTTCACCGAATCGACGGATCCCCTCCTCCTCGGGTGTCCCAAGTAGCCCTTTGGTGCAGCATATAGCACCGCCACGACGCCAACGAAGGCGCCAAGCAAGACAGTCGTTAGTTCAAGGACCATTGTTGATGTTGATACACTCTCTAAGGGCTCTTCTAAGCCAAAGTCAAACATGATGCACAAACGCATCAGGTTCTATGAACCAGTCGCTCATCTCCGCCCGGTCAGAATCCGACGGCGAGCTGGTCTCGAGTCCTGGAGATTGCCTTTATATTTGAGATACCCTATTGTCTGGGATAGCCATGATGCAGGTCCAGTACGAGAAGATCTGCAACGAGATGTACAAGTTCGACAGGCGCATCAGGTATGCGGTGATTCTCGATGAGACAGGAAGGCAGATTGCCGGAGGTATGCGCAGGGGGATACCATCTCTGGAGCCTCAGAGCGAGGACCTACGGCTGATTGCGAACATCACGATTCAGCTGAGCACAGACAAGACCTGGGACAGGTACTTCGGGCGGAGCCAGTATACGTTCATCAAGAGAGAGAAGGTCAGCATCCTTACCTTTACCATCGGGAACAAGTTGCTCATGGTTTCGACCGAGCCGGACTTCACTCTTCAGCAGGCGCAGGAACTCCGGAATCAGATAGTAACGAACCACGCGACAGAATTCGGATAAAGGGGAAGAGTTAGGTCAGTTAAGACCTAGCTCAGGGAATTTCGCTTTAGGGAGACTCAATTCGCCTTGGAGAGTTCTGATGCGTTCGGCATACTTCTTCATGTCTGCCGTGCTCTTCTGAACCTTAGCGACCTTGTAGCCTCTCCAGGCCTTCTTTAGGGCACCCCATGTCTGACCTTTGCTGTATTGCGACGTGTATATTCGCCTGAGAGAGGTTCTGCTCTCATGATATTTAAGGTTCTGCGCTATGGACGCACTTCAAAGGAGACCCTATTCCCATTGTGGTCGAAGACCCCGACATGTGACGAGTCGCCGTAGGGATACCCCATAATCACCATGATCTTTCCCGTTGAATGGAGCTTGTCCTCGTGTGAGGGGTTGGCGTTCCCGGAGGGGTGGGAATGGGCGACTCCCATGTACGACATGTCCACTGGGAGCATGAACCAGTTGAAGGATGAATAGGAGTGAGCGTGCACTGCCGCCGGAGGGACCATCACGCTCGTTACTTCGACCACGCCCTTCTTCGACTTTCCTCGGAGGATTAGGATCCCCTCGTTCGGATAGGCCATCCGCGAGTAGGTCAGGAGGCTGTCAATAACGTGAGACGCGAAGATCACTTTTTGGACGGGCAAGTCATGCACCTATCTTGGAAGCTTGACGAAGTTTCCTACGTCTCTGTTTCTCACGGGGTCGTTAGGAGGGTTGCGTTCGGGATGAGACTGGACATGAGGAGCCCCGTCTTCGGCAAGGGACTTACTCAACCTTTCGAATCGCTCAGTGGTTGGGTAGTTGTTGACCGCCGGGACTCTGACCAAGATCGGAAACAACCGAACGCGTCTAGATTTGAACTTTCGGGGATGAGTCATGCGACGCATCGGGAAGTCCGTCAGAGGAGGAATCTGCACCTTCTGACATCTCAAGGCTCCAAACAGGTCAATCAGAGAAAAGGGTTTAAATGTAGAGCCGAGGGCGTCAGACAAAAGGAGTTAAGAAGAAGAAAATGTTTGCACCTTCGGCAGGATACGACAGGGCTATCACCATATTCTCGCCCGATGGGCGCCTGTACCAGGTTGAATACGCCCTCGAGACAGTGAGACGCGGAAGTCTCGCGGTCGGCATCAGGACTAAGGAAGGGATTGTGCTGGCCGTGGAGGAGAAGGGCCGGAAGCTCCAGAGCGACGACTCCGTGATCAAAATGTTTCAGATCGACGACCACGTGGGGGCCGTTGGAGCCGGATACATCCCTGATGCGCGCATACAGGTCGACAGTGCGAGGATTATGGCTCAGAGCAACAGGCTGATTTACGACGAACCAGTCGACGTCGAGGCAATTGCGAAGCGAATCGCCGATATGAATCAGCAGTACACCCAGTATGCCGGCGTAAGACCCTTCGGAGTCTCCCTCATCATCGCGGGGGTCGACGAAAACAACGGGCCTGTGGTCTACCTGGCAGACCCGACGGGGACTTACTCGGGCTTCCATGCGATCGCGATCGGACAGGGGAGCGATCAAGTCAACGACTACCTCGAGAAGAACTACACTGCTGATCTATCTCTTGACGCCGCGGCCACGCTGGCCATCGAATGCATCTACCTCGTGAGCGAGGACAAGACGGGCACCGCGCACATCAAGGTCGCGGTCGTGGACGCCGAGTCCAAGAAGATGAGGAGGCTCACAGAGGAGGAGGTCGGCAAGAATGCCTCGATTGCAAGAACGAAGTCGGAGAAGCCCTCTTCAAAGAGCTCCTAGGTAACAGCGTTCGCATTTGAGCGGTTCCTTCGGGCACGGGGGCGGAGGACGAGAGAATAAGCCGAGGACGAAAGAACAATCAAAGTTCACCACCGTCCATCTGACGCTGGAGGGGGATCACTTCGAGATACTCGTTAACCCAGACTCGGCGCTGAGCTTCAAGCAGGGGAAAAACGTGGAACCGTCCCAGGTCATCGCCGTCGACGAGGTATACGCGGACTCGACGAAGGGCCTCAGGGCCAACAGCGAGAAGTTGAAGAAGTACTTCGGCACAGACGATCACGCCAAGGCGGCGCTGGAGGTGCTCAGGCGCGGCGAGCTGAACCTAACCCAGGAGCAAAGGAAGAGGCTCACTGAGGAGAAGAGGAAGGCGGTGGTGGCGATGATCTCGAAGAACTTCGTCGACCCCAAGACTACGCTTCCTCACCCTCCGCTGAGGATCGAGCAGGCGATGCAGGATGCCAGGGTGACGATAGACCCGTTCCGAGACGTGAACGAACAGATGAAGCTGGTAGTCGAAGAGCTTAGAGTAATCCTGCCCCTGAAGTCTGAGAAAGTGAAGCTCCAGGTGAAGGTCGCAGCCCAGTACGCGGGTCAGACCATAGGAATACTGAAGAACTTTGGAGACATCCTGAAGGAGGACTGGGGCGCCGACGGGGCGCTTGTTGCAATAGTAGAAATACCAGCTGGTGGACAGCCTGGTCTGCTGGACCGCCTCGGTTCTACGACGAAAGGAGCGGCGCAGGTTTCAGTGGTGAGATAGCGATTTGCCAATGGTAGAGAGGAAGCAGGTGATTCCCGGAGATGTGATAACCAGAGGGAACTATCGCTACGGGAGCTACATCGAGAAGAGGGGTGACGAATATGTGGCGCTCAGGGTGGGGCTCGCCGAAGTGAGTCACGAAGGCATCAAGCTCAACCCGCTCACAGGACCATACCTCCCCAGGGCCGATGACCAGGTGATCGGAAAGGTGGTCGACATAAACGGCTTCGGATGGGTAGTCGACATCAACTCGTGCTTCGACGGCTTCCTCCCAGCTTCCTTCGTATTCGGAAGAGAATTCTCACCCGCGACTCACGACCTGAGCTCGAAATTCAGGATTGGCGATGTCATGGGAGCGAGAATCGAGTCGTTCGACAGGTCCAGGGACCCCCAGCTGAGCATAAGGGGAGAGGGATATGGGAAGATTCCGGAGGGCGAAATCATTAAGATAGCACCCACAAGGGTCCCCCGGCTCATCGGGAGAAGGGGTTCGATGATCAATCTAATCAGCGAGAAGACCGGTTGCGACGTCCAAGTCGGACAGAACGGTGTCATAGTCGTGGTCGGGCCGCCGGAGGGAATAGTGAAGACGGCGAACGTGATCAAGATGATAGACAAGGAAGCGCACGGTGCGAGCCTGATGGGAAAGGTCGAAGAGTACCTTGGAGGGAGCAACAGTGGAAGCTAAGCGGAAGCTCATACGCGAAGACGGAAAGAGACTCGACGGCAGGAAGTGGGACGAGCTCAGGCCGATCTCCCTGGAGGTGGGCCTGCTGAAGAACGCAGACGGTTCTGCGTACATTCAGTGGGGCAAGAACAAGATCATGGCCGCGGTCTACGGTCCGAAGGAGGTCCACCCGAAGCACCAGGTCCTGCCTGACAGGGCCCTGCTCAGGACCAGGTACCACATGGCGCCCTTCTCAGTTGACGAAAGGAAGAATCCGGCACCCTCCAGGAGGGAGATAGAGATCTCCAAGGTGATAAGGGAGGCTCTCGTGCCGGCTGTAATCGTCGAAAACTACCCCAGGACCGCGATAGAGGTCTGGATTGAGGTGTTGCAATCGGACGGAGGCTCAAGGGTCGCCGGCATCACTGCCGCGTCGCTCGCTCTGGTCGACGCAGGCATCGACATGAGGGACCTCGTCGTCGGGTGCTCGTGCGGGATCGTCGATTCGCAGGTCGTCGCCGACCTGGACGACGCCGAGGACAAGGAAGGGAGCGGAGACATGCCAGTTGCGATCATGCCCAACCTCAACCTGGTGACGCTGTTGCAGGTGGACGGGGACTACACGAGAGAGAACTTCCAGAAGGCGTTCGAACTGGCAATCGCGAAGGGGAAGGAGGTCTATGCGATGCAGAGAGAGGCCCTGACCAGGAAGTTCTTCAGCGGCGAACCGGCTTCGGCAGAAGTGGAGGAGGTTGCAGAGTAGGATGTCGATGAAGAAGAATTACGTCGTCGAAACGATAAGGAAGACACAGATGGTCGGGCTGCTCGCGAGGGGCAAGAGGCTCGACGAGAGGACCCCAGACCAGCACAGGCCAATAACGATTCAGACCGGCATAATCCAGAAGGCGAACGGTTCGGCGATCGTAACTCTAGGGAACACCGAGGTCATAGCTGGCGTCAAGATCGCGACAGGGACCCCATTCCCGGACACCCCAAATCAGGGGCTGCTCGTGGTCAACGCGGAGATACTTCCAATGGCTTCGCCTTACGCGGAGCCGGGTCCCCCTTCCGAAGAGGCGATTGAGCTGGCGAGGGTCGTCGACAGAGGTGTCCGCGAGTCAGAGATGGTTGACCTCAAGAAGCTGTGCATTATTGAGGGCAAGACGGTGTACACGGTGTTCGTCGACGTCAACATTATGAACGTAGACGGCAACCTCTTCGATGCGATGAGCTACGCTGTCGTCTCGGCGCTCAGGACCGCGAAGATGAAGAAGTATGTCGTCGAGAACGACAAGGTTGTCGCGAAAGACGAGATGATTCCCGTACCGGTCGAAAGGACCCCCGTTTCGGTCACGCTGGCCAGGATTGGTGACACCCTCGTGGTCGACCCCAACTCCGAGGAAGAGTGCGCGATGGACATGCGGATCACCGTAACGACCGACGACGACGGCAACGTCTGCGCGAGCCAGAAGGGAGAAGCAAGCACGATTACCCCCGCCCAAGTGCTCGAGGCCGTAGACACATCGATCAGGATCGGCAAAGAGATCCGTGCTCAGATACTGGAAGCGACGAAGTAATGCCGCGGGCCAAGGAGCACCTCAGGGGCCTGGGAGCAAAGTACGGCGGCACGCTCAGGAAGAGGTACGCGCGGATCTTCAGGACGCTGAAGGCGGCGAGGGAGTGTCCATCATGTTCGGGCATGAAGCTTAAGCGGGCATCGTCAGGGATCTGGAAGTGCAAGTCGTGCGGATACACAGTAGCCGGGGGCGCCTACGACCTTAGCCCGTCAAAAGCCAGATAGGCCGATAGATTCGGTCGAGCTCAGGATTTCGTTTAGGACAGACAGGAACACGGCCGAGGCAATCAGGCGAATAATCCCTTCAGCTGTCCTGAGGAACGGAGTCTGCATTCTGAAGATCGAAGGCGAACAGCCTGGGGAAGTTGCGGACAGAGCACGAGAGGTCCTCGAGAAGATAAGGGGCATGGCCGGAACCTCGAAAGGCTTTAAATGACCAGCGGGGTCGACAATTCAGGAATTGAGCCAAGCAGAGATTCCGCCGTACATCAGAGAGCAGTTGGCGCGCTACGACCAGGTGCAGCAGAATCTGCAGTCGGTGTTGATTCAGAAGCAGCAGGTCGAGATGGAGCTTGCTGAGACAGAGAAGGCGCTAGAGGAGCTCACAAAGGCCGCGGACTCGGAAAGCATCTACAAGTTCGCTGGCAACCTGCTCGTCAAGGTCGAGAAGGATGCGATGGTCAAGGAACTCAACGAGAAGAAGGAGCTCGGAAGCACGAGGAAGATGGTCCTCGCAAAGCAGGAAGGGAGATTCAGGGAGAACCTGAAAGACCTCCAAGTCAAGATCAACGGCGCCGTCAAGGGCAAACAGGCCCAAGAGCAGCCTCCCGGGGACGCCTAGGACCCTACCCTCCCTTGACTAGGGAAAAGGGGCCGGCCAGTTTCCCCTTCGTAGACCCGAAGAACCTGAAGAGTGCCGCCGTCATTTGCCATCGGAACGCAGACGCCGACGCGTATCTCTCCGCCTACGCCCTCTCCTCGCTCCTGAGGATCATCTCCCCCCAGTGCGAGGTGGATGTCGTCACTCCCGAGGGCATGACCACCCTGACCTCGAGACTGGCAAAGAAGTTCCCCCACAAGGTGGTCCAGGAGAGTAATTGCGATTACGACCTTTACGTGGCCGTGGACGTCGGCGACGCAGAGCTCCTGAAAGACTGGAAGGGAAAGATGGAGGCAGGCAGGGGCGTCCGGGTCCTCGTAGACCACCATCCATACCGTGACGTCCAACTCTACGATCACGTGATAGTCGACGAGCAGGCCACGTCTGCCGCCGAGGTCGTGTTCAAACTCTTCTCGGGAGCTGAGGCCAAGATCGATCCCACCACCGCCCAAGCGCTCCTCGAGGCCATAGTCTTCGACTCCTCGCACCTTGCGATAGCCAAAGATGAGGGGCTCAGGACCGTCGTGAAGCTCCTCGACATAGGGGCTGACGTCGCAGAAGCCAAGAGAGACCTGAGAGCAGAGCCGGACTATGGGGAGGTGATGGCAAAGCTGAAGGGTGCCAAAAGGCTGAAAGTCTACAGGGTTGGGGACTGGATAGCTTCGACGAGTATGATCGGTTCATTTCAGGCGCACGTTGCAAGGTCGCTGATCTCTCTTGGAGCGGACGTCGCGATCGTAGGGGGGGAGTCGGAAGGGGAGACGAGGGTCAGCATGAGGTCGACCCAGAGGTTCTCAGATGTGACGAAGGTGCAGCTGGGGACTCAGGTAGCCGAAGAAGTCGCGAAGAGCCTAGGAGGACACGGAGGGGGGCACGCGACGGCAGCTTCCTTCTCCACACCTGCTACCGAGGACGAAGCAGTGGAAGGCTGCCTGAAGAGGCTGACCGAACTGCTGGGCGCGGAGATTCGCGAAGTAGCCTGAGACGGCGACCTATGCCCCGTACTTCTTGGAGATCGGGTTCTTCACAAAGCCTTCGAATGACAGCCTGAACCACGGCGTGTACGAATCAGGATGAGCTGTGAGGTCCTTCGCGACCTCCTTGACCGTGGCCCACCTCACGGCCATAATCTCGTCCGGGTTAGGCTTCACCCTTCCGTCGAAGGAGCCGACCAGCAGCCTGCAGAACTCATTTTCGGCATTCCTACCCTGAGGAGCAAAATACACGAATGAGTGGACGTCAGTCAGGTCGCCTACGCTGGCGTTCAACTCTTGGAGTCCCTTGCGGACTGCCGCCTGGCTGTAGGTCTCCCCAGGATAGACGTGACTTGTGAAGGAGACGTCCCAGGCTTCCGGCCATAGTAGCTTCTTCATGTTTCTCCGTTGCAACAGAAGCTTGTCTCCGTGAAAAAGGAATACGGTGTAGGCCCTGTGCCTCTTGCCTTGACCGGAATGGCAGTTCGCTCTTGTGTCTGTTCCTATCTGGTTGTCTCTCTCGTCGACGAGGACCAGGATCTCTTCTGCGGGAGAAGGCATCGCGGCCGAGTTTCCGTCGAGTCTAGATAAGCGAATCGCCATCAGTGACCGCTAGGATATTGGTCTCCGGTGTAGACCGTAACATGGACCCGATCGCCGTCCTTCAGAGAAAGAGTCTTCCTCAGATCAAGCGGCGATATCACCTCCAGAACCGATTCGCCATGGTGTGTTCTCTCGATGATTAGGGCACCGGCATCATACCTGGATTCCACTCTCGCCCTGAAACACCTGGCCGGGCCATAGCTCCTTCCTCCTTGACTGAATCCAGAAAGCTCGAGCGCGTCCAGAAAGTTTAGCTGCTTCCTGAGCTCAATCTCCCCTGGACCGATTGTGAGGTTCAAGGTTCCTGGGAAGGGTTCGAACCCAAGGAGCTTTATGAACTGACGCCTGTATCCCGCGAGGGAAATGTAGTAGCCACCCTCCCCAAGTCCGGTAAAGAGCGTGCCATGGAAGTCCAGCACGCCAGCCCCACCTTCTATTGCGGTCTTAAGCCTCGAGTAGACAGAGACGACGCGATCCGCGCCCGCCCGGGACACGAGGACGCCAGTCCTCCTGCCGTTCCTCTTCCGTTCGATCAAACCATCCTTCTCCAACTGCAATAGGTGCTTCGACACACCCTGCTGACTGAGGCCAAGCTCCAGCGCCAGTTCCGAAGTCGACAGGTCGAGAGTCCTGCTCGCTCCTCCCCGCTGGTACAGTTCTATGAGGGTCCACAGGTGAGATGGCGTCTTCGTCATGTTACCACATTCGTGGTGTCTACCAAAGAACTATAAAGTTACCGCATTCGGGGCGAGACATGAGTTTGTCTCCGAGCCGGGGAAGACTGAGCACTCTCTCCCTGGCGGGCGTCGCTGTCTTTGGGGCGCTCTCGGCCATCCTCACAATCCTATCCCAGTTCCTTGGGCTGAACTTTCCGCTTGTACCATACTTGCAGTTCGACTTCGGGGAGGTCGCGATAGTGCTGTCGCTCTTCATATTCGGTCCGATCCCCGCGCTCGTCTCGTCTTCAGTCGAATTCGTAACCCTGCTGGCGATGGGGCAGAACGCTCCCGTCGGGCCGGTGCTCAAGCTCTTCTCGATGGTTTCTTCGATTGCGGGCATCTGGCTGGGGATCGGCCTTGCCTCCAGCATCAGGCAGGCGAACATGCGGAACTTCTTCGGGCTTGGAACTGCTTTCGGGGCAGTCGTCAGGGCTGCCGTCATGACATTGCCGAACTACTACATTCTGGTATTCTTCTATACGATACCAGCGACTGTCACTGACCTATCCAGTCTCTTCAAGTTGGCAGGCATCACACTCACCGACGCGAACGCGCTCGTGCTCGTTCTGGGTTTCACCGCACTCTTCAACGTCCTTCAGCTGTTGTTGGTGATGGTGATATCCTTCGCCGTGCTGAAGGTCCCGCAGGTCAATGGTCTGAAGATTGCTGGCAGGGGTCTCTGGGTTATGGCAGTCACGCGGGAGCCTCCCGCAGGGCCCAAGGTCCCCGTCAAGAAAGCCGGCGGGTAGACGAAGCCGCTTGGATTGGAATGGAGTGGAGCTCGAACGGAGAAAATACTAGAAATCAAAGAACTCAGCTTCAGATATCCTGAAGCGACTAGGAAGGCAGTGGACTCGTTTACCCTAGACGTGGGCGAGTCAGAAATCGTCGTGCTCGCCGGGCCCTCGGGCTGCGGGAAATCGACCCTGCTCAGGGCGATCAACGGGCTCATCCCTCACATGTACACCGGAGACTATTCCGGCGATGTCCGCGTGGCTGGCTCCAGCGTCAGGACTTCGTCGATGCGTGATCTCGCACAGATCGTCGGCTTCCTGTTCCAGAATCCTGAGAACCAAATATTCATGTTCACCGTGGAGAGAGACGTCGCGTTCGGACTGGAGAACCTGGGCGTCCCCAGGCCGGAGATGAGAAGAAGGGTCGACGAGGCAATAGGCCTCCTTGGAATCGAGAGCATCTCCCAGAGGGCGCCTCACGAACTCTCCGACGGGCAGAAGCAGAGGGTCGCGCTTGCGGGTGTCCTGGCAATGAGACCCAGGTTGATCATACTGGACGAGCCGACATCCCTTCTTGATCCCAAGACTGCGATGGAGCTGGTCGACCTTGTGGCGAGGCTGAGGAAGGAGCTGGGCACGACCTTCGTCGTGGTCGAACACCGGCTTGACCTGCTGGTGAGAGTGGCTGACAGGATAGTTGTGATGGACGCAGGAGCGAAGGTCCTCGACGGTACGCCCCGCGATGTTCTCTTCAACGAAGACGCCGACGGATACGGAGTCTCGGTGCCCGCGGTGACTCGAGTGCAGAGGATGCTTGCCAAGGTCGGGCGTGCGCCGGATGACAGGCTCCTCAGTGCGACAGAGCTCGCTTCGACCGTGGAGGGGAAGGGCGCGTGATAGAGTTCAGGGACGTGACCTATGTCCATGACAACGGCGTGAAGGCGCTTGACGGGGTCACCCTGAAGGTCGACGCGGGCGAGACAGTCGCGATCGTGGGCGAGAACGGGGCGGGCAAGACGACCCTGATCAAGCACGTTACCGGGCTTCTCAAGCCCACCTCCGGGACGGTCCTCATGGACGGAATCGACACGCGCACGACGAGCACGGCGACCCTGTCGAGGAAGGTCGGGGTCGCCTTTCAGAACCCGGACCACCAACTCTTCTCTGAAAGCGTGAAAGAAGAGATGGCCTTCGCTCTCAGGAACTTCGGATTCCCGCCGCATCTGGTCGAACAGAGGGTCTCCTGGGGTCTCCAGCTCTTCGGGCTCGAAGAGTACAGGGAGTCGTCGCCACTAGTCCTGAGCGGGGGCGAAAAGAAGAGGCTGACCTTGGCCTGCATTCTCGCATGGGACCCTGGGGTGGTGATTCTGGATGAGCCGACGGTGGGCCAGGACGCGATACAGAAGGAGAAGCTGGCGGGAACGATCAGGATGCTTGGCTCAACGGGCAATACCGTAATCGTGGTGTCACACGACATAGAGTTCCTTTGGCCTCTCCAGCCGAGGGTCGTTGTGATGAAGTCAGGCCGCATCGTCGCTGACGGACCGGCCAAGGAACTGATGACGAACAAGGAAATGCTGGAGTCTGCGAGGGTGGCCCAGCCCCAGCTCGTTTCTTTCTATCAGGCGCTAGCAAGGAGACCGGCGTCGCCCTTCGTCGATGCTCTGGAGGCGAGGCGGTGGATAGAGGGAGGCCAGCAGTGACATGATGTGGCTCAGCGGAGGTTTCATATTCAGGAAGGGCGTCTCGAGGTATCACAAGCTGGACCCGAGGGTCAAGCTGCTGATCTCCGCTCTGATGTTCGTGACGACGCTGATAGTGAGGTCTGTCTTCCAGCTAGCGATAGTTCTTGCGTTCATGGTCGCGGTTGCCGCGATCGCGACCGTCCTGAGGAGGGTCGCGAGGACGATGGTCCTGACCGCAACGTTCTCTGCCTTCATATTCATCATCAACATAATCTTCACCAGGAACCTGGAGACGTCGGCGCTCTACGCCTCCAGGTTCGTCGCCATAGTGGTCTCGACGAGCCTCTTCTTCATCACCACTTCTCCCGACGAGCTCGAGCAGGTGATGAAGATGTTCAGGCTGCCCAGAGATGTGGTCTTCGCCTTCGTCACCGCGGTCAGGTTCATCCCGGTGATGATGCTCGACGCGCTGCAGATAATGGATGCCCAGAAGTCGAGAGGACTGGAGCTCGAGAAGGGGAACCTCCTGAGGAGGGTCAGGAACATGATTCCCATCTTGATTCCGCTCGTGGTCAACGCGGTCGTCAGGAGCGGGGAACTGGCTGAAGCGATGGAGTCGAGGGCATACGGCGCTGTAGCAAGACCGACGTCCCTCGCCGAGTATCGCGCCAGGACGGTTGACAAAGCGGTTGCGGTCGTCGCCGTCCTGATGTTCGCGTTCGCGGCTTACTCCTTTTATTTCCTGCTGCCCACCTTTCTGCCATGATCCCCTCTCGAGTCGTTGCCGACGAGCGGGAGAGGGCAGGGGGAGTTCCGGAGGAGCTCTCGAAGCTCAACGTCAGGGTCTACTTCAGCCGGCTTCCCGTGGCCGACTACGTTCTCAACCCAGAGATAGCCGTCGAAAGGAAGTCGGTCCGCGACCTCGTCTCGTCGGTTTACGACTCTCGCTTGTTCCACCAGGCAGCGAGAATCTCGGCGTCGTATGCGAAGCCCTACCTCCTCATCGAAGGGGATTCCACGGAGGTGGAGCACCTCGCGAAGAACCTGAAATCGTTCTACGGTGCGATCGCCAACGTGACCCTCGCGTATGGGTTACGGGTCCTCTACACGGCCAACGTGAAGGAGACCGCAATAGCCATAGCGGAACTTCTCAGCCTCGCCCGCGCTAAGCCGCCCTCAACATTTCCCGCCACAGTTCCTCTCAAGGCGAAGAGCGTCCCACAACAGCAGCTCTACCTAGTCTCCTCCATGCCTGGGGTCGGCAGGAAGCTGGCAGAAAGGCTGCTGATGAAGTACGGGACCCCGCGGAGGGTCATGAGCCTGACGGCCGGAGAGCTGGCCATGACCCAGGGGATCGGCTGGAAGAGGGCAGACAGAATCAAGGTGCTGCTGGACACGAGGTTTACAAAGAGCCCTGAAGCAAAGAACCAGATGAGGCTCGAAGAATGAAGATCGCGATAATCGGAGGGACCGGGAGCATGGGGAGCGGCCTCGGGGAGCGACTCGCCAAGAGCCACGAAGTGATAATCGGCTCGAGGGACCCGGCCAAGGCGAAGGCATTCGCAGCGAAAATCAAGGGTGCCAGGGGTGCAGACTACTCGACCGCTGCAAGGGAGTGCGACTCCGCGATAGTCGCGATACCGTTTTCTGCCATAGACTCGATGTCGTCTCTCGTCAACGAGCTCTCGGGTAAGCTGGTCATATCGGTCATCAACCCTATGAGGTTCGAGAACGGGATGCTGTCTTACGGCCTCGAGAGAGGATCCGCGGCCGAGATGCTGGCGGACAAGCTTCCAAAGAGCAGGGTAGCCACAGCCTTCAACAACATCTCTGCAGCGTTCTTCAAGAGGCCCGAGACACCAAGACTCGACGTCGTGGTTGCGGCCGACTCGAAGAAGACCTTCGACGAAGCGGCAAGAATCGTGAAGAGCATCCCCAGTCTCAGACCGCTCTACGCAGGACCTCTCCGTGAGGCGCAGGTCGTCGAGCGCATCACCCCGCTGATACTCAACCTCGCGAAGAAGAACGGGACAGGAGATCTCTCGACCCGCTTCGTGTCGCAGAAGGAATAGCCACCTGAAAGCGAAGAACGCTCGGACCTGTGGAACCAGTCGTCCTCGCGTACCCATCCGCCTAGTAGGGCCCTAGGCAGCGAGAAGTCTATCTCGGAGCCTGGAGTTGACCTCGAGGAGTTCAAAGATCCTGCGGAAGGCCATCTCCCCGTCCTTGTACCGCTTTCCCGAAATGAACCTGTGGACGTCCGCTTCGTGGCCTATCCCGCACCGCGGAAGGACGGCGCTCAGGTAGAGGTAGAACTGCTGCGAGCCGCCATAGAGGTCCCTCAAACGGTCGTACCGAGACTTGATCCATTCCCAGAGGGCGCCCCTTGCCTTGGGGTTCGAGGCGGCCAATGGCAGGGCGTATCCCGTGTCAGACCGGCTGACCTCCCCGCTGATGGTGAGCTCAAGGGTCCTCCTGACGAGCGCCGGTTCCTCGAAGGAAGTGAGGGCCGCATAGACCTTGGCGCGATCAGCTTCGCTCTTGGCATTCTTCACCAGTTCGAGAAGAGGCCCGAAAGCCGCCTCGCCCTTGGTCGCAGCATACGCGGTGGCGATTGCTGTCTTCAGGTTCGCATCGACCGAGCTGAATTGGTCAAATCTCTGGGCGAGCTTCCGTGCGAATCCCTCATCGGTCTTGGCAAGCTGAGCAGTGATCACCTCCCTCACCATTCCCAGGTTCTCGTTCTCGCCCTGCTTCCTCGCGAGGCCGAGCAGGCGGAACTGAGACGTGTAGAAGGCGGACCACCCGCCCATTACGATACGGGCGTCGTCGGCGATCGCCCTAAGATTCACGAAGTGGTCGCTGACCGCAAGAGCGAGGAGCGGGTCCACGGCCTTCCCGCTAAGAGCGGCGAACCTGAAGTACTGCCCGGGCTCAACCATCCCTGCCTGAAGGAAGAGGTAGAGATCATTCAAGACGCCCGCCCTGTCGTGCGAGTGCAGCGCTGCGAAGCCCCTGGCAAGCTGATCGTACATCCGTTCGTCGTAGAGTACGCTGTAGAAACCAGTCCTGCGCGGGTTCACGAGGACCTTCTCGGGCCTCTCTGCCTTGACCGAAGCTGATCTCCTGTCCAGGAGAAGGGATTGCCGCTTGCCGTCCGCCTGGAGGGTCAAGGGAATCGGCCAGAGATCATCCGACTCCTTTCCGGAGAGAGAGAACTTCGACTGGCTGAAGCTCACCCCGCCCTCGGATGCCTCCACCCGGACGAGGGGAAAGCCAGGCTTGGTTATCCAAGCCCTCGCGACCCTCGTGACTGGGAGCCCCGACGCCTTTGCGAGAGAAACCCACAGGTCTGCGCCTGAGGCGTTCGAGTAGCTGAACCTCTTCAGGTACGCTGAGACGCCCTTCCTGAACGCCTCTTCGCCGACATATGACTCAAGCATCCTCAGCACCGACGCCCCCTTGCCGTAACTGATCGCGTCGAAGAGCATGCCGATCTCCTCCACGCTCTTGACCCTGGCCTGGATCGGATGAGTCTGCGACAGGGCGTCCGCGTTGAGCGACCGGAACGTGTCCGTGCGGAGGAAATCCCGCCAGGTGTCCCATTCGGGGTGGAGCCGGTCGAGCACCTTGGCCTCCATGAAGGTCGCGAAGCTTTCATTGAGCCACACATCGTCCCACCACTTCATTGTGACGAGGTCACCGAACCACTGGTGGGCAATCTCATGGGCCATGACCCGGGCCGCGTTTCTGCGATCGGAGTCGCTCGCGTCGCTCCGTACGATGACATAAGGTTCCCTAGAAGTGATCGCCCCCCAGTTCTCCATCGCACCCGTGTGGTACTCGGGGAGCGCCACGAGGTGCAGTTTCGAGAGCGGGTACGGAATCCCGAAGTAGCCCTCGTAATCCTTCAGAACCGCTGCAGAGGTCTCTCTGACGAACTCGGAATCCTTCCCCTGTCCCGGCCGGGACGCCGCGATGACGCTGACCTTCCCTGACATCGTGGTCGCTTCCTCGAATTTCCCTATCCCCATGAAGAATAGGTACGTTGACATCCTGGGCGTCGGCTCGAAGGAGTAACTGACCCTTCCCTTATTCGTCTTCTTCGAGGCGACTCGAGTGTTGGAGATGACTGAGAGTCCTTCATCGGTGACGACACGAAGCCTGAAGACGGCCTTGTACGAAGGCTCATCCACGCAGGGGAAGACGGTCCTTGCCTCTGCGGGCTCCAGATCTGTGACAAGAAGGTGTTCCTTCCCGTACTTCGACTTGTAGAGGCCGAAAATCACATCGTCCTTGACATGCTTCGTGAACTTGACGCCCACTTCCGATTCCGTCTTCGGAACACGTGGGATTGTCAGCTTCCCCCTGGCAGAGTCGTGGGAGAATCGGGACTTCCTGCCGTCAATCGTCACGGCCCTGATCTTCATGCCTGCCGCGTCTAGCTTGAAGGGGCTCTTGGCAGACTTCACATTGATTTCGACGGATCCCTCCACGATGGACTTCCTGAAGTCCACGTCGAGGTCGAGGTCGTAGGACTTGATCTCCAAACCGAGGTCGCGCTTCCAGGGCCGCCGGATGGCGCAAGATAAACCTGTGACCATGGTCCACGCTATCCGTTCGGTGGAGATGGAAGTACGAAGAATGTTCCACAGACAACAGTCACGACTGTCAGCACCATGGTGCCAAGGATCCAACGGTTGGGGGCACGCCTAATGGGACAATAGCATCCCCGGGCCTTGCGTTTCTACTCCTTGTCGATGAACTCGCACGCGCAGGCTAATCCTGCCGTCGTCCTTTCAAGAAACATACTTCTCGAGTATATCCTCATTGTTCTCGGCGTGGAAGAACACGGGTATGTTCTGCGTTGCCGTGGCTTTGAAGCTGGTTAGCAGCCAATCCCCGTTCTGAAACGCAAGGGTCCGGTCTATGAACGCGTCGTCAATCGCGAAAGTATCTGAGATGAGCTGTCTGTCATAAGGCCTAGGCATTGTGGAGACAAAGTAACTATGCAACTGTTGTAAGGCATTGGTATTGAGGTGAGCTATCCTCTGGGTGCTAATCCAGCAATGCAAGTGATACTTCCTTCCATGTCTCAGCAGCCTCTCGACGGCCCTGCTTGCCTGATAGGTCCCGTCTTCCTTCCTAGTTTCCTGTGGTATGAACTCCTGAGCTTCATCTACGATGAAGAGGACTCTGGGCGTCAAAGTGAAGCTCTTCTTCCTCTTCCTGAAGACCTCGGTGATTATGGCAGCCGTCTGCAGTCTCGCTTCCTCAGCCTCTGGAAGGTTCACGACGAACACTCTCGGTGAGTTCTCCTTCGGAGACAGAATCTCCTCTACGAGGTCATCCCAAGTATACTCGCCACGCTCTTCTTCCTCGCCTTCTTCAGAGATCATCTGCACCACCTTCGCCAGGTTCTCGAAAGTCTTCTTCAGAGAACTGTTTGCGGGGAGGTCCGCAAGGAGAGGCTGAACCTTCGCAATCAGTTTGTCAGTCTTCGAGTCAAAGGAGCTTTCGGGTTCGAGTTTGTTCTCGACCCTGAACCTCTCTATCATCTTGATCACTTGGGGAACGAGGATTTTCTGCTGGACCGGCCCATATTTGTCGTTCAGAGTATTCGAGAGCACCTCAACGAGCCCGCCGTAGGTGCTGAATCTCGCTATCCCCTCGTCTCCAGCCAGCGGCACCTTGACAAATTTGACCTTCTCATCAGCGAAGAGTTTCGCGATTTTCCTCTCAAACTGCTGTTCTAGCTTCACCAGACTCTCAGGGGTCGCGTGTCGCTTGAAGTATTCTACTTCCAAATTCTTGTTTTCAGCAAACGAGTCTGTGAACAGGACCCGGCTGGGGTAATCATTGAGGACGTCAAGGACATGAATCCCGTACTCAGAGGAGACGTCGAATATCACTACCTTCAGGTCCGGAATCACCTTCAGGGCCTTGCGTATCACGGAGGCGGTCATGTTCGACTTGCCCGAACCAGTAAAGGCGAACAGACCTACGTGATAGTGAATCAGGTTCTCGATGTTGACCAGGAATGGGATTGTCTCGTCCACGACGCTGAGGAGGTTCCCGAATCTGTAATCCTCTTTCTGGCGCTCCGGCTTGTAGCATATCAACTGCTCGACTGATTCTTTGCTCAGCAGCTTCACCGTGCTGCCGGTCAGCGCGGCATAGGGCTTCCTTTCGAAAGATACGGAGTTGCCATTCACTTTCATGATGTATCCGATGGGGGCCGCGACTATTTCGACCAGGTGCTCTTTGAGCCCTTTTCCCATTCCTTCTCGATCAGATCCATGAACTCCTTCCTGATTGCCGCCGGCTGTGACCTGTCGAGTGTAAGCATGGAGTAGTGCATCGGATAGACGTCGGCAATCTCGTAGAGAGAGTAGATGTTGTTGGTTCCGAGGGTCTGGACATTGGGGACGGCGACGAGCTGCCCCAGGCCGAGCCTCTTGACCACCCCGGGGGTGTAGTCGCACTCGATTCGGGCCGTGCTGAAGGTCACGGTGGAACTTCCGTCTGCCGTCTGGCGGGTAGTGGACACGATCTCCCTGAGACGGGCCTGGAACTCGCCGCTAAGGTCGTCAAATGGTTGCAAGCTTAGCCCTTCCTCTTTGCTTCAACCTTGCTTCTATAGTCCCTGAACTTCCTGGAGAACAGGACCTGCTGATCCAGACCCGACTTCGCCATCTCGATGGCGACGGCCCCCAGATAGGCCTCGCGATTCTGCTCCAATACAAATTTCGCCTTCTTGTCCGCTAGAAACAGGGGATAGTTATGTCCCAGAGCTTCCGGGATGACCTCTGAGCTCATGCTCTTCAGGATCGCCATGACGAGGTTCGTGATCTCAGACCCCCTGTCGAAATGCAATGCTGGTCGTATCTTCTCGTCGACTCTGTTGTCTTCATTGTGAAGAAGCATCTCGTTCCAATGGTCGTACCCTGCGTATATGGGCCTATCAAACGAGAAGACGTGGCTCCTCACAGCCGGACTCTTCTCACTGCTCCAGAGCTGGATGTACGTCTTGAGGTAAGTCCTCTCTGGCAGGATCACGTTTCTGTAGGCGCCCTTGACTCGTGCCTCGCCCTTAGGCAGAGTTGGGTCTTCTACCGGCACCATGGTCCTGAAGGCCGCGTCCATCTCCACAGTGTGCCATGGAGTGGGGACATCGCTGGAGTTCACGACGCTGTTGGTCTGGAGCAACATCTTGTCGGTGTTGAAGTTGGGAAGCCCGTGAGGGAGTTTCAGTTTTGCCGAGTCCTGGAGAAGAGGGAGCAACGTCTTCGTGAGCTCTGCCGCCTCCGTGTCCTTGATCAGACCTATCGGGAGGGTGTTGTCCTTCCAAGCCTTTCTAGTGAGGGCGTAGACGAAAATCAGGACCAGGAAGTCGAGGTCGTCGGCTGTTATCCAGAGTTCTTTGTCACCCTTCTTGAGCCGTAGAGGATGTCCGCCGCGGGGATTGAAGATGTGGTCGGCCGTGGCCAAGGCTGCGCTCAACACCCTGTCCCAATACTCAGACACTCCGGGCTTTAGCTTGAATGCACCCAACGTCTTTTCGAATGGATGATACTCGGATTCCAGCTCGCCGAAGTCATTCTGAAGGCTCGATAGACGGTTCTGATTCGCCGCAATTCTGCCCACTAGTTGTGGCAGATTGTACTCTTTTCCTTCGAAGAGCTGCCACAGCGCTGCAAACTTCAGCAGTTGACTCCTTGAGGCAGGGACATTCAGCTCATTGTTAGGCAGCAGCATCCTCGCCAATTCGAGGTCGAAATTGCTCACCCTTCCGTGCGGAGTGTCCATTCCTTCCAGGATACACAGACGATCATGAATGAGGTCCCTAGTGCTCCAGACGAGATGCGCAACATCTCCGGCCAAAGTTCGGTCGAGAAGGACCACCTTGGTATTCCCGTCCGTCCCTATTGCCTTGAATGCGAGGTAGTACTCGGCTAGGTGCATTATTGCGGTCGGAAGCCTTTCCGAGTCGACCTCTATTCCGGACTGGGTCCTCTGGCCGAAGACTAGGGCAGCGTCCTCCTCCGACAGAGGAATGGCGGCCGAGACGGCCAAGTCGCCGCCCAAGGGCTGCGCGTCGCCGACGGAGATCTGCCCATCCAGAAACCGAATCTTTCCAGAATAGGCGAAAGCACCGACATAGAAGACCAGAAGGTCGAGCTGCTGGTCTGCGGAGTCTGTTCCATCGATGGCTACAAATCCGATTTCGTCGCCCCCGAAGAACTTCCTCCCCGTCAGAGACGCAGAAGGTGTGTCAACCCCAAATCGAAGTATCTGGGCAATTTCGGGGCCGCACTCTTTGAGTTCAGCTATCTTCTCCTTGAACGAACGGAGGAGAAACCGCGTCGATGCTTCCACTTCCCTTATCGTACGATCTTCGAGCCCAGAGTCGTCGGAGTTTGACAACTGACCTGGTCAGTGCAGGTAATTGGAGTTTAAGCTTTCAACACGCGCCATCCTTCCAGCGACCCCGTAGCGCGATACATGAGTTGGATCAAGGAGAAAGAGGGAGACGAGAATGTTAAAGGAATCATCATAGCAGCGGTTTTTGACAAGAAGCTGGAATGCGCTCTTCAGGTTGTGCCAAACTGTCTCAGATTGTCTCACTTTTCACGGACACAAAGCAAATCAGATGCGGTCCACGCGAGCTGAACGGGGGGGTAGGCTCTTCTTACTCCCTGTCGATGAACTCTTCGGCCTTTGGAGGGTCGGGCGGGAGGCCCTTGCGCTTCCTGATTTCGGTCACCAGCCCCCATAACATGCTCTGCGGGACTGCCTGCCAGGTCTTGAAGTAAGTGTTCCAGACGGCCTTGCCTGCCGTAGCGCCTCTCATCTTCTCACTGAGGTCGAAGGTCTCAGAGGCTGGTATCTCTCCCTCAACGACTGTCATGACCTCCCTCTGTTCTATCTTGACGAGTTTGCCCCTCTTGGAACTTATGACTCCCGTCACTGCGCCGATAAGGTCCGTCGGCCCCTTGACCTCAATGCCCAGAATCGGCTCGAGCAGGGTGGGGTTGGCTGAGAGCAGCGCCCCGAGTATCGCCCTTCTTGAGGCTGGCATCAGCTGGGCGTAGGTCCTGTGTGCGGCGTCCTCGTGGGGAACGTAGTTCGTGAGGACTACCTTGACGCCTCTGGTGAACTCATACGCGAGCGGCCCGTTCTTCATGATATCATCGAAGCCGGCCCTAATCGAATCCATCGACTCCTGCAGAAACTGGACTCCCTTCGTCAGTTCGGTCATTATGTTGCCCCTTTCGTCGATCGCCTGGAAGTTCCTCGCTTGGTCAGGGTCCCAGCCGTGGTCGCGCAGGGTCTTGATTACCGCCTTCTTCTCAATGTTCTCGCTCAACGTCCCGTTGCGAATCAACTCGATGACGTCGGGCTCAAGAGGCTCCACCTCGATGAAGATCTTGTTGTGCCTGTTCGGAGAGCGTGCCATAAAGGGGCCCGCCCTCGAGCGGATCGTCTCCCTGTAGTTGATGATGGGCGGTGACGTGATGATTTCTAGGCCTGCCCGTTGGATCATCGTGGTGGCGATCTCCAGGTGTAGGACACCCATCCCCGACATCAGAGTCTCGCCGGATTCTTGGTTGATTGTGACCACGAGGTTCGGGTCTTCTATGTTGAGCCTGCGCATTACTTCGACGAGCTTCGGGAGGTCTCTCGGGTGCTTCGCCTCCACAGCGACGGTGACTACGGGCTCACTCACATAGTGAATCGACTCGAAGGGAGCGACCCCCTTCTGGCTTGAAATCGTCTCGCCAGACCTGATGTCCAAGCCGAGGAGCGCAGGGATGTTGCCGGCAGGGAGAGAATCTACGATCTCCCTCTGGAATCCCATGAATATCTGGACGGACTGAACCCTCCCTTCCCTCTTCGAGTTCAGAAGGTAGACCTCGTCCCCGTTCGAGACGCTCCCAGAGAAGAGGCGCCCGGTGGCCACTAGCCCCGCGGCGGGGTCGACGACCACGTTGGTCACCATCATCACCAGCGGCCCTTTCTCGTCGCAGGCCAGCAGCGCCTTCCCTACGTCACTGTTCAGGTCGCCTGCGGACCAGATCTTGGGGATGCGGTAGGCCTGGGCAACATGCGGAGGCGGATGGTGTCTCACCACCATTCCGAGGAGAGCTTCGTGAAGCTGGAGTTTCGCACCCAGCTCCTGCGGCGTTTCCGTGGAATACGCGTTGATGATGTCCTTGAACGACATTCCCACGGCTCGGGCCGTATCGAAGTTGAAGCCCCACCTGTCCTTGGAGGAACCAAAGGCCACCTGAGCATCCTGAACTGAAACCTGCCACTTCTGCTTGTAGTCGGGCTCTGCGTAAGTCTCAATCAGCTTGTTGAACTCCTTCACGATGTTGAAGAGCCAATCCTGCATCTTCTCTGGAGAAAGTCGAAGCTCCTTGATCAGACGATCGATCTTGTTGATGTAGATGACCGGCCGGACTCGCTCCTCGAGGGCCTGTCTGAGCACTGTGTCAGTCTGGGTCATGATGCCCTCGACGGCATCCACGACCACTATCGCGCCGTCCACCGCCCTGAGGCTACGGGTGACTTTACCGGTGAAGTCGATGTGTCCCGGGGTGTCGATCAGGTTGATGACGTACGGCTTGCCGTCCTTCTCGTAGTACAGCGTGATGTTCGCTGCCTTGATTGTCATCTGCCGCTGCTGCTCCAGCTCCATGTAGTCCAGGGCCAGAGCCTGGCCGGCGACGCTGGGGCTCAGCATCCCGCAAGCTGCGAGAAGCGAGTCAGAGGTCGTGGTCTTCCCGTGGTCCACGTGCGCAATAATTCCTATGTTCCGAATCTGGTCCTGGTTGTGAACCAGCTTGAGAGCCTCAGTGGTGGACTTGAACTTCGGCATGAATACCTCAGCCTTGAACGACCTGCCGGCGTTTGGGTTAAGAAGGTTTCCGTCTCATGAAGGTTGGGACGGCGTCTGCTGTTCCTTGAACGAGTTGAAGTTCTCCTCATCCTCCACGCGAGCTGGCGCGCCCGGGAACCAAACTCTTGATTTCCTTCGCGTTCAAGATTGTGAGACAGACCACCGTGAGGAGCGGAATGAAGCTGTAGTAGTAGGGGGGAGTCGTGAGCCCCGAATTGAGGAGCATCGTCATGAACCCAGAGCCTACTCCGGGAAACAGGAGTGCGAAGTTTGATGCCAAGAAGAGCCCCACAGCACTTAGTGCTGCTACGCGGAGTCTTTGCCTGTTGTAGGCAAAGAAGAGCGGTAAGGAAATCAGGGCAAACCTGGGGTCGAACGCAGCCATTCCTAATGCCGCTCCGGAGAGGCGCGGCTTCCCTACAGCCCCGAGGTAGAAGGAGAGGAGCAGAAGAAACGTCTCGAGAACCTTCGCCTGCCCCTCGGCCCACTGCCAGTAGTAGCTGACGGAGAGTCCCAAGTTCGGGGCAGGCGAGGGCTGAAGCAGGACCACCATTGCGACAATCAGGGTTACTGCCGCCCCCTTGCTTCGCACCAGCCTGTAGGTCATGACCGCCATGAGCGGAAGCAAGAGAAGTTGTAGACCGTCAAAGGCAATGATTGCGTTCTTGTAACTCAGCAACAGAAACGAAGAGATGATCAGAAGAAACGATGGGAGGTACTTGAACGACTCTGGTCTAGGCAAGATCGAAGGACCCCCGTCACTTACATTGCCGGAGGTGTATACGTTCGAAGTGTCGTGAAAGAGCCTCCAAGCCCCAACATAGTAAGCCGAAAAGTCCTTGGCGAGTACTTGGTTGCTGCAGCACCCTGAGTCCAGGGTAAAGATTTCAGGGTAGGCTCTTGCGAAGGTGAACAGGTTCAGCGCTATAAGGCAGAACATCGCGGCGAATACTATCTTGTTCAAGGCTGCCTCCCTCTGGGCGTAGTGCAAGCGAGCCTCCGTGGCGTGTTCGCTGGACCATTCGACTTAAGACTTCTCAGAGCAGCCCGCTCCTATGGGTGAGCAGTCGCCTCCCTTCAAAGAGTTGCAGAGTCTATCCTGCTTCAAGTCTAAATATCGTCGTATCGGCGTGCCGGCGTGAACAAGTGGTGGATAGTAGGGATACTGCTTATCCTATTAGGAGTGACAGTTCTCGCACTCATGGCGGGCTTCATCATCACATTCATCGTGGACATCCTGAAGCTGATCGCTGTTCTCATAGGAATCGTGATGATCGCGATCGGGGTGGCTCTCCTGGTCGGGCGCCGTTGGATGCGAGGAAGAACCTGGCGATGGGGTCCCATGACCTCGAGCACCTAGCAAATTCGGCGTCTAGTCTGCGGCTTGGAAGAGTTCCGCTCTCCTTCCAACGACGGTGAAGAATAACGACCCGGCTGAAGATGCCAGAACAGATCCTGAGATGGATAGTGACATGATCAGACATTGGACCCTGCAGAGGCCTCGACAGTTACAGGCTTCCTCGGATGCGGGCGACTACCTGTAGCCCTGTTGCCCGTTCCCGAACCTCTGCGCCTGTCGGGATTCTACGGGCCGGACCTGAAGTCTCCCCGTCGACCCCATCCTGTTGATGTCCAAACCGATGCTGCCGCCGCGAGGGACCTTCGAGAGCGCGAAGAGCAGGTCTTTCGTGTGCCTGACTTCAGCACCATCAGCGCCGAAGACCACGTCCCCCGACCTGAGACCGGCCAGGCTGGCCGGACTGCCGGGTGTCACCTCTGCGACAAGGAACCCAGACTCCGAACGAATACCATACCTGCGCGCCAGTGGCGGATTGAGGTCGACGCCTGAAATTCCTATCCAGGGCCTAGTGACGCTTCCCTTCTCGAGTATCTCTTGGGCGATCCGCTTGACCGTGTTGATTGGAATCGCGAAGCCCATCCCCTGGGCGTAGGGGATCATCATGGTCGTGATGCCTATCACCCTGCCGTCCAGGTCTGCCAGGGGCCCTCCGCTGTTGCCCGGGTTGACAGCGGCATCGGTCTGCAGGAGCCCCTCGAAGATGAAATCAGAGCCCGGGAGAGGCCTCCCCTTCGCACTCAGGACGCCCGTCGAGACCGTCGGCCCACCGGGCAGAGCGAGCGCATTTCCTATCGCAAGGACGAACTGACCCACCTTGAGTGCCTCCGAATCCCCTAGATCGGCCGCCGGCAGGTCGTCGGCGGCAAGTCTTATGACAGCCACATCCGTTGCTTCATCCGAGCCCACCACCTCTCCGACGAAGGTCCGGCCATCCTTGAAGCCGACATGCACCTGGCTGGCTCCGTCGATGACGTGATTGTTCGTGATGATGAGTCCCTTCCCGTCAAGCACTATCCCAGACCCCTGTCCCTCAAGCGGGACCACTCCGAAGAAACGGCGTTCCAGTCTCATGCTGCTGACACTCACTATGCTCTCGCTGACCTTCTCCACGGCCTCTGTGATGCGGTTCTCGAAATCCGTAGCGACCAACCTGCCTGACTCCCAGGCCCCATTTTCGCGCTTACTTTTGGACTTATCTCGGCAGGAGCTGAATCTCTCCTGTCGGCCTGCAAGATCCTATGACCCCGGCAAAATAGCGAGTGATAGGCGGGCAAGGAGCCGAACGGCACAAAGATTCTGGCCCAGCGTTGGCGCCGATCAGGCAGCTTCCGGAGGTTCTTCTCTCTCGTTGCGCACTCTAGACACTCTGTAGAATGCGAACCCAACCAAGAGAGCTGCGAAGACCGGTAGGAGGGCGAACCCCGTGAGAGTAATCGGCTGTCGTGCCATGTTGTCCAGATGCGAGGCGATATTGGCCTGAACGGCGCTTGGACCAGGCACGAGTACCCACCTTCCCTGGTCATTGGTCGGGTTCGAACTAGCAATACCTGCCACAGATGTGAAATACCAGATACCGCTCGCATTCGTCTTGGTGGATAGCACCGAGGTGCTGGTGCTGGTCGTCAGAGCAGGATTCCCAGCGAACGAGGCGTATTGCCCGCCGTACGAGCCGAGGCCCGAGCCAGCCAGGACCAGACTAAGCCCTAACAGGACACCTGCCATGACCCCCAGCGCTGACCTTACGGACCTCATAGATACACACGAACTCGTCCTGCGTAATTAGTTCTATTCGTCAGAACGGCTTCCTCCTCCAGACCCGCCAAGCTTCGTACCAGAAGACTGCCGCTCCGCCTGCGGTCCCTATCACCGCGTACAGGTCGAGCAGGTTCCGATTGACGAGAAAATAGGCCACGGCGATGGTGGTGAAGAAGGCGGCGTAGAATCCTAGCCTTGGGAGGGTGAGGCCCCCGATGCTAACGAACGAGTGGAGGATACCCGAATCGACTTTCCTAGCCAGGATGTAGCGCTCATACTGGTCCTTCTCGACGACTCCAAGTCCCACCAGCTTGTCCAGATGATGAAAGGCTACGCTAGGGCTCGAGAAACCGAGCTCCTTCTGAATCTCGCGGACGCCGACCGCCTTGCCGTATCTGAGGAGGTAGAGGTAGACCTGAAGTGTCTTCCCCCTCAGTTCGTAGTCGACTTTGGCTCTCTCTTCCGCCCCAGGCAACACTGATGGTCTCTTCGGCTGACGGATAAAGCCCTTTGTTCACGACGCGCGAGGAAGTCGCATCTTGGTCGATTTGGTGTCTTGTGAGCGGACTGCGGAAGGCCATGAAGAAGGACGAGGTCGGCGACGTATTTCGGTTCCTTCAGCCCGACAAGCGATATAGCAGAGAACGAAGGGCGTAGGCTCATGGTCAGTTGTACCGTCGACCCAAACGAGGTATTGAAGCGGTCAAAGACTGTGGCCGTAGTTGGTGCATCGAAGAATCCCGAGAAGGAGGCCAACACCGTGCCCCTGTATCTGATTCAGCATGGGTACACGGTGGTACCTGTGAATCCCACGGCTGACATCATCCATGGCCTGAAGGTGTATCCTTCGTTGGCTGAACTGCCTCCTGACCTGGCAGCGCGCGTCGAGGTCGTGGAAGTCTTCAGGCCTTCAGAGGAGCTACCTGAGATTGCCCGACAAGTCGTTGAGTTGGAGAGAAGGACGAAGAAGACCCCAGTGTTCTGGGCACAGCTCGGGCTCGAGAACGAGGAAGCGAAACGTATTCTCAAGAAGGGTGGCGTCCCCTATGTGATGGACCTGTGCATGCGAACGCTGCACCAGCTTCACGGTGGCGGTGCAATGACCTCTCAGCACAAGCTCAACGCCGAGTGGCACAAGGAACATCCCATGCCGAAGAACCCGACTATGGCCGAACGCATCGAATGGCACCTCGCGCACTCTGAGATTTGTGGGTGTAGGCCGGTCCCACCCAGCCTCGCGGCAGATGTCACAGCTCTTAGGACGAGAAGAACCCGCAATCGGGTTGATTAGACAAGGGCGGGCCATTCCGACCCGAAGGTCGCAGTAAGTACGTCGTTCTCCAGAACACTGCTGTCTGACGGATTGCCAATACGCAAAATTCGCACATGACGGGCCAATTCACATGTTGGTGCAAACTACACCTTAAATTCAAAAGCGGCCCTCTTCGCCAACTGAATGGAAAGTGTGATCATGCTGCCTGCGAACGGCCTCGAAGCCGCGATTCAGATAATCGACCAAGCAGAGAGCATGGGAGTCAGGTTGAGGTTGCTCGGAGGGCTCGCTTTCAAGCGACTCTGTCCGAGCTCCAACGACAGCTACTACCGTGAAAACAAGGACATCGACTTGATGGGAAGGAGGGAAGACTCGAAGAAGATTATGCAGGTGATGGAAACGCTCGGTTACAAGCCCCGTGAAGTCTTCAACAAGCTGAACATGGGCCAGAGGCTAATTTTCTATGACCTGGGGAATAGGCGCAGAGTCGACCTATTCCTTGACGAGTTCGTGATGTGCCACAAGTTCAATTTCAAAGAAAGCATACTCGCCGGCACCTACACTCTGCCGATGACCCAGTTGGTGATGACGAAGCTCCAAGTAGTCGAGAAGACCGACAAGGAATACCTTGACCTCATCGCCGCGTTCCGCGACTTCGACGTCACTGACGGAATGGGCGGCATCCGAGGAGACGAGATTGCAGAACTCTGTTCAAAGGATTGGGGGATCTACACGACGTTCACGAAGAGCCTCGAAGCTCTACTGACAAGGGCCGAGACGTTGAGTAGCGACGACAGGAACACAGTCGTCCCGAGGATTCAGAAGCTGATGGCAATCATGGGCGGGAGGCCGAAGAGTCTGGCGTGGAAGATGCGTGCCAGAATAGGGGAGAAGGCTCGGTGGTACGATCTTCCAGATACAGACGGCGACGCTATGCTAGGCTAGGACTTCCTTACTCTGATCACCGCACCGCCCTCCTTCCCGATCGCAGAGTAGACCTTGGAGTCCGATATGCGGACCGCTTTGCCGACGGCGGCGACGGCCATCTGAACCACCTTGGTCCTATCGGCTTCGACCCGAGCGGAAACCCACGAGCCTTTCTTCACGCCCAGTCTACCAGCCATTTCATGGTTCAGGAAGACACCCTGATTCTCGTCATCGAAATTGATGGCCACTGGCTCGCCCGCGAAACTCGACGTGCCGATGAAGCCTTTCTCGGTGAATGAGGATACGTCGACCACGAAGGTGATTTCGACTTCCGCGAATCCCGACACGTCCGCTCTACTCCGCTTCAGACTCTCCTGCATCCTCTTCCTCGATCGTAATCTCTTCTTCGACGACAGTCTCGCCGTGCTCACCGACGAGGTCGCTGATCGGATACCAGTGCTTCTTGCCGTCCAGCTTCGACATCTCGACTTCGCAGAATCCTGCTAGTGTAAGGCCTGTCATATCTCCAATCTTTGGACCGCCGTTGAGCGAGATCTTCCGAATGGAGACTGACTCGTCCCCAAAGATCGCCTCGCGCTGCGCGTTCACAACGACCTTAACTCCCTTAGAAGGTTTGATTTCCATCGGACGGACACAATAGGCTCGTGGGATACTTAAATCCTGATTCTGGGGATTTCAGCGCACCCATCCCCCGAGGTCGGTCCGCGATTTGCGTCAGTCTAGAGGCTCAGGGACTGGATTTCTCGTAGAGCTTTTCGCGTCTCCTGTGCGAGACTCTCCAGACTCGCTGGCTCTCTTTTCTTCATAACGAAAGAAGACGCCAGTAGCGCCACGCCGGGCACGCCCGAAATCGGGTCAGGAGTTACGATCAAAGCAATTCCAGCCTTCCGCATTCCTCCGCTCAGAGACGGCGGCTTGGTCACGTTGTCGAAATGACGTCTCAGAGGTGATGTGTCGACCACCGCTGCGACGCGAGCCTTCTCGTTGACAAGCCTAGAAGCGGAGTCTGTCGAAGATAGAATGAGTTTCCTCGCTGACTGCTGCAGCAACGTCAGATTGAATTTCCGTGGCGACGCGTTAATAGAAGGAGTCAAAATATATTGCTGGATGAATTGATTATGCACCCCGCGCGCGCAAGATCGTTCAATGTAGGCTTTCGATCACCCGAAGTGAAGCACCCGAACAAATCACCCGAAGATGGGACAGAACCCTCTGAGCGGCTTGTAAACTTATAAACACATGGTTGTATACCGATTCCTGATCTAGTGTGTCTACAACTGCAATACCAGCCATGACTTCTTCCGGGCAGCCCGTCCTGATTCTTAGGGAAGGGGCGAGCCAGAACAGGGGCAAGGAGGCCCAGAGGAACAACATAGCGGCCGCGAAGCTGATCGCAGAGATCGTGAAGACCTCGCTGGGTCCTCGAGGAATGGACAAGATGCTCGTGGATTCCCTCGGAGATGTAACAATCACCAACGACGGGGCTACGATGCTGAAAGAGATTGACGTCCAGCACCCGGCCGCCAAGATGCTCGTCGAAGTCTCCAAGACGACCGACAACGAGGTCGGTGACGGGACAACGTCCGCCGTGGTCCTTGCAGGAGCCCTTCTGGAGAAGGCCGAGGAACTGCTCGACAAGGACGTTCATCCGACGGTCATAGTTGACGGCTACTCGAAGGCCGCCAAGAAGGCTGCAGAAGCCCTAGAGGCTATAGCGCAGAGGGTGAAGCCCGACGACAGGGGGTGGCTGATCAAGGTTGCCAGGACCAGCATGCAGACCAAGCTCGTCTCCAGAGAGGCCGAACAGCTGGCGGAGTTGGTCGTCGACGCGACCCTCGCAGTGGCCGAGAAGACGGAGAAGGGATACAAGGTCGATATCGACAACGTGAAGGTCGAGAAGAAGCCGGGCGGCTCGCTCAGGGACACCAAGCTGGTCCAGGGTATCATACTAGACAAAGAAGTCGTTCACTCGGGGATGCCGAAGCGGATCGAGAAGGCGAAGATTGCTCTCGTAAGCGCGCCCTTCGAGATAGAGAAGACCGAGTTCGACGCGAAGCTGAACATCAACGACCCGTCCATGATGAAGAAGTTCATGGACGAAGAGACCAAGATGCTGAGGCTAATGGTCGAAAAGACTACCGCTGCCGGGGCAACGGTGGTCATCTGCCAGAAGGGTATCGACGATATCGCACAGCACTACCTCGCGAAGGCTGGGGTCCTGGCCGTCAGGAGGGCGAAGGAGAGCGATATGACAAAGCTCGCAAAGGCGACAGGAGCCAGAGTCGTCAACAACTTCGAGGACCTCTCCGAAACTGACCTAGGGTATGCAGCCTTGGTTGAGGAAAGGAAGATCGAAGAGGACCGATGGGTCTTCGTTGAGGGGTGCAAGAACCCGAAGGCGGTCACACTCCTACTCAGAGGTGGAACCCAGCGCATCGTCGACGAAGGCGAGCGCTCCTTGCATGATGCTCTGATGGTGACGAAGGACGTCATTGAGAAACCCGCGATCGTCGCTGGGGGAGGCGCGGCAGAGGCGGAGGCCGCCTACCAGGTGATGAAGTGGGCCGAGAAGCTCTCAGGAAGGGAACAGCTCGCGGCGCAGAAGTTCGCTGAGGCCCTCGAATCGATACCCATTGCGCTCGCACTCAACGCGGGCCTCGACCCAATCGACGCACAGGTCGAGTTCAGAGCGAAGCACGCTGAGAAGGGCATCTGGTATGGAGTCGAGGCTTCAGACGGCAAAATCAAGGACATGTTCCAGCGCGAAGTCTTCGAGCCCCTGGCCGTCAAGGTGCAGATCATCAAGTCCGCCACTGAAGCGGCTTCGATGATCCTCCGCATCGACGACGTCATCGCAGCCGGCAAGTCAAAGGGTCCCTCGGGGCCCCCAGGAGGAGCCGGTGGCATGGGCGAAGGCGGCGGCGACTTCGACTAGAGCCTCGATAACTGTGTAGCAGGGGCAGTTCCCCTTAGGCAGTATGGCACATCAATTTCAACAAACTGCTTTGTGGACATGCCGTTGTTGAACCCCCCTGGGGACTCCCCGTTCCTCTCGTCGAATCGCGCAGTCAGGCCTACGCGCGCATTCTTACTCTAGTTTAGCCGCGTAATCACGCAGCATCTTCGTGTAGATGCTCCGCGGCGGGAAACCGATGCTGCAGAGATAGGTCGAGAATTTCACCCTGTTCTTCGGATCTTTGATCCTCCGCTCCATCCCCCTGATCTCCTGACCGACGACGGCGTAGGCCGTCGCGTACCCCGGGAAGATTCCCTCGTGGGCAGGGAAGAGTTGGAAGTAGACGCTGCTCCTAGGGATGCCGGTGTGCTCGTGGGCCCAGTCGACGAAGGCGATTAGGTCCTTCTTGCCGGTGTTGACCCATACGTCGCCGAGGACGCGCAGGAACCTGACGATGCGCCACCGCCTCGTCATGAACTCGACTTCTAGGTTGATCAACTTCAGGCCGCCGTACCTCTCCGTCAGGTCGACGTAGCCCTTCTCCGCCTTCGTAAGTTTCGTCTTCGATTCGAGGAATTTTGACGCCTCATAGAACTCGATCTCCCGGTTGAAGGAGAGCCCCTCGGTTATCGGACCGCTCGTCGGTGCGCCCGCGAGAAGCTGCAGTACAGGGAGCTTCCCTGCGAACCCGACCGCGCTGTTGGAATGATGGACGCAGTGCCCGTACTCTTCGTGAACGAGGAGGTTGATCAGAGCCGAGACGGACTTGTCCGGGTCCCTCTTCGGATCAGTCGTCTGGAAGAAGACCTGGAACGGCTTGCTCGTGTAGGTGTCGAAGAACTGGGCGGCCCCCGTCGGAATCGTGCCAGTGAGGTACGGGGGCGTCTCCATGACCGTAGTGTTGTACTTCGGATTAATTCCGTGGACGTCTTCGTTGACGAAAGGCCTGACGGCCTTGCGGATCTCCAGCGTCGTCCTAACGAGTTTCTTCGGGTCGAGATTCATTCTGGCGTTGATCTTCTCCTCGACCTTTTCAGGAGTCGCCTCGCATCCGAACCTCTTCGCCAGCTTCTCAGTAACCTTTCTGAACCTCGGCAGCTCTTCGTCTATCCACGATAGTGCCTTCTTCTCTAGCTGTGCGGGGGTTTCCACGTAGTCGAACCCCTTCTTGAGCGCCCGCGGGTAGAACTTCTTCCTTCCTAGGTCAAAACCGTACTTCCTGAAGATCTTCTCGACGTTGGGGAACTCGCCCATCCCGAACCCGTCGAGCGCGAAGAGCTTGACGTAGTCAGACACTTTGGCCTTAAGCGAATCGCACTGAGCCTTCAGCGCTTTGCTTTTCGTCTCGCTCTTCACTGTGTCCAAGATCTCTAGGACCCCCCCTAGCCGGTACAGTGTCAGGGCCTTGACCGCGACGGGAATCTTTCTCTTCGAGAACCTCTTCGCACAGGCGTCTATGTCCTTCCCCGCGTATTCCAGGAGCGAGGTCATGTGGTCGTCCCTGATCCCCTCCTTGACAAGGTGGGCGAAGACGGCACCGACGATGTCGTCCAGGACAGGCTGGGGTTCAGCGAACTCCAGCGCCACTTCGATGGAATCCAGCACCTTCCTCTGAAGCTCATTCTTTGCTTGCTTCCTGAGCGCCCTGACCCTCCGGAGAGATTTGTCGACGTTAGCCTGAGACGCAATGAAGAGCTTGCCTGCGTAATCGTTGAACCCCATCAAGTATGCGCCCGAAGGAGAGGCCTCCTTCACTAGGTCGAGTATCTGAGTATCCAGAGAGGTCGTTGCCATACTCTGGGCACCGAAGTTCTATTATTTCTAGTTAGCCGCGTCGAGCGGCTTGAACTTCATGACTGTCTCCTGCAGTTCATTCCCCAGCTTCTTCTTCCATTCGTCGAAGCCCTTGGGGGATTCGGGATACTCCCGGTTGATCTCCACTAGTGCGGCACTCTTCTTGACCGTGTACCTCAGCCCTCTTGCCAGGGAGAGCTGGGCCAGGATCTTCACCCACACCGCCGGATTCATGAACCTCGCCTGGTTGAACTCGGGATGCTTCCGCTCAGTAATCGCATTGATGTCCTCCTCAGAGAGAAAGTGCTTCATTCCGTAGTTGATCTGTTCGTTTGTTACTGTCTGGAGGTATCGCCGGAGCACTTCGAAGCTGGCCATGGGATACCCGTGGTTGTTCATGTACTCGACGTTGTACTTCCAGAGTGACCCTTCGCTGGTGTCGCCCGCCTCCAGGGCGTGAGCCACCACCTTGCCTAGAATGGTCCCGCCGTAGATGGAGGGGCTGATACCGCCCGCATCTATCGGTCTAGGCATCCAAGCCGAGTCCCCCACGATAGCAAACCCGTTCGCCACCAGGCAGTCGTTGTGCCTTCTGACCGGGACCTGCCAGTTGCCCTTCGTGTTCCCTGAGTCGCTGTCGCCCTGCGGCTGCCTCGGGTTCTTGATTGCGGGGTTGTCGGCGACGTACTTGTCGATCAGCGTCTGCAGGTTGTCATTGAGCCCGAAACGCCTGTTGCGCCTGTCGAGTCCTGACTTCGAGACGCCGAGCCCTATGTTGACCTTGTTCTTGCCTTTGGGGAAGACCCATGCATAGCCTGCAGGGGCTATGAACTGGTCCAGGTGTATTATGCAGTACTCAGGGGAGAAGAACGCAGGATCCTGCTTTGCGGGGTCGAACTCGAGGATATATCGGCCCGTACCCACGACGTCATCGGCGTCGATCTCCTTCTCGATCTTCGACGGAATCGGCAGAAAGCGTCTGAGGACGGAAGAAGACCCGGTCGCATCTATGACCATCTTTGCGGTGAAACTGAACGGCGACCCGTCCTCCTTCCTGCCGGAGACACCAGTGATGTATCCGCCTTCTGAAAGGAGCCTCTCGGCCGTGGCGTTGAACAGGAAATCTGCCCCGCGCTTCCTCGCGTCGTTGACCTGGCGCCTCGGAGCCAGCTTCCTGTTGAAGAGGAAGCCCTCTCCTTCGAAGAGGACCTTGGTCTTCCTGTCCGGCGAGTAGAGGTAGACGCCGCTGACGGGGTGTTCCAACTCGGGCGAGCCGTACCTGATGTCTATGTGCTCTGCGAGGTAGTCAAGCGAGCGCTTGCTCGTCGCGTCCCCGCACGTCCAGCCGTTGTGAGTTTTCTTCCCGGGCTCTTCCTCCTTGTTCCTGTCGACGATCAGTGTGCGGGCATTCCCTTTGGAGTAGAACCCTATGGAAGCGGCTGTGATGAGGCCTGCCATGCCTCCGCCGGCTATGATGACGTCGTATTCCGGCTTCTGAGCCATTAGTAGTTTTGGCTACTAAAATTCTATATAAGAGCTTTGCCATGCCATCACCAGATGGACCGCAGGGCAATCATCGAGCAACTGAGGAACATGGGGCTCACAGCCTACGAAGCGAAGTGCTACGTCTCTCTGGTCGGGCTCGGTCCTGCCGATCCGAGAAAGGTGGCAGCGGAGGCCAGAATCCCCTATCCCAATGCGTACGAGGCCCTGAAGCGGCTCGCGGCCCTTGGATGGGTAGACCTTGTTGTAAGGAGGCCGGCGTCCTACAGGGCAAGGAAGCCCGAGAGCATCAGGGCGATGGTCAGCTCGACGATCGAAGAGACATTCGATTCGCTCGAGAAGTTCTACAACCCGGAGACTGCAGAGGAAGCCGAACTCGTCTACACCCTGCGAGGGAGGCAAAAGGTCCTCGCCAAGGTGTACGAGATGATCAGGGGCGCGAAGGAAAGCGTAGTGCTGGTGGTGCCGACCATGGGCTTGGAGGATGCGAGGCTCCTCGAGTGCCTCGCAGAGGCGATTGACAGGGGAGTCAAGGTCAGGGCGATCGGTGACGAGGGCGCGCCTGGTTTGCTGCCCCCGGCCGTTGAGATCAGGACCGGAAGTCTCGTGGCGATCGACTTGCTCGTGGACGGCAAGACAGCGCTGATTTCACTTCCCGACTACTCTGCGTGTGGCTGGATAGACAGTCCCGCCGTGGCGAGCAACTTCAAGCAGTTCCTCGAGCTGTTGTGGAACACTTCCTCTCCTGCGTGATTCACGAGTCTGGCCGAGGCCCGGGCGTTCTGCCTTTAACGAGGTGCGATGATTATAGAAAGAAGAAGGCCGCTCGGCTTTGGGCCGAACAGCCTGGTGGTGTCTATCCGTTTGTGAAGATGGACTCGCTCGAAGTATTCGGGACTTCGGGTAGGCTGTCGCTCATCCTCTTCTCGGCTATGGCCGACGCCTCGGATAGGATCTTGTCCGCTTCTTCGCTGTTCTCGGCCTGGTAGAAGGTCGTGCCTGTTATCGTGCCGACATCCACCATGATCGAGTTGAGCTGTGCGCCGATCTCTCCGAGTGCGCCCTGCGCGTCAGGCATCGCTTCGCCAAGAGTAGCGCGGATGTTCTTGATCACCCCAATCGCGGGGGCGATTGTAGCCGCGAAGTCTCCGACGTCAGTGACGGTCTGCAGCCTCGTCGTGATCGCTTCTAGGGCGATCTTCGACTGCAAAACTATCTTCTGCATCTTGCGGACTTCGGCGAGCTCGTTGGAGTACGCCTTGCTGGACTCTTGGTCGTGAGCCTGGACGGCGGTCACTGTCTTCTTGAAGATGGAGCTCTCGCGCTGCTTCAGCCGGTTGCTGGCCTGGTCCAGTCGGCTGATCTCCCCAGTCAGCTGCTGGGTCGCCTTCTGGATCTGAGGCTTCAGCGGCTTGGGACCGCGTATTGCGTCGCGGGTCATCTTCCCGAAGCTCTCGTTCTCCTGGGCCTTCCATTGTTTCTCGAACTTGCTCAACGTGATATCTGGGCATGATATCCGCAAAGGCGAACATACCTGACGGTGGCAATATCCTTTGACATACTGCTTAACGAATCACACTGTCGCGGCGACCGGAGAGAAAGGGAGAGAGGCTCCTAATCGATCTTGTAGCGCTTGGCGAGCTTGATGATGAAGAAGATGACGACGGCGACGATTATGAATGTGATCACTGCGGTGAGGAAGTCGCCTATGCTGAAGGTTTGACCGTAGAAGTATTCCTTTAGGTTGGCGAGGTCACCCACGCTACTTAGTGGGATGCCTATGACCGGAAGGATCAGGTCCTTGACCAAGGCCTGGATGAGGAGGCCAAGGTAGAGGGCCAAGATGAAGGCCACCGCCAGACCAAGGACCTTGTAAGTTGAAAGGAACGCCTTGAATTCAGCCGAGATGCCCTTCGGTGCAGGTGGTGGAGGCGGGGGAGGTGCTTGGGTTAGGAGCTCTCTTATTCTTCGAAGCTCAACGAGCATTTCCTCGTTAGAGGACACGGCTAGGTGACAATCCGCACCCGATTTAAGAATTGACAGGCAATCGTGCGGCAGGGGCCGTCATAGAGCGAGCCGTGGGTAGATTAGCGAGCCAGAATCGAAAGGTGAATCATCTGTCCGCTTCCAGCGGCCAGTAATTCAAACTCCAATAGATTATGGGGATGTCAGCGACGTGCACGTTCCTCAAGAGGTGTGGGAGGACCCTCATGTTCTTGAAGCTGGGGCTCCCAATCTTCAACCTGTAAGGCCGCGGGGAGCCATCGCTCACCAGATAGAAGCTCATCTCGCCCCTAGCCGCTTCCGCGCGCGCGTAGACCTCTCCTGCCGGGACCCTAGGCTGTGGGCCAAGCTTGAGCCGTACCGGGCCAGGTGGGATGTTCTTGAAGGCCTGACGGATTATCCTGACGCTCTGTCTCATCTCCAGCAGGGCCACGTACGCCCTCGACCACGAATCGCCGCCGTCAAGCGAGGAGACGTCGAAGTCGAAGTCGTCGTAGTGACTGTATGGCTCGTCCTTTCTGAGGTCGCTCTTCACGCCCGAGGCTCTGAGGACAGTGCCGACAGCTCCGAGCCTTATCGCGTCCTCGCTGGAAAGGACGCCGACCTTCTCCATCCTAGCGAGGACTAGCGGGTTGTTGAAGAATATCTTCTCGTACTCGTCCATGCGCTTCTCGAACCAATCGCAGGTCTTGAGCGCCTTCTCGGTGAGCCCTTCTGGCATGTCGTTCCTGACGCCGCCGGGGATGATGTAGGCAAAGGTGACCCTCGCCCCGCCAATCCTCGACGCGAGATCTATCCAGAAGTCTCTGTCACCCATGCACCATGTGATTAGAGTGGTGTGCCCGGTGAAGAGACCCTCTATCGCGATGAAATACATATGAGAGATTATGCGGTTGATTTCCGACATTATGACTCTAAGGTACTGGCCCCTATCAGGTACCTTGTTGCCCATCAGCTCATCTACAGCGAGCGCATACGGGAACAGGATGTTCGAGCTGTCCAGGATGACAGGCCTTTCGAGGTGAGGGACATTCTGGATGTAGTTCCTGTACTCGCTCATCTTCTCCTCTCCCCGGTGGATGTAGCCTGGGTCGGGTTCCGATCTCACCAAGTAGTCGCCGTCCAACCAGAGCTTTATCCTGAAGTGCCCAGCTCCAGGATGCTGGGGCCCGAAGGCGACCGCCATTATCCTGTCCGAGTCCGGGTCGTATTCTGTCTGGATAGCCATCTCCTATCTCCCCGGGGACACGTAGTCCTTCCGCAGCGGGGGCATGTCGTTCCAGTCTTCAGGCAGGAGGAAATGCCCCTTGTACGGGTTCCCTTCGAAGTTGACTCCCAGCATCTCCTGCCCCTCCCTTTCGTGGTACTCGACCCCGGTCCAGACGTCGATCAGAGACGGAGCGACCGGGTTCCCTCGGGGTATCCTTTCGGCCAGCGCAACGACGAAGTCTTGGTAGCCCGTCCGGGAAACTGAACTGACAAAGTAGATTATCTCGATCTCGTCCTTGGCTATCCAGTCGACCCCGCAGACCGCGCTGGGGTGGTCGAAACCAAGCTCGTCCCGCACCAGTGTCGCGAGCTCCTTGATTCTAGCACTCGGGGCAGTGACCTTGAGCCTCTTCTCGCGCATGTAATCGACTTTCGCTTCTGGGAACTTCGACGTTATCCTCGAAGCGAGCTCCTTCGCCCTTGCAGGCTCGGGCTTCGGTTGAACGGGAGAAGGGGGCCGCACGACAGGCGGGGTCGCGGCGGGCGGTGGAGATGGTCGGGACCTTTGTTCTTGTGCTATGCCCATACCAGGGTCACGCCCCGCTCAGGCTGGGAGCCTTTCTGATCTTCTCTTGGAGGAGCACAATCCCCTGTAAGAAGGCCTCGGCCCTGGGAGGGCAGCCTGGGACGTAGACATCGACCGGGATTGTGTCGTCGATCCCCCTGAGGACGTTGTAGGAGTCGAAGTAGAGCCCACCTGTGATCGAACAAGCTCCCATTGCGATGACCCACTTCGGCTCGGCCATCTGGTCGTAGATCATCTTGAGCCTCGGCGCCAGCTTGCGCGTGACTGTACCCATCACTATAATCAAGTCGCACGCGCGGAGCGAGCCGAACGCCTCCAGCGCCCCAAACCGCTCCATGTCGAAGCGTGATCCAGCCGCGGCACCTACCTCCACCGAGCAGCAGGCAGTCTCAAGGTGGACGGGCCAGAGAGAGTAGAGCCTTCCCCAGTTGGCGAGGTAGCGCAGTGGATCGCCAATGGCGTACTGGAGTATGTCATCGACCTTGCCGACGAGGACCTGGAGGGCCCCCGACTTCTGGACCTCTACCAAAGCTCCCGTTTCCCCGCAAGGTAGATGGCGAAACCCATCGGGACGAAGAGCATCCCCATGAAGAGGGTCACCATCCAGTCGGACGAGAGGCCGAGGGCCATGGGCTTGTAGGCCGCCGCCCAGGCATACAGGAACATCGAAAGGACGTCGAAGACTATGAACATCAGGAGGTAGGCGTAGTACTGCATCATAAAGTGCATCTTGCCGGCGCCGATTGGGACCTGGCCGCATTCAAAGGGCGCGTTTTTTATCGGGTTGGGCCTCCTAGGGGCGAGCAACCTCGAGGCGACCATGATTAGGACGATGAAGGCGATCCCGACAAGGCCCATCACAAAGACGGAGCCGATGTCCCCGAAAAGAACCATCGCAGAAAAAACCGACCCTCTTACGCTATTTAAGATTGGCGATGCTTGTCTTCATGAAACAGAGTTTTCCGATACGTCTCCTTCGAGTCGGACGCGCGGAACTGGGAACGACAGCGCGGCGAATTGACGTCCAGGGAATGCCTCAGAACGGTCTGAGTTGAGGCAACAAGTAAAAAGGAGGGGTGATGACCTAGTCATTCAGATTGAGAATAGCAGTGGTTGGGACCGGAGTGGCGGGCGCATACCTGCTCAACCGGATTCCCGGCGAGCACCAGGTCGAGGCCTTCGAGATGCGGACTGAGGCGAATTGGTACACGGCCTGCGCGTGGGGGACGAGCCAGCCGTTCATCACCGACCTGGTGAAGCGGGCGGGTTTCAACTTCGAGGACTACGTTCTGCACAAGGGTGAGAGGATGGTGGTCGACCTTGGGGACGAAAAGTTCGAGATCAAGCTGAAGGGGCTTGTCACCTATGACAAGCACAGGCTGACCCACGACATGCTGAAGGGGAAGAGGGTCCACTGGGGAGAACAGGTCAAGCAGGCAAGCGGGAACTTCTCCGATTTCGACGTTATCGTTGACTCCACGGGAATCCAGAGGTCACTTCTCCCGAAGCTGAAGGAAGACCTCGTGGTGCCTTGCCTCGAGTATCAGGTGAGGTCGAAGGAGCTGCCCTATGACGACTTCGTGATCAGGCCGTATCCGGGCCTCCTGGGTTACTGGTGGTACTTCCCTCTCGGGGACGGGATGGCGCACGTGGGCGCCGGGGACCTGCTGCACAGGTACAGGTGGGAGCTGGACGGGTTCGTGAAGAAGTACAAGTGCGAAGTCGTAAGGCGGGTCGGGAGGCCGGTCAGGGTCATGCCGCCCAAGCTCTGCGAACCATTCTTCGACGGCAAGGTAGTCGGAGTGGGTGAGAGCATTGGGACGGTCTACCCGATGCTGGGCGAGGGGATAATCCCGAGCATGCAGTGCGCTGACCTCTTCGTGGACCACCTGGGCGACAGGGAGGGCTACAGGAGGGCGGTCCTGGACCAATTCGACGTGTACGCCAAGGTCTACAAGTTCATCAGGGCAAAGGTGGATGACAGGTTTAGTCTCGTTACGATGTGGCCGACGCTGCTGTCGATCTTCTGGCATATGAGGAGCAACGAGAAGAGGTACGGGATTGAGACGAAGTTCTCGGACTTCTACAAGATCGCGATGTGGCAATAATTGAGCTCCGAAGAAGCTAGGACGCACACAGCGGTCCACGTGCTCAAGGGCGCAGTCCAGCGCATACTGGGGGCGAAGTGGACGGTCTCGGTGTTCGTGTCAGGGACCCATGGTCGGCTGACTGTGCAGTTTGACAGGAAGCCGACCGCCGAGGAAGTCGCGAGGATTGAGCAGGTTTCCAACAGCAAGATATCGGAGGGAGCGGAGGTCGTGGAGTTCGAGATGGAGAAGGACGAAGCCGAGGGACACTTCGGGGACGCCATCTATGATCTTTTCCCGGTGCCTTCTAGCGTGACTAGGCTCAGGATAGTGAGGATACCTGATTGGAACGTCAACTGCTGCATTGAAAACCACGTCGATAACACCTCGCTGGTGGGGAGAATCAAGTTGAGCAGCCCCAAGTTCAGGAACTCGCGGAAGGAGCTGGAGTTAGGGTTCGACCTTGTCGGATGAATCGCAGTAACAAGTAATATCCTACTTCGGCACGGCCCTCGGCTGGGCCCGTAGCGCAGATCCAAGCGAGCGGAATACGGACAGCGCGGCAGCCTCCTATTCGCATGAGGACATAGCTGTAGGTCGTGGGTTCAAATCCCACCGGGCCCGCTCAAGATGAGCCGCGCGTGCGCGCGTAGGAGGGAAGCTGATGACATCTGTGTTGCCTATTTCTTGTATATCTCTCCGATCAATAGGTAGCCGGCGATGGTCTGAATAACGCAATGACGACCTTGAAAGAACAGAAAGTCATAGACTGGCTACTTGAAAAGGATCAGCCTTCTGTTCGCTACCTGACACTGCGAGATCTGCTCGACCTTCCGCAATCCGATCCGGATGTGAGGGACGCTCTCTCCAGTATACCAAGGCTCGGGTGGGCGGCGGAGATTCTGAAGCTGCAATCGCCCAAGGGCTGGTGGGAGAGCGGGAGGAATCTCTACCGGCCTAAGTATAGCGCCACAAACTGGAGAGCTCTGGTTCTCTCAGACCTCAGCCTAACAAAGGAAGACCCACGCGTGAAAAGGACCGCTGAGCTGATTCTTCACAAGTGGTTGTTTCGTCCATGGACGGAGGAGGAGAACGAGGTTTGCATAGCTGGGAACACCGCGCGCATGCTCACCCGGTTTGGGTACGGGAACGACCCCCGGGTGAAGAGGCTCTTCCATGGCCTGACAGAGAGCCAGAAGTATGATGGTGGGTGGCACTGCTTTGAAGGGGATAAGGGCTCGCTTGACTGTTGGGAGGGACTCGCCGCCTATGCTGCACTCCCAAAGTCGAGAAGAACCAGGAGGATCGTGAAGTCAATCGAAAGAGGCGCTGAATTCTACTTGGAACGGAGGCTATTTGATGATGGCGAGACAAAGTATCTGCCGTGGTTTAGGTTTCACTATCCCGTCCACTACTATTATGACATCCTGGTCGGGCTGGATATCCTCACACAGTTGGGGTATGGCGATGATGCACGGCTCAGACCAGCACTGGGGGTACTCAAGAGAAAATGCCAGGCAGACGGCAGGTGGTTGCTCGACAAAGTCCATCCGGACCTAGGAAGAGGCGCGAATTACGGTCCCTTCAAGAAGGCGACGAAGAGGTTCGCTCTTGAACAAGAAGGGCATCCGAGCAAATGGATCACTCTAACAGCCCTCCGCGTGATGAAGAGAGTTGAAGGAACGTGAGGGCAGCGTCACCGACCATCAGCAGACAGAAGATGAGGGCGCAAGGATGTACGCCCGTCATAGACCTGCAACCCTTAACAGAGGGAAATGGGCAAGCTGAAGTGTCGTGCTGTCGAAGAGCGAACGCGAATACCACAGGAAGACCGCGATCCGCTGTTTCAACGAAACCTGGGATTACTTGGAAAAGAAAGGAAGAACCGAGCAAGACGATCAGAAGATGCTTCAGCTGGCACATGCCTCTAGGTATCACTGGGGTCTTGTAGGAACTCCTCGGAACAAGGCTGTGGGAGACTGGCAGATTTCTCGCGTGTACGCAGCTCTCAAGCAGCCTCATCTCTCGCTTCTGTTCGCAGAGGCTTCACTGGAAATCTGCACGAGACAGAATCTACCTGAGATCTTGGCAACCGCATACGAGGGTGTTGCCAGGGCGTACGCTGTCGCCGAAGACTATGCGATCGCAAGGAGGTATCTGAAGTTGGCCCGAGACCAGCTGAATACCTTGGACTTGGGAGCTGAAGATAGGAAGGCGTACCTGGGCCAGATGGACGAAACAGAGAAACTAACCACGCGATAGTGTCCAACGTCCAAAGATTCACCTTCCGAACCCATATCGGATCAGTCCCAGGCCGGGCTGCACCAGGCCCTAGATGGATTCGTACAGCAGACTGTTCAAATCCCACCGAGTCCGCTCTCTAATGTCGTCAACAGGTCAGCGTTGCATATGGCGAAGGGTTTTGGTCGTACTTCTTGTATTTCCACACGATTACAGACACAACCCATGCCGTGGCGAAGATGGCTGCTATCCCGTATCCGATGGTTTCGAAGTTCAGCCCGTCCAGCCAATCCCAGAAGCCTCCGCTCAGATTCAACTCCGTGGACAGAACCTGAAGGACTTCGATTCCGCCAATCACGAATGCCACGAGAACAGAGATTACGGTTACGGTCAGATTGTAGAATACCTTTCGGACCGGATTGAGGAAGGCCCACCCGTATGCCAGGCGCATCGTGACGCCGTCGGTCGTGTCAACTAGGACCATTCCGCAGGTGAACATCAACGGGAGGACCAGAATGTAGTAGATTGGAATGCTCGTGGAGACTCCCACCCCCACGCTGATTGCTATCAAGGCGACCTCACTCGCAGTATCGAAGCCAAGGCCGAAGAGGACGCCGATGGGGTAAATCTGCCACGGCGCACTGATCATCTTGAAGAGAGGCCTGAAGAAACGGTTCATGAATCCTCGCTTGTTGAGGTATTCCTCAAGCTCCGTCTGGTTCAGCTCTCCTTGCCTGAGTTGCTTGAATACTCTGTAGACGCCGAAGACAATGATGGAATTGAGCAGACCGATAAGGAAGAGAAAGACTCCGGAGACGAGGGTGCCGACTACGGCACCTCCACTCTGCAGCGCGGGAATCTTCGCTGCAATCGAGCGCGTCGCGATTACCAAACCAATGATGAGGCCAACAACTATTGTTGAGTGGCCGAGGGAGAACCAAGTTCCGACCGTAGGAGATCTCTTCCCCTCTTGAATCAGTTTCCGGGTGGTGTTGTCGATGGCCGCGATGTGGTCTGCATCTACACCGTGGCGCAGACCAAAGACGTAGGCAACGGCCCCCAGCCCGGCCAGTGCCACAGATGTTCGGCCTATGATCACGGAGGCTGTGAATGCCAATATTGTGACTATGACTATGCCTGCGTAGATCAAGCCGATTGTGACCTTCTCGCGGGCAGAGACGTCAATGGATGAACCAGCCTCGGCTGCCGCCATCTTGCGGCCGCGGGCCAGAATATCCATTATAAGTGCTACTAGAACGAGTTTCGGTATTACTGCATAAGAAATATACGGACGTTAGCAATACTCCTCATCAAGATGAACGAAGAGCGCTCAGCAAGGACGAGCTTCTCTCTCCCGCCCAAGCTGCTGCAGGAGCTCGATGAGGTCACGAGGGTCATGGGCTACGAAGAGAGGTCCAGGACCATTCAAATGGCAATACGGAATCTGATAGCGGAATCCGTGCTATCGATCAGGGGTGATGCTCTTGCCGTGGGCACCATCATCGTCCTCTACAACCACGAGAAGATAGGGATAGAGGAGAAGCTGAACGATGTCGGGCATGATTTCATCAAGTCGATAGTCTCTTCCCTCCATGTGCATCTGGACAAGGAACAGTGTCTTAGCATAATAGTGGCAAAGTGCGAGATAAAGACGATGATGATGCTCGAAAAACATCTGAGAGGGATCGCGGGGATAACGCAACTGAAGTTCAGCTATGTAGTGCCAGCTTTGGGAAGTGTCTAGATGGAGAGCCTCCAGGACAGGTACTCGCCCAAAGCAATCTGCTTCGGATGCGGGCCAGCGAACCCAGATGGCCTGCACATAAAGAGCCGACCCGACGGCGATCGCTTGGTCGCTGACTGGCTCCCCGGGCCCCAGCACAAGGCGTTCGCCGGGTTCACTAACGGCGGCATAATCGCTACCCTGCTAGATTGTCACGGGAACATGACCGCGGCCTATTACTTGATGAAGGCCAGGGGCCTTGAGGTTCCGCCGGGTACCGTGACTGCAGAACTGAATGTCAGGTTTCTGAAACCCTCTCCCCTGAAGAAAGAACTACATTTCAGCGCATGGTGCACTGGAATAGAAGGAGACAGGGTGCGCGTGGAGGGAAACCTGGAGGTTGATGGTGTGAAGACTGTGTCGATGTCAGGACTGTACGTCGCCGTGAAGGAAAGCCACCCTGCTTTCCACAAGTGGGAATAGAGCGACGGCGCACGTGTATGTGAGGGTCTTCAGGCCTATCGTCCCATCCCCCAGTCGCCAACCGCACCTGCTTCGTGCTAGAATCCTGCGGGGATGCCGTCTCCCCTCGTGTCGCAGACCGCCTTGCGAGAGCGGCCGGAGACTTCGACTGCCTGGCAGACGCCCGTCTTCCCGGGCATCGGGAGCCATCGAATGTCGAAGCCAGACATTCCCTCTCTCTCATATCCATCTTCCACCAAGAGCGATTTGCCTCCATCCCAGAGGAATCTTGGGTGCCCTACGACCTGTTCCAGGGGCATCTCGTAGTCGACGGCGTTGGTGACGAAGAGAGCGTGCTGGAGTGGCCGATAGTCGCCTCCGCTGGTCCCGATGGCCAAGTAAGGCAGTCCACTGCGTTCCAGTAGCATAGAAGACAACGTGTGAAGTGGGCGCTTCCTCGGTTCGACCTTGTTCGGACCGGCCATGCTGAAGCCGGAACCTCGGTTGTTCAGGAAGATCCCACATTCTGGGACAAAAACGCGTGAACCGAAGTGGTGGAAGAGGCTCTGGATTCCTGAGACCAGGTTCCCCTCAGAGTCTGCTACCGAGAAGGCGGTCGTGTCGCCTCCGTTCACCCGGGCTTGACGAACACCCGATCTCGACCGCGTGTCCATGAACTTGTCGATGTCGATCTTCCCAAATCGGGGGTCGCCTAGCATCTCGTCCCTACGTGCATAGGCAGTGAGAGCCGCCTTCATCGTGGTTTCGATCCTCTCCCTGGAAAGAGACCCGGCCTCCGAAAGCCTGGAGCGAGAGAGCAGCTTGAGAATGAGAAGGCTCGTGGCACCCATGGTGTTCGGGGGCATCTCGTACACCGTCGTCCCCCTGTAATCGAGCTTGAGTGGAAGGACCCACTCCGGGGCGAAGTCTCGGAAGTCGGCCTTCTTTGTCGGCACACCCAGACCCTCGAGCGTCTCTCGGATCTTCTCAGCGGGCCAGCCCGAGTAGAAGGCCTCGGGTCCCCCTTCGGCAACCTCTGAAATGACTTTGCCGAGTCTTTTCTGTCTGATCCAATCGCCGGCCGCCGGAGGTCTGCCGTTCGGTGCGAAGATCCTCTTTGCCTCGTCGGGAAGGTCACCGTAGGCACCGACGGTGGACCTGCAAATCTCCTCCCCAGCTGGGAACCCCTTTTCAGCGTACTCGGCTGGGGCGGAGACCAAGTCTCTGAACTCGGAGCTTCCGAGCCTTCTGTGCATCTCCCAGACGCCCGCCACGTAGCCGGGGACGACGCAGGTCAGAGGACCGTACAACGGGACTTGCCCGCCAGCCTCGGACTTCACAAGGTCGATGGTAAGGCCAGAAGGCGACCAGCCGCTGGCCATGAGGCAATGGACCTTTCCCGTCTTGGCCTCGTAGAACATTCCGAAGAAGTCGCCTCCGAGCCCCCCAGCGGGGTGGAAGGTGACAGCGAGAGAGAAGCTCGTCGCTACAGCCGCGTCGAACGCATTGCCGCCCTTTCTGAGAACATCATAGCCTGCGAACGAGGCAAGCGGTTGCTCGCTTGCGACAGCCGCATGTTCGGCTATGGTCGTCTTGCTGAAGACCAACGAGCCGCTCGCCAATCCTCCACTGTTATTAAGAAATCCAGCTCATTCGAGACGTTTGTCATCACAGCTCTTGCCATGAAACCATCGTCTCATGGGACACCATCTAATCTCAAGCGCCCCGCTACCACCCCACTGGCGGAACAGAATCAACATAGGGTCAAGAATCTATTTATAGAAGAATCGGCTCTTCGCACATAACTGAGTGATGACATTTGAGCCAAACTGAACTGGATTCCATGCTGGGGACGGTCGAGAACCCGATAAGGAGAAGAATTATCGCGAGGCTCAGCCAGAAACCGAACTACCAGCTTCAGCTCTCGAGGGAACTGGACATCAGCCAGCAGCTCGTGGCAAAACACCTCGGAAACATGGAAGACGCCGGGCTCGTGAGCACGGTTCTGGAGGACAGCCCCCGCGGGCCACAGAGGAAGGAGTACCTGCTCAAGAAGAGCTTCTCCATCACGATAGACCTTGCGCCTAGTCTGTTCAGGGCTAGGATCTTCTCCTTCGGAGCAGTGCCAGGGATGGATGCCGACGAGCAGGGCCAGATGGCTGCCAAGACGAACGGAGCCCTCATGTTCCCCAACGAAGCGTCCAGGATGAAGCCGCTTACCCAGATCATCGCCGAGGTCGACAAGAAGCTAAACGAGATGGAGGAGCAGCGGGCGGTCCTCCTCTACCTGCGCGGTCTCGCACTGAGAGAAGCAGCTAGGGTGACGACCTCGCTAGGGAGCGCCGACAGGAAGGAGGTGCTGAAGTACATCATGAAGGAACAGAGGGATGGAATAGCTGACATCTCGACCTCTCTAGGCCTGCATCAGCGGGTTGTAGGAAACATCCTAGAAGAGATAGAGAAAGACCTAGCTGCAGAATAAAAAAGAGAGAGGAGGGTTACTCCTCTACATTCCTATGTTAGGGAAACTTGCCTGAGGAACTCCAAGTTGGCCCTGGAGGGTCTTGATCCGGGTCGCGTATTCTTTCATGCGCGTATTGTCGCCCTGGACCTTCGCGATCCTGTACCCCTTCCATGCCTTACGTAGGGCTCCCCAAATTTGCCCCTTTTCGTAATTGGTCATTTCTACGTGACCTCCGTCGTTTCGTGGTTCCGCGGGTATTTTGCGAGAGGAGTCTAGAGTAGTTGAGCCAGTAATCAAAGCGGGCAACCCCACCGGAAAGGAACTCGCCCTTCAGACCATGGACCTGAGTAGAAGCAGGATGTTGCTCGGATGCTCTGTGATTCGCCGCTTGGAGTAGGCAAACCACCGATCGCCGTACGGAAGGTACTCGGAGACCAGGTAGCCTGACTTCACCAAGTCGCCCTTCAGCTCGTCACGTATTCCCTTAAGCATCTCGAACTCGAAGTCGACGTGCTTCGACTCTGCCAACTTTCTCGCCTCCTCGACCAATACCGAATCATGCGTCGCGATGGCGAACCCGTTCCCTCTGTCGAAGAGCATCCCCATCAGCCTGCTGAAACTGGCAGAGACTTCCTTCCTGCTTGGGTAGACCACCTCGGGACTCTCCCTGTACGCACCCTTCACCAAACGGACCTTGGCGCCGGCGTCCAGCAGCTTGGGGAGGTCGGATTCGCTTCGCCTCATGTAGGATTGCAGCACAATGCCGAGGTTCTTGTGCTTACTGAGAGAGGCCAGGTACATCGAGAGCGTTATCTCGGTGACTGAGGACCCCTCCATGTCAATCCAGAGGGCCTGATTGAACTTCTCCGAGTTGACAGCGATCCTCTCAAGCCTATCGGCAGCCCCCGCATCGTCTGCGCCGAGGCCGAGCTGGGTCAGCTTCACCGAGGCGAACCCGCGAATCCCTTCCTCCGAAATGCGCTGCTGGAGCCTAAGGTACTCTCCTGCGTGCGATTCTGCGATGGCCGGGTCCGTGATCTCCTCACCCAGGAAGTTCACGACGACCCCCATGCCCTTCGAATTGGCCTTCTTTGCGTCTGCGAGAGCGGAATCGAGGTCGATGCCTGAGATCCAGTGCTTCGCCAGTCTGAGTAACAACACTTCTTTGAGCCCCATGACGTCGCCCGCCGATTGGACAAGATAATAACGGTATGCCGCCCATCGACGGCGCGATGATTGACAAAGCGGTCTGCGCAACCAGGTCGACAAGGCTCAGGAAGAGTTTGGAAAACGAGAGGCTCGATGGAGTCCTGATCGTCCCAGGACCAAACATGCAGTACTTCACGGGGGTCGAATCGCTGCTGCTCGAGAGGCCTTTCATGCTTCTCCTCCCCGTCTCGGGGACAGCCCAACTGGTGGCGCCGGCCCTGGAGGCCGGGCCCTACAGGAATTCACCGATGCCGATGGCCATCCATCCGTGGACCGACTCTGAGGGTTCAGCCGGTGCGATCAGAAAGGCGCTCCATTCGGCGGGAGTGCGGGGAAGATGGGGAGTCGAGGGGAAGGTCCCGTTCCTGTTCTTTCACAAGCTGGCGGGATACGCCGCGCTCGAATTCGAGGACGCGGAACCAGTCCTACAGAGGCTGAGGGAGACGAAAGACGATGCCGAGGTCAGGCTCCTGAAGCGGTCGGCGAAGATACTCAGCAAGTCGTTCTGCCAGTTCCCCGAGTTGGTCAGAGAGGGGTCGACCGAGCTCGAGCTCGGGAAGGCAGCGACCGAGATCATCTACTCGAACGGCGCTAGCAAAGTCGACGCCATGCTGGTCCAGTCTGGCGGAAGAGCCGCGGACCCGCACTCCCTTCCATCCTCCAAAAAAATCAAGAGGGGCGAGACCATCATCTTCGACGTAGGCTCCACGTTCGAGGGATACTACGCGGACATTACGCGGACATTCTGCATCGGACGGTCAAAGGAGGTCGAGGACGTTTACCAGAAGGTTCTCGAAGCTGAGGAGGAAGGGATAGAAGCGTCCGCCCAAGGGATCGAGGTCGGGGAGGTAGACGAAGCCGCAAGAGGAGTCCTCAGGAGGGCCGGCCTCGGGGAGTATTTCATCCACAGGACCGGGCACGGGCTCGGCCTCGAAGTGCACGAGGCGCCCTACATCATTGAAGGCGGGAAGGAGAGACTGGGGCCCGATATGTGCTTCACCGTCGAACCGGGCGTCTACATCAGTGGGAAGCTCGGTGTCCGGATGGAGGACGACGTGCTGATCGAGGGAAGGAAGGGCGTAGAAATCACGGACACGCCGAAGGAATTCGGCTGGTGGAGATAGCCAACTTCGGCCTCGAGGACTGCGACGTTATCGTCGCTGTCCTCAAGTTCCGCCAGACATGAACCCGCTCCTTTCCGCTGGTCGGCGGCAGCCACTTCATGACCCCAGGTGACCTTTGTGATGATGGGCGCCATCTGAGTCCTGCTCGTCGTGGGCCGACTCGCAGCATCGCTTTTATGACTCGCGTCGTCCCAAACGCCCGGAATTGAGGAACCTAGAGGTCGCCGACCTTCTGGACAGGCTGGGAGAGATGGTCGAGGCCAACGGCGAAGACAGGTTCAAGGCAATCGCCTACCACCGCGCGGCGAGCAGCATTAGGAACATGGAGGAAGACGTCGAAGACCTGTGGAAGGAAGAGAGGCTCGAGGAAATACAGTACGTCGGCGCTGGGATAGCGAAGAAGATCGATGAATACCTCAAGACTGGGAAGCTGCGCCTGCTGGACGACCTGAGGACGAAGACACCCCCGGGGGTTCCTTTGCTGATGAAGGTTCAAGGAATCGGGCCCCGTACTGCGTACAGGCTCGCGCACGAACTCGGAGTGAGCAGCGTGGAGGACCTGAAGAAGGCGCTGGAGGCCGGGAAGCTCGACGATGAGTTCGGCCCGACCGTGCGCAAGTCGTTCCTGGTCGGAATCGAGAAGCTGCAGAGCTTCGAGAAGAGGATGCTGCTTCCTGAAGCCGAAGGGGTCTTTCAGAAGCTTGCTGCCTACTTCGGTGCTCTAGGAATCGAGGTTGGGATGGCTGGGAGCCTGAGAAGGGGCAGGAACACGATTGGAGACATCGATCTGCTCTCGACCGATAAGAGAGCACTGGAGGCGATCGCAGGTTGCCCTGGCGTGGCTCAGGTGCTGGAGAAGGGCCCTAAACGAGCTAGCGTCAAGCTGGAGGAAGGTGTCCAGGTTGACGTCAGGGTCTTCGGAGAGGACGAGTACGGCGCGGCTCTGGTCTATTTCACCGGTTCCAAGGACCACAATATTGCACTGCGCAACCTGGCGGTTGAACGTGGATGGAAGCTGAACGAATACGGCCTCTTCGACGAGAAAGGGTCAAGGCTGGCCGGGAAGACCGAGGATGATGTCTATGGAAAGCTGGGGTTGCAATACATCCCTCCCGAATTGAGAGAGAATAGGGGCGAGATTGAGGTTGCCAAGAACGGGAGACTTCCCAACCTGGTGAAGTTCGAAGACATCAAGGGGGATCTCCAGATGCATACGACCTGGAGCGACGGTTCCGCCCAGCTGGAGCAGATGGCCAGGGCTGCGAAGGCGAAGGGTTACGAGTACATCGCGATTACCGACCACTCAGTCTCGGTAAGGGTGGCCCACGGGCTCTCCGAGGAGAGGTTCAGGAGGCAGTGGAAGGAAATCGAGAAGTTCAACGACTTGCTAGCCCCGTTCCGGATACTGAAGGCCGTCGAGCTGGAGATCAAGAGCGACGGCACACTCGATTTTGAGAGGAAGTTTTTGGAGGAGTTCGACGTGGTCGGCGCGTCGCTCCACCAGAGCTTCAGGCAGAGCGCCGAGAAGCTGACGGAAAGGGCGGTGAAGGCGCTTTCCCATCCGGTCGTGGATTTCCTCTGTCACCCTACGAACAGACTGATAGGAAGGCGTGAGGGAAACCCGATCGATCTGGCCAAGGTGATCAGGACAGCAAGGGACAACGGCAAGATGCTGGAGATAGATGGCGAACCGGATAGGCTGGATCTCGACGAGGTGTGGGCCAAGAAGGCGATGGAGGAGGGGGTCAAGCTGGTGATCGACTCTGACGCGCACGCGGTCGGCGGACTTGACAATGTAGCCTATGGGGTCACCGTGGCGAGGCGAGCGTGGCTAGAAGCGAAGCATGTGATGAACACCGTGGGCCTACAAGAACTGTTGAGAGCCATCTACTAGCACTCTTCGAACGTTAATAACGGATTTGCGCCAGCGGGAGAATCGCGGGGGTAGCCAAGCCCGGTCAACGGCATGGGACTTAAGCCAGGATGAGGGTCCGCCTCGAGAAATCCCATCCCTCAGGGGTTCGTGGGTTCGAATCCCACCCCCCGCACTACATTTGGCGCGGCTATCCAGGGGAGGACAATGCGCTTCTGTTTATCCATCTCATCCCAATATTTCCATTCATCATCTGTCATTCTCTGGATCTCTTCGATCTCCCCATCAGTCAAATGAGAGAAACGCCCCTGAATTCTGAGATACTCCCTGATGGGCGTGATCTTCTTGGGTCGGTACGAGAGATTGAACGTGCCTTCTACATACTCCCAAGATGCCCAAGCCCTAGTCTCAAGGGCTAGTTTTGCGAGGTTGATTGTGTCCTTTGGATCGAAGAACCAGCCTTTCGGACATGGGGCGAGGAGCTCGATGAATGATGGGCCACCGCTATCCAGCGCCCTCCTGACCTTGTTCATGAAGTCCAAGGGGGGGTACAACGAGGAAGTCGCAACGTACTTCACACCGGGGTGCGCGGCAATTGTCAACGCTACGTTCTTCTTTAATCGAAGGTTGCCAATCTGGTTGGCTCTACCCGAGGGAGTGAACGTCGTGGTTGCTCCCCACGATGTTGTACTTGACGCCTGGATTCCTGTATTGGCGTAGGATTCGTTGTCATTTAGCACGAACAAGAGTCGTTTGTAGTCTTGGCCCATCCCCATCGAGAGACCAGCGAAACCTATGTCCGCGAAGCCTCCGTCACCCCCGTAGACGACAGTATTGATGTCCTCAACCTTCCTCTTGCCTTTGCTCATCAGGGCTCTGAATGCGGCTGCCGTTCCCGTCCCAGCTGCACCCCCACCACCAAGTTGGGTGTGATACCAAGGGACAGCGTATGGGGAAGTCAGGTATTGGTGACCGTTGGCCACATACATGCAGCTCGTAGGGCCTAAGAATACTGTGTTGGGCCCTGCAGCTTTGCTAAGTAAACGGTACCCTATCGCCGGCCCACACCCGGCACAAGTCCTTCTCCCAGAGGTGTAATAATCCACTGCTGGAACCGCCTTTACACTCTTGATTAGGTCAGTCACACGTCTTCGCCCCTCAACGTAAGCCAATGAACGATCTTGTCGGCGTTCCCTGTCCGGGCTGCTTCCTGTACTAGTCCGATCGCTTTCTCGAAGTGTTGCACAGTTGGTTCTCTTCCACCAGCCAAGATGAAATCGATCAGGGGCGGCCTGGCATTGCTCTGATAGAGTGCGGATCTGATGTCGTTGAAGAATGCCCCAACGAAATCAGGAGATCCCATCGAATAGGAGAAGTCAAGGACACCCACGCCTCTGATTCCCTTCAGCCCCCTCCTAAGCTCGTCTGCGGGAAATGGCCTCCAGTATCTCAAGCGGATGACTCCAACTTTGAGACCGCGCTCCCTTGACTTCTTTGCGGCATAGATCGCATCTTTAGTGTAAGCACCCATGGAGACTAGCGCGATTTCGGCATCTTCCATGAGAGTCGACTCGATAAAGGGGGAATACTCCCGACCGACGAGCCTTTGATAGTCCTTCCAAGCTCCTCGGATGACTTCCCTGCTGTTCTTCATCGAGACATCAATGAGCTTCCTCTGCTCGGGTCCAATTAGTGAAGGTGCGATGTGTTGCCCTTTGCTGATGGGACCGAAAGCGGGATCGAGAACGTATGGAGGTTTGTAGGGCGGCAGGAACTCAGCCACATCTTCCTTCACGGGTGTCTGTACGGGAGTTGAGATGTGCGTCAAAGCAGCGCCATCCAGAGCAATGAAGTGGGGAAGCAAAACCCTGTGGTCTTCTGCCACTCTGTAGGCAGCCAGTGTCATATCCAGCGCCTCCTGAGGATCTTTCGCCCATGAGACGAGCCAACCAAGATCTCTGAAGAGGAAGACATCGTTCCATTCCATTCCGAAATTGCCTGGATCGTCCAATGCCCTGCACCCAGCCACGGCCACGACTGGCAGCTGCCCTAGGGCTGTGACAGCTATGGCTTCTGTTGCGTATGCTAGGCCTACTCCCGAGCTCCCAGCGAAGGTTCTGGCTCCAACTGCCGAGGCGTGCTTGACAATCTCGAACTGTGAATGCTCTGAATCAGCGATGACAATCTCGGCCTGGAATTCCCCGTCGGCGATCATCTTTGCCAAGTCATTCATTATGCCCGTGTATGGTCGGATGGGGTAAGCCGCAATCACATCGACGTCTGCGATCTTGATGGCTTCGGCCACGGACCTGGTCCCAGTCCATATGCGCTTCTTCTGAATGGTGGTGGTGCCCGGAACCGCAGTCTGGGCGTTCATCCTCCCGTCTCTCTTAGTAGCCGTATTCCCTCAGCGCCTCTGCGACGGTCGTTACCATCTCTTCATTCATGCCTTCTTTGATCTTCAACTCACTTACCATTTCAACTGCATTCGGCGGGCACACCTGCGCACAGATGGCGCAACCTTGACAGTAGTCGTAATCTACCTTGATCGTTCCGAAGTCTATCGCCCCATCAGGACAATAGATTGAGCACAGCTTGCAGTCTGTGCATTTCTCCGTGCTGATAACAGGTCTAAGACTTCTTGAAAAGGAGGTCTTGAAACCGATGTTCTTCTCGCCCGGCAAAGGGCCGAACTCAATCAGGCCTGGCGCCAACGCTTCCCACCGCGGCATCGCCTCAACTCTTTCGGAGTAGGAGTGAGCCTCTGCTGCAGTCGTCTTGTAGTGCTCGTAGACTGACCGATCCCACCACAGACCCCTCGCGACCGCGGGCGCACCGACTCTTTCCTTTACTCTCCGTTTGTGCAAATCGATATCTTCCGCTCTTATCTTCACTGGAATCGGCCTGGAGTCCTCATACGCTCTCCTAACGCTGTCCGTCTTCTTACTCTGCCCGAGGAAATCAAGAGCCGCTACAAGGTCGCCAATACTCACGATTCCGAAGGCTTTTGCCAATGCCCCGAGAAGAGGATAAGCGATGTCTGAATCGTAGTCTTTCGCTCTTATCGCAACGAGCTTGCCGTCCCAATCTTCTGCGAGAGCATATCTCTTTACCAAGCGTACTATCTCTTCTGAGCTCAGGGAGGTGTTGACGACTAGCACGGCATCTTTCTTTGCTCCGTCGAATGGCAACGCCCTTTGAGATGTCTGGTGGAGGAGCATGGAAGAGTCCATAACGACGATCGCGTCAAACACGTGTCCTATGGGTTCTACCTCCTCGTGAAGAACCACGTCGATGGTAGGATTGCCGAAAACAGTGTAAAACAAATGAGGTATGTGGTCACGTTCGGGCGAGTCATCGTACCTCATGTAGTAGTACGACTCCTTTCCGGCGAGGTTTCCCGCGGTGGCCAAGACTCTTACGAAGGAATTCGCATGCCCTGTGTGGATTACGCCACGGCCATGAACCACTACCCAGTTCAATCCCTCATACTGTTGGACGGGCTCTGGGGCCTTCTCAAGCTGGTCTTTCAAACGCACCACTTTATGCCATACTTGTGACCGGCGAGGCCTTAATTCACTTCTGGCTAACTTGTTAGGGAGACGAGAGGGGGTCGGAGTCCAAGAGCCGTGAAATCCCCACCTGACATACCGGGTTGGATTCCCACCCCACACTACATTTCGGGCGGCAAGTAGCTGCACTTCGGGCTGACCGCCTCTGCGAGCATTGACAGGATTTCGAACTGGACTGAACCAATGAACAGCAGGGTTCCTGCCTCTGAGGCATTGGAAGACTCGGCAGGTCGCCAATGCGGCAGATCGGGCTAAGAAGACAAGTCCCAGACGACCCTTCGGAATCCTAGACAGCGGGCAGGATCATCAAGTCCTCTTCAGGGTCGCCGATGGCCTGGTATTCGCCATTCCTGTACATGAGACCTACCAACGCGGAGGTCACCGCGTCCAGCTCATCTCCACTGAATCCACCCTTCTGCTGCCCCAGTCCGACTCCACATCGCCGTAGGGCCCCCTCGAGTTTGTGCAAACCTTTCTGCTTGCGCGGCATGCCAAGGAGGTCCTGTACGGCACCGGGGAAGCTTTCTATCACCTCGAACCCGCGCGCCTCGAGGGCGGCCCTGAGCCTCAGCCCCCGAGCGGTCAGCATCCGCATCGGACCCAGCGAAATCGGGAAGAACCTGATGTGCATCCTTAGGAGTTCCTTGTCGCACTCCCGAAAATGGGGAGGTCCAGGCTTATCGAGGCTCTCGCTGCCCTTCGGGAGGAAGAGCGGGGCGTCGATACTCACGACGCTCGGCATCGCCTCTGAGGTCAGGCGAAGAACCTCCTGATCGGTGTGAAGCACCGCCGTGTTGCACCTCATGTGAGGGTCCATCACGCAGAATCCAGTGTTCCTCTTCTCGCTCCCTGCCAAGTCTATGCCCACCACTGGTTGACCGCTTCGCCGTGCCATGAAGTCAGGGCAGGGAATGAGAGCTTTTATCGGCGTCGACCCGTGGTGGACCGCATGGACTTCTTGGCTGAAGCCACATCCATCGAAAGCGAGATGATCAAAACGCGGAGGACAATCCACCAGAAACCCGAATTATCATATCATGAGGAAGAGACCGCCAGACTCGTCGCGGAGAAGCTCGAGTCGTTCGGAATCAGGGTCAAACGGGGAGTTGGAGGGACCGGAGTCCTCGGGATCCTCGAGGGCGGGAAGAAGGGGAAGGTGGTCGCGCTGAGAGCAGACATGGACGCCCTTCCAGTCGAAGAGATGGCAGACGTCGAGTTCAAGTCGAAAGTCAAGGGGGTGATGCATGCGTGCGGGCATGACGCGCACGTAGCCATGCTGCTTGGAGCGGCCAAGATTCTGGCAAACCACAAGAACGAGCTGCATGGTACAGTGAAGTTCCTCTTCCAGCCCGCAGAAGAGCATGGTGGAAAGGGTGGTGCACTGCCAATGATTGAGGACGGAGCGATGAGGGACCCGAAGGTGGACTTCGTCTTCGGGCTCCACATGGACAGCAACCGACGCTCAGGAGAGTTCGGAGTCAACGAAGGAGCATTCATGGCGGCCTCCGACACATTCAGGGTGCGGATAATCGGAAGGGGCGGGCACGGGTCGGCGCCACACAAGACTGTCGACCCGATCTACATGGCGGCCCAGGTCATAATCGCATTGCAGGGGGTCTCGTCAAGGATGATCGACCCGATGCGCCCGTTTGTAATCTCCGTGGGTGCCGTTCACTCGGGGACAAAGGAGAACATCATCCCTGACGAAGCGCTGCTCGACGGGACGATAAGAACCCTCGATGAGGTGACGCGGAGGAGGGCGAAGACCAAAGTGGCAGAAGTGGTGAAGGGCGTCTGCAGGGCTTTCGGCGCCCGCGCCGAAGTGGAGTTCGAGAAGGACGCCTATCCAGTGACGGTCAACGATGCGAAGGCGACCAAGGATGCAGTCGAGGTCATGAGAAGGATCAGAGGTACGAGGGTCAGGAACATCGAAGCCGTCCTCGGTGGGGAAGACTTCTCCAGGCTTCTGCAGGAGGCTCCCGGCACATTCTACTTCCTCGGCACCCGCAACCCGGCGAAGGGATGCGTCTCCCCAATCCACAGCTCGAAGTTCAAGGTGGACGAGGACGTCCTGAAGTTCGGAGCGACGTCGCTCGCGATGTTGGCCTACGAGTTCGGGAACCCCAAAGGCCCGTCATAGGTGCCTCGGATGTACGCAACCAAGGTCGCCGAGAGGGTCTACGTGCTGGACACGTACGCCTTGGGTCATCCCAACACTGTGGGCGCATACGTCATAACGGGACCCAAGGTGACACTGGTCGACTGCGGCTACGCGTCCTCTTACCAGACCGTCCTGGCGGGACTAGCCGAGCTGGGCGTCATGCCCTCCGATGTCAGATACATCGTGCCGACCCACGTCCACCTGGACCATGCAGGGGCGGCAGGACACCTCGTGAAAGAGATGCCGAATGCCAAGGTAATCGCCCATGAGAGGAGCGTTCCCCACCTCGCGGACCCGACCAAACTCATCGAAAGTGCGACCAGGGTCTTCGGGGAGGCGATCATGAATCTCTACGGCTCGCCCGAACCAATCCCGCTGGAAAGGATGACACCCATAGGCAAGGAGCTGCACGTGGACCTGGGGGAAGGGCTGACGGCCACGCTGTTGCACTCACCAGGACACGCCCCGCATCAGATCTCCATGATGCTTGACGGTACGAACAGTCTCCTAACGGCCGATGCAGTCGGGATAGTCTACCCAGAAATGAAGACGTTGATCCCGACTACGCCGCCACCAAGCTTCGACCCGAACCAGCTCGTGTCCACGGTGCACTCGCTTAGACAGCTTGGCGCGACCAAGTTGCTAACTCCCCATTTCGGAGCCAGGACTGACGTCGACTACGTCTTCGATAGCACCGAGGAGAAGGTCACCCGGTGGGTGAAAGACGTGGGCGACATGAAGGGCAGAGGGGCGAGCCTCGACGAGGCGGCGGAGGCGATGCGACTCAGGGTGGAGCGGGAGGCTGGCGTCAGCGAACTCCCAATCTACGCAAAGGTCTCGATTCGGACATCCGTAATGGGGATAATGCACTACCTGAGCAAGAACGTTTGAATACAGAGAGGAGACCTCGGCTGACGTGCCGCTAGTCTACGCTTGCATAACGCCTCACGGCGGCGAGACCATCCCAGCGTTGGCCGGCGACAAGCTCCAGCTCTTCGCGCCGACCAGGCGGGGGATGAGGACTCTCGCCAAGCAGGTGAAGGAAGCGAGGCCGGACACGGTCGTCATCGCAAGCCCTCACAACCTGAGGCTCCCCAAGCACATCGGAGTGGTGATTTCAGAGCACTCATCGGGGCAGGTGGTCGAGGGAACCAAGAAGGTCAGTCTCCGCGTCAAGTGCGACGTGGAAATGGGAAGGGCAGCAATAGACGAAGCTGAACGGCGGGGTTTGCCGGTCGTTGGAGCGAATTACGGGGCCCTGGAGGGACCTATGTCCGACCTGGCGATGGACTGGGGGACTCTGATACCACTCTGGTTCTTCCTCAAGGAGAACAGGCTGAAGAGCAAGGTGCTAATCGTGACCCCCTCAAGAGGGATTCCTCTCGAACAGAACTATGAGTTCGGGAAGTGCATAGCCAAGGTCGCAGAAGTAAGCAGGAGGCGAGTCATCTTTGTCGCGAGCTCGGATCAGGCGCACGCCCACAGGAAGGACGGCCCCTACGGTTTCGACGCGCACGCGAAGGTGTACGACAAGTACGTGCTCGAAGCGGTCGAAAGGGGCCGGCTCTCGTCAGTGATGAGAATCGACCCGGGCCTCGTAGAGGCGGCGAAACCAGACAGCCTGTGGCAGATGACCATGCTCGCAGGAGCCCTGTCGGTGGTTCCCATGGCTGGCGAGCTCGTGTCTTACCAGGTCCCGACGTACTATGGGATGCTCTGCGCGGGTTTCACGAAGCACGATTAAGGATTCTGCTCGATTAGTGTACATCGTTCTGTCTCACGATTATCTCTAAGAGAATCCGAACCTTGTCCCACCAAGCCGATTAGAAAAGGCACCGGAAACCTCGACCGCCCACCTGTCCCGCCATGTCCGGCTGGGTCAAAGGACCACCAGACCGGTCGTTATCACGGCGAGCACGAATAGGGTGATCCCGACGTACTTCCAGTCTTTCTGCACCCCATAGTAGATGACCCCGGCTATCACACGCACGTAGGGTGTGAGCATCAGGGTCATTATCCCCAGGGACATGATGTTCAGGGGGCTGGGAGCGGCTCCGATGGCCGTGACCGTGGAAGTCGCGAAGTCGAAGAAGTTGCCACCCTTGAACTGCCAGGCAGCAGACAGGTCGAGGGACTGGTTTCCAGTCTGGATGCAGTACAGGAGGACGCCCGCCGACTCCAGGGCGAGGCTTAGCGTTACGCCGACTCTCAAGATCCAGCTGATGCCCAAGGACAGGGGGGAGACCTTCACGCCCATTACGAAGTCATCCCCTTCCAGACCATGTCTATGATCAGCACCACAAGCACGATTAGGAAGACGCTCCGCACGGTTCTGTTCGTCAGGTTCGGGAGGACCCGGGCGCCGAGGAGAGAACCCACCGTCGTGCCTATGGCCAGAGGTGCGGCGAGGTTCAAGTAAACGAACCCTGATGTAAAGTAAATCGACGCGCCCGCGAGTGCCGTCATACCTTGGATGAAGTTGGTGGTCGCAGTTGAGACCTTCGACGGCATCCCCATGATCATCTCCTGGACTGAGACCTTGAAGGCCCCGCCACCAATCCCTAGCATTCCGGCCGCCACCCCGGCAAAGAACATCCCAGGACCCGCCAGCGCGGGCCTAGTCAGCTTGTAGTCAATCTGCTTCTTTGCCGGTTTGTCGTAGTACGACCCCTCGAGCTTGAGCCACTTCGCCATGCCGTCCTGCTTGACATCCGGAAGATCCCGGTTTCTCATCTTTCCGAGGGCCAAGAAGGAGGTGGCCAGGAAGGCAGCGAAGATGTAGTATAGCAGCGCCTCTGCATGGACGAGAACAATGTAGCCCGTGAGTGAAGCACCGACAATGGCCCCCACGGCTGTGAACGTTTCCATATAGAACGCGGCGCGAATGTTGGAGAGACCGTCCCTCACGTAGGAAGAAGCGGCGCCGCTGGACGTGGCGATTATCGCCACCATGCTGGCGGCGATTGCGTACTGTATGGGTACGCCGAAGTAGACAAGAATCGGGGTGAGAATCAGTGCCCCGCCCAGTCCCAAGATGGAGCCGACAAAACCTGCGAAGATAGCGAACAGCAGTGCCTCGAGGACTCCTATCAAGCGAGATCCACCCTGCCGCTTAGAGGCTGCTATTTCAAATTGAATCCACCGGTGTCTTCTCGAGGGCCGAGAGGATTCTCCAGTGTGAATCCGCAATCCCTCCACACCCGTGGCCTAGAACCGTTAGCGGAGATGGATTGCCATTATCCCCCTGTCGAATGGAGAGCGCATCCCCTGATCGGAGGCCACGTGTGGTTAATTAGCCGCAAGTGAGAGGGAGAGAAAGGCGTAGCACGTGACGAACAGAGTCCTGACCAAGTCAGTGCTTGTGGATACGACGGCAGACGAGGTTTGGCGGGCGTGGACGACCTTAGAAGGAATCAAGAAATTCTTTGCGCCTGACGCAAGGTTGGACATCAGACCGCATGGAAAGTATGAGATTCTCTTCGATCCAGAAGAACCTGAGGGACAGAAGGGGGCCGAAGGCTGCACAGTTCTGAGCTACGTGCCACTGAAGATGTTCTCCTTCACTTGGGGCGCCCCACCCAAGTTTCCCGACTCCCGCAAGGAAATCGCCCAGTGGGTGGTCCTGTTCTTTGACGAAGTGGGTCAGAAACGAACGCTCGTGAGATTCCAAGAGTTCGGCTGGAAGGACGACAAGGAGGGAGAGCTTGTCTATGACTACTTCGACCAGGCCTGGGAGTTGGTTCTTGCGAGGCTTGTACATAGCTTCACTCATGGACCCGTGGATTGGAAGCACCCGTGGCGGCCAGCCAGAAACGCTCGGAGTCAAGACATGCAGCCGGGCCCGTGAATCGGTGCTTCCGCTCTCAATGGAAGCCGACCATCACCGTCACGTTCTCTCTTAGGGGATGTGCCCCGGCCGGGATTCGAACCCGGGTCGCCGACTCGAAAGGCCGGCATACTTTCGGCTTGCTCACGTGGAGTTGACCGGGCTGTACGCATGCAGCTCTATACTACCGGGGCTGAATTGGACCCCCGCCTATTTGGCACTTAGAGCTTTCTCGTTACCTCGCTAACAGGCAACGCCATTATCCAAGGCTGTCGAACAGTTCGACTTGGCTTGCTCATGGCGGTGCCGTGCGGAATCGACCGCCTGGCTCCAGTTCTTGGTCAGATAGGAATTCGAGAATCTACTTTAAGCTCCTTCTAAGCGATTCTGGCCGCAAGCTCTTCCAACTGCCGCCCGTCTGGTTTTGGAAACAGGCCGCAGAAGACCCCACGGAGACCGTTTCATGAAGGGCAGACTCAGCAACTCCCTTTCATGTCGAGAAACATTATATAGAATACAAAGGGCGAAAATTCCAAGTCTTTCAAATGGACGGTCGCAGGTCTGTCTCACTGGAATCAATAGAGGTCAGGATGAGGTCCTACGCCGACAGGGCCGATAAGGCCCTCGCACAAGAACTAGCGCACTACAAGCATTCAAGGTTTCACGACCCGCTTGTGTATGCGGTCGAGGGAGGTAAACGCGTCAGGCCTGTCCTGTTGATGCTTTCGGCTGAAGCCCTGGGTTGCACTGATGATTCGGTGCTCGGCGCCTCAGTCGCCGTCGAACTCCTGCACACCGAATCAATCATCCATGACGACATCATTGACGAAGAGATGACAAGAAGGGCAAAGATGACATTCCATGCCAAGTACGGGTTCAGCGCCTCCCTGCTGACCGCGGACTTCGTGTTCGCGATGATTCTGGCGATCGCGGCCAGGTACAGGGACAGGCGCGTCGCTGAGGAAATCAGCGGCGCTGCCCTGCGTATGGCTGAAGGGGAGTACTCGGAGCTCACGATCGACCCGCAGGTGTACAGCCTCACCTGGGACGAGTATCTCAAGGTAATAGGCGACAAGACCGCTGCTCTCTTCGAGACCTCGGCGAAGTTGGGCGCGCTCGTGGGCGGAGGAAGCGAGAAGGAAGTTGCAGCTCTTGCTGAGTATGGAAGGAACTTGGGAACGGCTTACCAATTGAGAGACGACCTCCTCGACTGGAGATCGCAGGAAAAGATAGTGCTGGGTCTTCTGAAGAACCACAGTGAGAGCGAAGTTGTGGGCAAGATGACAGCGCTTTCCCAGACCTACGCAGAGGAGGCCAAGAGGCAGCTGATACAGCTCCCCATGAGCAGTGCCCTTGAATTCTTAGAAGACTTGACGGATTTCACTGTGCAGAGAAAGTACTGAAGAAAGAACGGGACCTTCTTTGCGGCAGTGGGGGCGTATCTAGGCCGTCTGGCCGAGGATGATGATGGCCATCACGAAGCCGTAGATGGCAATCGCTTCTGCTAGCGCGACGAAAACCAACGCGCTCGTCCTTATTTCAGGCTTCTCCACAACTGCGGCGATTGCGGCCGAACCGGACTGACCAAGTGCATATCCCGCTGCCACGGCGGCCAGCCCAAAGGCCAGACTAGCGGCGAAGAACTTGCTGGCACTATCAGTAGTCGCGGTGCTTGTCTGTGCTACCGCGGCGGGCGCCGACAGGGCAACCAGCACAAAAGCGGCGGTGCCCAGCAGAAGGACAGGAAGTCTATTCATGAATGGGCGAGCAAGCCACGCTCGTGCACAACTTATAAGCGTTGCAAGCAAAATCGAAAATCTGGACAAATCAAGGCAGGGCGCCCTACAGACCTAGCTTGTTCATGATGTCCTTCGGAGACATCCGGGCCTCGACTCCGACCGCTATTGCGGCTATGTTGTTGACCTCGAATTCGAGGAGCTTTATCAGAGCGAGCGCGTAGGCCGGGCCGAGCTTCTGCCAAGCGAACGTCTTGGTCAAGGTTGCCTTCATTCTAGTTGTGAACACTTCTTCCACAGCATCAATGAGTTCCTCGTCATTTGTCTGCTCCTTCACTTCAGTGGGGTATATCTGTTGGATTTGCTTCACAGCGTCGGACACGGACTCAGAGCCAATCATCCTCACGAGGACTGATGTGGGCACCCTGAATGTCGGGGTGACGAGGAGGTTTCTGACCTCCTGACTTGGCAAACCCCACAGCTTCGCGCGAAGAACACTTACCACGTTGTAGGCATCGACATCGACGGCCACGATTTCACCTATTCCTGCCACGTCTACGGATCTCGAAGAAGAATACAGCTTGGATTCCGACGAGTAAGCTTCGGATATGGCAGTCAAGACGGCATGGTCTACATAGATGTCAAAGAACCTCGCCTCGCCGGTGGCGGAAAAAGATGCCGCGGCCCTCTCAATGTCGGCATGGAACTCGGTCCCCGATAGAAGCGCAACCCCTTCTCGAACGTCACTCGCAGAAAGGACCTTCACCATGAGCTCTCTTCTTCCAACGAGTTCTTCTGCTTTCATGTCGAGATACTCAATCGACTCTTCGTAGGACTTACCCAGTGCCTTGGACTTCAAAACAGACTTCAGATCCCATGCAATGTGCTTGAGGTAGTAGAGCTGAATCAACCTGTACCCGCCAGCGGCCTTCATGAGGTCGTAGTGGGCCTTGTCGAGTCTTCTTCTCAGGGCCAATTCGAGTTTTCTGGCCGTGAGTGGTGGAACGAGATTGGAGAGCGCTTCAGAATAGGGCGTGACCTTGAGCCTGTTGAGCAGCTCCTCCAAGGTAGCCGACTCTGCCAACTTTTCCATTGATGCCTTGTCGAGAAGGGCCCCACGCTGAGCTGAAGCTCTCGTCCCGACATATGTCCTGCCAGGCATAGCTCAAGTCACAACGGCGTGCTTCTGTCGCATTTGGCTCGCTCACCTCATGACCGTTATAATACTTAATAGCGTAACCCGACTCGCGATTTTGCTGAAAGCGTGGGATTCTTCTGGGCGTAACCCCTCTCTCAACGGTCACTGTCATAGCGCCGAGGAGCGATTACGAAGAGGTTACCAGGGCACTCGCCCAATTCGAACAGTTCCATTTGATGGCAGACAAGGAATCGGGTTTTGACCCCCTCGTCCAAGACCTTGACGTAAGAGCCGTCAGGCTCTTCGCACTGGCAGACCAGACTGTGAAGGACCTCACAATACCACTGGCGCCCGGCACCATGGACATTGTATTCCGAGGAGTGAAGATGCCGAGCAGCGAGTTCGACGCAAGGAACTGGGACGACCTGCTGAGGAAGGCAGAAGCCATGCTGAGCCCCGTCGTGGACGAGACGAGGAAGCAAAGGTCGGCTCTGCAACAGGCTGCCAATGCAGAGATGAATACCCAGACGCTTCTAGACGCGATGAAGGTTGTCTCGGGTTTCTCCGCGGACTTGGGCAACGTTCAGGCCCTACGCTGGATCAAGGTCACCCTGGCTGTCGTGGAGAATCAGACGTTACCCGAATTCAGCAGATCACTCTCGGGCATTACTGTGGTTTCACACACCCTCTCGCAGAGTCATAGCCTTGTGCTCGTAGCATCGTCATTGTCCGAAGCGGACCGCGTGGACAAGGTCATGAAGGCCTTTGGAGTGGAACCGTTCGCAATTCCTGCCGGCCTTCCGCAGAATCCTGCCGAAGCGTACAGCAGGCTCACCCAAGAAAGCGAGGCTGCCTCGAAGGAGAAGGAAGCCGTGAAGTCAGCAATCGCCCAGCTAAGGGCCAGTTCCGAGACTACACTACTTGCAGTCAGGGAGCTTGCGGGAGTCGCGAGGGACATGCTAGATGACGCGAGGATGGCCGGCGGTATGAAGAGGTTCGCCATCGTATCCGGTTACGTCCCCACCAGGAGAGAGAAGGAGTTCAAGGACAGGTTCGCACGATGGATGGTCCACGGAGAACCGGTTGGCCATGAAGAAACCGACGCTGGCGCCCCAACACTGATGGAGAATACGAGTTTCATGGCACCGTTCCAGTTAATCACCGAGGCGCAGGGGACCCCCGGAGGGCACGAGGTCGACCCCACGCCCCTGATCTCGTTCGTGTTTCCGATATTCTTCGGAATGATGTTCGGCGACCTCGGTCACGGCGTTGTTCTGACGCTGTTCGCCCTGCTGATAAGGCAGAGGAGCACCGGGAACCTGAGAAAGTGGGGCAACATATTCCTCGCGGCGGGAATCTCCGCGAGCGTCTTCGGGATTGTCTTCGGCGAAGTCTTCGGGTTCTCGCTTTACCGTTACGTTCCAATCCCGCCCCTGATTGAGATAGTCCAAAGGCCTCTGGGGGCCAATCCTACTCTCGACCCTGGAGGCGTTGAAGTCGTCCTCGTCATTGCCATACTCATTGGCATAGCGCACATGACCACAGCCCTTGGACTCGACGTGTACCAGTCGATCAAGGGCCACGAGACTGTGGAACTGGCTACCGAGAAGCTCCCGACACTCGCGATGTATCTCTCAGGGATCGGGTTCGGTCTCGCGTTCATTGGTGCAGGGTACAGTTTCAACGTGTTCAAAACCTCCAATCCAGCTCCCCTCTTGGGATTACCGAACGACCTCCTAGGTGGCGCTTCGCTCGCCGTCGTGTCCGTGTCGATGATCATCCTGTTGACTGGCAAGGGAATAGCGATAATGGCAGGGAAATTTCAGGGTGAATCAGCTGGAAGCGCTTTCGCAAACGGAGGCATCGACGTCTTCGAGAAGATTTCCAAGTTCCTTTCAAACACGATAAGCTACGTTAGGCTCGCGATAATGCTGCTCGTGCACGCGTCGCTCCTCTTGGTGACTAACATGTTACTCGCATATCCGCTGTACATTTCTGCGGTGCCGATAGTAATCTTCAACATACTCATCATCGTCTTCGAGGTCCTGATCGTCTACATACAGGACCTAAGGCTGCACATCTATGAGTTCTTCTCGAAGTTCTACCAAGGGACAGGCACGCCCTTCAGGAAGATCTTCCCTGACAGGGTCAGAGTCAGGGTAAACTGGCTGTAGGACTTCCTCAGATGGACGCCCGGAGTGGGAACCGATGTGAGGCTGATCGGGGACTGGGGGGATGAATCGATTCCGAATTCAAGGACGACCGCAGGCAAGAGAACTGTGCCAAGCAACCAACCGACCGAACGCTCGCCTACCCTGGGAAGATGTTCCTGACAGCATTTGGAGCAAAGTTGGTCACGATCTGAGGGAAGAGCCCTAGCCCTATGATTAGACCGACAGCGACGGCGAACACGAGGACGAATGCAAGAGGTTCACTGACCTTCTCGGCGCTTTCTGGTTCGTCCATGTAGAGCCTCTTGATTACCCATCCGTAGTAGCCGAGGCTGAAAGCACTGTTCAGGATGCCAGCGACCGCGAGCCAAGCGAATGGGCCGTTTATCACTGAGAGGAAGAGCAGGAGTTTGCTCCAGAACCCGCTGAGCGGAGGCACGCCAGCGAGAGCGAGGAAGGCGATGGTTATTGTAAAGGCGGTGATGGGCATCCTCTTCCCCAGCCCGTTGTAGGCTTGTAGGTCGCCCCTCTTGAGCTCGAGCAGGACGAGCGCGGCTGCGAGGAAGGCGACGCCCTTCATGATTGCGTTGTTCAGAATGTGGAAGAGCACACCTGTCATCCCGATTGTGGCCGTTGAGGAGAGCGGGCTGTACGCATATGCTACGAAACCCACGAGGATGTACCCGGCTTGTGCGATGCTGGAGTAGGCGAGTAACCTCATCATGCTCTTCTGGGTTAGTGCGGCGACATTCCCGAGCGTCATCGTCAGGACAGCTAGAACTGCTATGACGTTGGCCAGCGTGAACAGCGGGTTCTGCGTCAAGACGTATACCGTGGCGAATGCGAGGATGACTCTGATTGCCGCTACGAAACCGGCACTCTTTGTCGCGGAAGCGAAGAGAGCGCTCACGGTAGTCGGTGCGCCCTCGTAGACGTCTGGAATCCACATATGGAACGGGACGATCGCCATCTTGAAACCGAAGCCCGCGATGAACAGGATGACCGCTACGCTAGCCAGCGGGTTGAACGGCTGCGAGGCGAGGAGCTTGACCGCAGGGATGATCTGAGTCGTGCCCGTCAATCCGTAGGTCAGACTAATCGCGTAGAGTACTATTGCCGAGGACATCGCGCCGATTATGGCGTACTTCACCGACGCCTCGTTCGACTGGACTCGCCTCTTGTCGAAGCCGGCAAGGGCGTACGTCGGCAGACTCATGAGCTCCCATGAAACGAAGAGCATCAGCAGGTCCTGGGAGTACGAAAGGAGGAGCATCCCAAGCGCGGTAAACGAGAGGAGACCATAGTAGATCGGCGAATTGGCACTGCGTATGTAGCTGCTTGAAGCGACCACGACCATCAGCGTCATGCCGAGCGTGGCAAGGGCGAAGAAGCCGCCGAGTGCGTCAGAGCCGAGCAGGCCGTCAAACGAGGCGTTTGTCGAGGGCCATATGGTATTGGCCCCGACTAGTGCGAGGGACACCGTGAGGACAGCAATCAGGATGTAAGCAGGAATCTTCGATTTCTTGTCGTCGAGGAGCTGGAAGAGCGGGATGCCGAGCGACGAGGCGGCCAGAATGATTATCGCGACAGAAAGCAGATTCATCTCAGCCACCCCTCAACCCTGCTATGAACTGCGCAACGGGTACGCTCGGCGCGATTATCAAATACGAGAAGATCATCAGTATGACGAGAGGTACAAGGTAACATGCGATGGCAAGAGCGTCGGGCTTGGGAATGTCCCGCCGCGCCGCGCTTCCCTCAGGAGACGAGAGAATCGACCTCTTGATGAACCAGAGGAAGTACCCGCTCGTGATCACTGGAACCAGTATCGTCACCCCTAGGACAGAGTAGGCAGAGATACCCGCAGCGATTACCATGAACTCGGCAAGGAAGTTCGCGAATGGTGGCAACCCCATCGCCGCGGCACTCCCCAAGACCAGAAGCGCGGCTGTCCTGGGCATTGTGACCTTCAGTCCCTTCAGCAGCGGTATCTCTCTCGTTCCGGCCTGCTCATGAACGTATCCCGAGAGCATGAAGAGCGCGCCAATCGCCAGGCCGTGAGTGAACATCTGGAAGATTGCGCCTTCGACGCCGAGGGGGCTGCCAGAGGCCACGGTGGCGTACGCCCCTAGGAGGACGAAGCCCATGTGGTTTATGCTCGTCATAGCTATCATCCTCTTGAGGTCCGTTGCCAAGAGAGCGACGATTGCGCCATAGAACATCGTCACTGCCCCGATCAAGAGGAAGACCCACGCGTACTGGTACGAGGCCTGTGGGAAGAGGCTGATGCTGATTCTGAGAATGCCGTACCCGCCCATCTTCAGTAGGACGCCCGCGAGGAGGACGCTAATCGGAGCGGGAGCTTCGACGTGAGCGTCGGGCAGCCACGTGTGGAAGGGAACGACCGGGAGCTTGACGCCGAACCCGATGAACGACGCGAGTAGAGGGAGGTACTCGAGGGCAACGGGTATCTGGTGGTTCTGGATCATTGCCTGGATGGCCGGTATGTCGAACGAAGGCGAGGGCATCCCCAAGTAGAAGTAGAGGAAGCCCAGGAGCATTATCGTGCTTCCGGTGAACGTGAAGAGAATGAACTTCAACGCCGCATACTTCCGTCTTGGCCCGCCCCAGACTCCGATGAAGAAGAACATGGGGATGAGGACGAGTTCCCAGAAGATGTAGAAGACGATCAAGTTGAGCGAGAGGAACACCCCCATTATCGACCCTTCGAAGAAGAGGAGGAGGGCGTAGTACTCCGCCTCGTGATGATCGATCAGCCTTCGCGAGCCAATTACTACCAGTATTGACAGAAGGCCCGAAAGGGTGACGAGCGGTGCGCTGAGACCGTCGAGTCCGACCAGGTAATCCAGACCGATGAACTGGAAGTTGAACCATGTGTACTTCTCCGTCAGCGCGTACTGACCGAGAGCGGGAGGGTGAACGTAGATGAACCAGTAGGAGTAGAGGGCGAGCAGAAATGTGATTACCGACAGACCCAACGTGAGGTAGATTCCGGCGTGTTTGTTCCGCCTGCCGACGAGGTAGACGAATGGCGTCCCGATCAGCGGGATGAAGATGAGCAGAGAGAGGAGATAACTCATGGCCAAATCCCCAATGCGAAGATCAGAGCCACGATCAGGGCTGATAGGCCAAGGGCGAAGACGAAGATGTACTGCTCAGTTATCCCAGTCTGAATCCTCTTAGCCGCCCTGGACAGGGCCTGCCCGAGAGTCGAAATGCCGTTCGCGGCCCCGTCGATCACCCTGGTATCTACCCAGTTACCAACGGCCGAGAAGCTGAGACCGATGTAGGCACCGGCGTTGTTCATCCTGTCCAGCCCGTTGATCTCGATACTTGCGAGCAGCCACCTCGAGGCTCTAAGGACTGGGTCGACGAAGACCCTGTAGTAGATTGCGTTGATGTACCACCTCTTCTCAAGGAAGGTGTAGACTGCGTGCATGAAGCCAGTACTCCCGACGAACCTGTCTGGAGGATACCTTCTTGCGATGTAAAGCAGACCGGCAGCCCCAAACCCCACAGCCACGAAGGCGAATGCTATCAGGGCGGACTCCACGTTGAACCCTACGGAAGCGACCACTGGTGCAGTGAAGTGTGGGGAGAGCGTGACCAAGTAGGCGTTGGACGCCCACTCGAGGAAGTTCTCCACTCCGAGCGGAGCCGAGATGAGACCAATGAAGAGAGTGCCGATCGCGAGGACCATGTAGGGAGCCCACAGCAGCGGGCTGACCTCCCGAACCCCGTGCTCTCCACCCCCCCGCTCCTCCAAGCCCGTGCTCCCTTTCCCGAAGAAGATAATCCCGACCATCCTGAAGGAGTAGAACGCCGTCAGACCTGCGGTCACCGCACCCACCAAGAACAGCCACATCTGCCCGGAATCCCACGCCGTAGCCAGGACGGCATCCTTACTCCAGAAGCCGCTGAACGGTGGAATGCCCGCCAGCGAAGCTGCGGCTATCAGGAAGGCGATGAAAGTCATGTTCATCTTCTTCCTCAACCCGCCCATCTCGTTGATGTACTTCGATCCGGAGACGTGGATGAGCGCTCCTGCCGCCATGAAGAGGCACGCCTTGAAGATCGCGTGGCTCATCAGCTGGTAGAGTCCCGCGGAGAGCCCCTGGGCGAAGTTGCTCGAGTAGGCTGTCAGCCCGAGTGCCATCATCATGTATCCGATCTGGGAGATCGTCGAATAGGCGAGTATCTTCTTCAACTCGAATCCGACGAGCGCCTGGGTGGCAGCCAGAAAGGCTGTGAACGCGCCGATCCAGGCCACCGTCAAGAAGAACGGCTGAATCAGCGAAGGGTTGGAAGCCAGCGCGAAGTAGAAGATCGGACCGACCCTGGCCACGAGCACGACGCCAGCGTTGACCATCGTCGCTGCGTGAATCAGCGCGGAGACCGGGGCTGGACCGGCCATCGCGTCCGGGAGCCATTCGTGGAGCGGGAACTGTGCGGACTTCCCGACTGCGCCTCCGAAGATCAGCAAGGCAGCGGGGACGAGCAGCCCCGACTGGGCCAGACTAGTCGTCCATCCCGTATTCTGACCGAGCTGAGCGAAATTGAAGGTTCCAGAGTAGATGAAGACAAGTATGATCCCGACCAGGAAGGCAACGTCGCCTATCCTTGTCATGACGAAGGCTTTCATTCCCGCGTGCGATGGTGGGTACGCCTGGGCCTCTCCGAGAGCGGTCTGACCGATCGTCCCGACCCATTTGTCCTTCTCGTCGGTGAACCAGAAGCCAATCAGTGCGAAACTGCAAAGCCCGACGCCCTCCCATCCTACGAACATCGAGAGAAAGTTGTCCGAGAGGACGATTAGCTGCATGCTCCCGATGAAGAAGTTCATGAGGAACCAGTATCGAGTCAACCCGCTGTCCCCTTTCATGTACTCGAGGCTGTATACCATGATCAGCAGACCCACCCACGCCACAACGTTCGAGATGATTATGGTGAATGGGTCGTAAAGGACACCGACATTGACGTTGAGCGCCGGAATCCATGGAATGCTGGTCGGGCCGGACGGGGTGATCGTCTGCCCCTGCAGCGTCGGAATCAGAAGCTGGAGTGCGAAGAGCGCGGAGACCAGGGAGAAGAGGACAGCGACGCAATCCCTGACCCTAGACGCCTTACGGTACAGAGCGATGGCCAGGGCACCGATGAACGGGACAATGAAGACCGCCCAGACGTAATAGGCTGAGACTACTGCACTCATCTACCCGATTCCTCCCCTAATCGGAAGTCCGGATGTGAATGATGAAAGGAACTTCATGATCAGTTCTGGGTAGATGCCGACCAGGAGCATGATTGCTGCCAGCACGAAGAGTGGGACCAGCATGGTAAGTGGCGCCTCCTTCACTTCTCGGAGCTGGGCTGGGAGGGGCCCGAAGAAGATCTTGCGGAGGGGCCAGAAAGTGTAGGCGACAGTCAGCGTCGTCCCTATGATCGCGGCGAATGCCACGACCATGTTGGCGGCGGTCCCGAGTGTTCCCTGGGTGAAGATCCCGACGAACAAAATCCACTCTGCCTGGAATCCGCTCATGGGTGGGACTGCGGAGAGAATCAGTGTGCCGAGGACGCAGAGAGTCGCCGTCAGCGGCATTATCGTGGCGAGCCCCCCCATCTTCCTTATGTCCCTGGTTCCCGTCTGCGCGAGGAGGATCCCGGCGACCGAGAAGAGAATGCACTTCCCGACGATGTGGCTCAGGAAGTAGAAGACCCCTCCAGAGACTCCGAGAGCGGTGAGACTGCCGATACCGAGGAGCGAGTAGGCGTTCTGGCTTATCGTAGACCACGAGTAAAGGTACTTGGTGTCGGTCTGTACGAGAGTAACGGCGCCGGCGTAGACCATCGTTATGAGCGCCCAGACCATCAGAGGAAAACCGAAGGGCTTGAAGACGGTCGGCATCTCCTCGACGAGCAGCCTGGCCAACACGTAGTTTCCGACACCGACTATCATTGCCATTATC